>Ga0233437_1004869_pt1 | contig 15309 bp, 10 predicted proteins | sample SI_122_August201_FD_182714 | JGI IMG/M metagenome (GOLD analysis project Ga0233437, IMG submission 182714) | Seawater microbial communities from Saanich Inlet, British Columbia, Canada - SI_122_August2016_200_MG | ecosystem: Environmental > Aquatic > Marine > Inlet | place: Canada: British... | reverse complement strand
CATTTTTCTCGGTTCAAATATGTTTGAGATTGATATAGTGGTTGGTAATAAACAATATTTGGAAATATTTCTGAGGCTTTTTTAAAATTATCTTCAGAAACCGTTTCAATAAAATCATCCAAACCTTTTATATCAGAGGAGGAATAATTAATTTTTTGAACTGAATTGCTTTCTTTAAGACAACCATAGATTAGAGATTTTTCAACAAACTCATTCTTGATATAGTGGTTGTACCCTCCTGAATCAAAACCTTCTGTACCGAGGGTTTCTAATAGCCGACAAATAATGATATGAGGGTCCATTTCCCCTAACAAATCTTTCTCAGACATTCTATCATCGGTAGTCTTTAGGATATTATCAATTTCCCCCAATAAATCATTTGTTTCCTGAAGGTAGAAGGTTGAGATCATGGGATTTTCTGAGAGTGTTGTTTTCAAAATGAACTGATATAGCCCAATTTCTTCAGAACAGTAACCACACATTGTCAATCCTTTGGTAATAGTTGATTATGGGAGTTTTCTTGATTCTTCTATCAATTTTATATCATAACGTTATTCATATTTGAAGATAATAATTCTTATAATATCACAAACGGCATTATAGTGACTTGTATATTATCTCTTCTGACAAACTGATTTATAGCAGTAACCGATCATATTTTCCTTACCATACATCTTAAATGAAATACCCATAGATAAAATGCTATATCAGAAGCCCACCCTCAAAATTGCTTATAATATACAATATTAAATTCACCTTCTAGTCTAACTCATATATGACGAACATGTGAATAGAAAATCACAATAGGTTTTTGATAAACCCATAGCTGATGTTAAGGTAGCCAACATGTCGAAAAAACCTACTGAATTAGATCTATTTAAGAGCCATCGTATATGGTACGTGTTAGCTTGAAAAATGATATAAAAAAGATATGTACAAAAGAATATTTATATGGTGTTATCAGAAAAATCAAATAGAAATATATTCCTATTGCTAATATTCAATCTAATACCAGAGTCCGTTATTCAAACAGCTGTTAAGATATCTTAACACGATAGGTTGGCAATAAACATGATTTCGACGATTTAATTTCCTTAAATCTATTTTGATAGGGGGCTACCAGCTTTTTGAATTGTTCAAAGTCATTACGGTATTTATAGTCAGGGTCATCAGGAATAATAGATTTGTACACTCCGGATATCGAGGAATGTATTCTGGTTTCTTTATTTTCATGCCAAGTGTTGCATATATCATAATTTAGAATTTTTTCGACTTTGCCGTTAACTTTCAGGGCTTCGACTTTTCTTTGATCAACAGAAGGGTAAAATCTGAATGGGTCCCCAAAATAATTCCTTAATGTCCCATAGCCTCGATACCATTGACCAACCTTCAAGTATTGCATTTCAGGGTCTACCGTAGTAAATGATAGTATGAACTTCGGGGTTTCAATCAGAAAATCGACAAAAGTCAAATTATCTGATTTTTCAATCAATTTCACCCTTGGTACAAACGAGAATTCATATACGTTCAATAAAATATGTTTAAAATATGAATCATTATTATCAGTCTCCGAGAAACCGTAAAAGTCAATCTCAGGAACAAATCGAATCCTATCCCCGATCCTGACAGTAGGTTTGAGAACTCGTCGCAAAAACAATGAATGATACTCCTCGCGATAGAATGGAAAAATATTTAGGTATTCTGACTTCAGAGGTTTTTCTGCAAATAGCTTAGCCGGTGAAGCTAGCAAGGTCAAAGCCCCAAGCCCCGCCATATTGATGAATTTTCGTCTTGTGATTTCCGTCATTTTCAAAACCCCCTTGAGGTTTGTCTTTTTGAGTCAGGGTTATCGTTATGGTTTAAGAGAATATACAAAAAACCGATCTTTATCTAGCCTTTTCTTGGGGGATTCCTGGCCTCCTCTACGGCATTATGAATGCATTCGTGTTGAACGTTTTAACCGGCAGGCCACCAACCGTCCGAAAAGATTATGGCATTTGAAAAATATCCCGATATTTATGTTGCTGAAGCAGTAAAAATGGCAAAATATAATAACTAAAAGCAAATTTGACGGCGTCAAAACTGAATATTGACACCCTCTTATAACAGAGATCGTTTTTAGTGTATTGGTCGTGGAGTGAGGGTTGGTTTGGAAGGGAGTTTGATAAGATTTATCCCGGTAGAACGTCAAAAAGAAAATTCAAGATAATGAACTCGTATGTCAACATTCGGGCTTGGTTCTAACTTCGCCCACAAACCCCTAAGCGGCTAATTTCAAACAATTCCGCGGCCGTGCTGGATAATCCGTCCTATCCAAGAGAAATTCGAAAAGGTCGTTCGGTTTAGCCTCAAACAATCGTTCTGCAGCCGTTGTTCCGTCCCGCCTTCTGATGTAATAGTTGTGCATGACCGTAAGGGCTTGCAAATGTCGATTACTCAGTCGATGAATACCTTGATGACGAAGAGCCAGTTGCGCATTCCTCCCTTCAACGCAGGAACTCGATCTTTGAAAAATTTGAGCACAATCCCTGGCGGCTTTCTCCAGTTTCTCTATTTCAAAATCCGAACTTCCTTCACCGAGGTCTTCAAGTCTGTTAATAATCGATAACAACTCTTGGGCTTTTTCAAAGAGATCGGCTTTGCGGTCAACATCTCTCTCCTTACTTGCTGCCAGTTTTAAATAATGGCCCGGGATCAGATAGCTGGTCATCAATCGCTTGTCCTGATCCGACAATTGCATGTTTTCAAGGTAAATATCGACCATTTTAAAGAAAAAAGCGATTGTGGCAACCATGTCACACATAACACGTTGGGCTTTATTGACGCGCTCCTTGCACCGATCTGAAAGGTCGGTGGTCGCCTTATGGATTTCATCAAAGCAGTCTGACAAAAGTTCGGAAACGGTTTCGGAATCCTGTTTTTGGCCGGTTTTCAGGTTGTATGGATGATAAACTTTTCCGATTTCAGCCTTTGCATTTCGAACCGTTTCGTAATTTAATCGGGCTTGTTCTAAATTTTCTTTGATCTGCTGCTCTTCTTGTTTCGCTCGCTCAATTCTTTCTTCAAAATGCGGTCTGCGTCCCCGTGGACGTTTTTCAGCGGCGTCGAATTCTTCTTTTTTGCTCTCTATCTTGAGGGTCTGTTTGATCGCGTTCTCGTGTTCTTTTTCGGCTTTTCTTACTTTTGCCATCAAGGCACCGCAAGTCCCTCTGCCAATTTCATAAATGACGTGGAAACAGTCTGGTGAATGATGAACTTTCAGACCTTTTAGGGCGTGACTGATCAGACTGCGACCCTCATCACTGGACACTTGAATGACTTCAACCGGTAAATTCTCGAGCGCATCACGAACTGCTTCATCCCAGGTTTTGGTCTTGCGATCCATGGCGTATTTTTCAACAAGGATAAAATTTGACACCGGTTCAATGGCAACAAGACAAATTTCAGGATGAAAGGTCTCATCCTCGCAAAGTGTGATTGCTTTTACCGGCATTTGTTGACCAAGTTTTTTACCCTCGATTTTACCAAACTGGATAATGTTGTCATCCAGCTGTTTAGACACTCTGCGCTGAGATGAATAGGATGACGCCACAAATGGGGACAAGCCTGCTTTCACCAAAAAATCGCTGACATTGTGGATGCTGGCAGTTCCATCTTTTGTAAACGATACGTGGGCGGCTGTTACCAGCCTATGCAAAAAAGCAATTCCAACAGGATTTTCAAAGAACTCAATCAAGACAGGGTGAGCATCGATGCTGTTTTTCCTGGCAAGCCAATGCCGCAGTGTTGACCGAGGGACGTCGGTTCTTTTTGCGAAATCACGCTGGCTAATGGTTTGATCCCTCGCTTCATAAGCAGAAACCAGTTTCGCCGCATCAGCTCGCTCCCATTTGTCTTTTCCGATTGCTACGTCAGGTGATTCGATATATGATGTTTTCAAGGCTCGATTTGGTATTTTTTATTGAAAATAAATCAGTTCGCACTCATTTATTTTCTCCTACCAAATCGAGCTTAAAATGTCCCGTACTTTCTCAACCTGAACCTCTTTTTTTATTGTTCCTCCGTCTAAACGGGCGAAGTTAGGACCAAGCCCCTTTTTTTCTTTCAGGGAGAATAATTTCATGGCTACAGAGGACGTCAAACGAAAGCTCACCTCTATCCTCAGTCTGATGTTCAAGGATATAGCCTTCCCATGGGCTATATGGATTTTTTTCTCAAACGGGGAGTTAACATATGACTGAGTTCGCGGATTTTGACATTACCGGGACTATATGTGAAGGCACTAACACACATGTTTATCGTGCCGTAAAAGCAGATGACAACCGCGCGGTTATCCTGAAAACTACATCGAGCGAACATCCTTCTCCCCACGAAGTAGCCCGGTATCAGCATGAATATATTGTCCTGAAGTCGTTTAAGACTCTGGGCCTGAAGAGTGTGGTCAATGTGATGGCTCTCATCATGCATGATTACAGGCCATACCTGGTGTTGGAGGATTCCGGCGGCGCTGATCTGAAAACCCTCCAAAAGTCAGAGACCTTTGAAATTGAACAGATTGTGGATATTGCCGTTAAAACTGCTTCAGCTCTTGGGGAGATCTATCAGTCGCACATCATCCACAAGGACGTGAAACCCGCCAACATCCTGTTTAACCCTGAAACCGGGGATTTAAGACTCATTGATTTCAGCTCATCCAGCATCATTTCCCGGGAAACCCCCACCGTTGAAACCGCCATGCTCATGACCGCCACGCTTCCCTACATGTCCCCGGAGCAGACCGGCCGCATGAACCGCATGGTGGACTGGCGGACCGATTTTTATTCTCTGGGCGTCACCCTTTATGAACTCTTCACCGGCAGGCCCCCGTTTGAGGTCACGGAACCCCTGGAGCTGGTCCACGCCCACATGGCATTGATGCCGATCCCCGCGCACGAGATCAACAGGAATATTCCACCGGTGTTGTCGGAAATTATTTTCAAACTCATGGCCAAAGATGCGGAAGATCGTTATCAGAGTGCCATGGGGATTGTGCATGATCTGAAAGAGTGTCGAGATCAGTTGTCGGCCACCGGCCGCATTGAGGCATTTGAAATAGCGCAAAAGGATGTCTCAGACCGGCTTCAAATTCCCCAGAAGCTCTATGGCCGGGAAAGAGAGGTCGAAAGGCTCCTCAAAGACTTTGAACAGGTAAGTTTTGGGGCCTGCAAAATGGCACTGGTGACGGGTCTGGCGGGCATCGGTAAGTCAGCTTTGGTTCGCGAAGTTCAAGGTGCTATTGTGAAGACCCGTGCAGAACATAAAAAAGGGTATTTCATCTCCGGTAAATTCGATCAGCTGAAAAGAAGCATCCCCTACGCCCCTTTGATCCAGGCCTTTCAGGAATTGATTCGGCAGATTCTTTCTGAAAGCGATGCCGAGATATCCACCTGGAAAGAAAAATTGTTAACGGCATTAGGCCCAAACGGCCTGGTGATGATCGAAGTTATCCCCGAGCTGGAACTGATCATCGGTGGTCAGCCGGAAGTGCCCATGGTGGGTCCGGTGGAGAACATCAACCGCTTCAATTATGTGTTTGAAAATTTCATCAGGACCTTCGCCGCCAAAGAGCATCCTCTGGTGATTTTCCTGGATGATCTTCAATGGAGCGATGCCGCTTCTCTGAAACTGATCGAGATGTTCATCTCTGTTCAAACGGAACATCTCTTTTTGATCGGCGCCTACCGGGACACTGAAGTGGATGCAGCCCATCCGTTGACCTTTGCATTGGAAGAAATTCGAAAAAGCGCGACGGAAGTTGAAATCATCCAACTGGAGCGTCTGAAAGAAAACCATGTGAACCAGCTCCTGTCCGAGACCCTTTCTTGCGACCCGGAACGGTCCAAGCCCCTGGCACGGGTGTGTTTTGAAAAGACCCTCGGCAATCCCTTCTTTTTGAACCAGTTCATCCATTCCCTTTATCGGGAGGGGCTTGTTCAATTCGGCCCTGAAAAAGGGAACTGGCAATGGGATGCGGCGAAAATCCGACAAACCGATATGACGGACAACGTGGTTAATCTGATGATCAGCCGGATTCACGGATTGTCGGAAAATGTCACGCACCTTCTGAGTCTTGCGGCCTGTATCGGAAATCGATTTGACTTAGAACTCCTTTCCATTGTCTGCGGAAAAACGCTTCAGGAGACCGCCGATGTTTTGTTTGAAGCTTTGCGGGAGGAATTGGTGTTGCCGGTGGATGAATCGTACAAATATATCTCCATCTCTCCTCAATCATCGGTTTCCGGTATTGTTTCTGAACATGGCGATCTATCTCCAGTGTACGGATTCCTGCACGATCGCATACAGCAGGCCGCCTATTCCCTGATTGAAGAAAAGGAGAGACTGGAAGTGCATCTCAAAATCGGGCGGGAGATGCTGAAGACCATTCCTGAAGAGGGGATCGAGGAACATATCTTCGACATTGTTGATCATCTCAATTTAGGCTCCCGTTTGATAACGGATGAAAAGGAACGGGAAGAACTTGCGCAATTAAATCTGCTCGCCGGCAATAAATCTAAACTTTCCGCGGCATATAATCCGGCGCTTGATTACCTGAAGTCAGGCATGGGCATGCTGAAAGAAAACTGCTGGCAGGTGCAATATGAATTAACTTTGTCACTCCATGAGGAAGCAGCGGAAGCCGCTTATCTTTGTGGTGACTTTAATGAGATGGAGGCTTTTACCGAGCGCGTTTTGCAGCAGACGAAGACTGTGCTGGATAAAATAAAAGTGTATGAACTAAAGATTCGCGTCTACGAATCTCAAAATAAGCTTCTGGATGCCGTTAATACCGGGCTTCATGTTTTAAAGCTTTTAGGCGTCAATTATTCTCAAAAACCGAGCCAATTGCATGTTTTGTTTTCCTATCTGCGGGTAAAACTCGCTTTGCTTGGAAAACAACCGGATGTTTTGATAGGACTGCCGGAAATGACTGATCTTTATAAGCTGGCAGTGATACGTATTACAAAAAAAATGGGCCATTCTGCTTACTTTGCTGCGCCTGAGTTGGCGCCTGTAGCGATTTTTGATGGAGTAAAACTCTCGGTCAAACATGGTAATACTGCCTATTCAGATTTTTTATATGACACATATGGTTTGGTAGAATGCGGATTCATGGGCAACATAGACTTGGGTTATCAATTCGGAAAATTGGCATTACAATTATTAGAAAAAAACGATGTCAAACAAACCGAACCCGAAACGCAATTTATATTTAATTGTTTTATTGAACATTGGAAACGACACATCAGGGAAACAATAAAACCGCTTGAAACAGCATTCCAAAAAGGGATTGAACTCGGGGATTTCGAAAACGCCGCATTATCTTTATCAATTTTTCTGGGATATTCATTTTATTCAGGCAACGGTTTGGTGGGCGTTCAGCAGGAAATATCAAGATATATAGAACCGTTAATCAAACTCAAGACCAAGAAATACATTTCAGATTTTCAGCGGTTTAGGCAGCTTATTGTGATCTTTAGCGGGCAATCGGAAAACAGTTGCTGTTTAACAGGTGAATATTTCAATGAGGAAGAAGCGATTCAAACATGTCTTGAAGCCAATGATCATCATGGATTATTTCATATATATTCTGAAAAAGCGCTGCTTTGTTATTATTTTGATGAACACAATAAAGCACTTGAATCCGCTTTTCTCGCAGAAAAATACCTTGAGGGGGTTAGAGCAACCTATTTCTTTTCCGCTTTTCATTTCTATTATTCTTTAATGTTGCTGGGTGATGACCCCAATGCCTCAAAGTTAAAAAAAAGAGGCGCACTCAAAAAAGTAACCAAGAACCAAAGAAAAATGAAAAAATGGGCGCAACATGCCCCCATGAACCACCTCCACAAGTGGCAACTGGTGGAAGCGGAGCGGGCAAGGTTCCTTGGAAAAAAGGAAAAAGCCAAAGAATTCTACAACCAGGCCATCGCCGGAGCAAAGGAGAACCTGTTTATCCAGGAGGAAGCCCTGGCCAATGAACTGGCTGCAAAATTTTACCTTCAAGAAGGGGACACTGAAACAGCTGGGAAGTACATGAAAGAGGCCCGATATTGCTATGACCACTGGGGCGGCAAGGCAAAAGTGGATCATCTGGAGCAAAAATACCCTGAACTGCTGGGAGATGTTTCAACCGAAATATCACGGGCATCCATCAAAGATAAAGACCGGGAACATTCCCATTCAACATTCAGCACCACCAGCAAGCAGGTAATAAGCGAACAGCTTGATCTAACATCCGTCATGAAAGCATCCCAGGTGATTTCAAGCGAGATCGAAATCGAAAAACTCCTTTCCCGCATGATGCAGATCATTATTGAAAATGCCGGTGCTGAAAAGGGATGTCTGATCCTGAAACCAGACGGGGATTTCCGGATTGAAGCCGAAGGCCATATCCATCAGGAGAAGGTTCAGGTGCTACAGTCCATTCCCCTGGAAGATTTTCCGGAAGTGCCGGTTACCATCATTCAATATGTTGCCCGGATCAAGGAAAGTATTGTTCTTGAGGATGCCGCCCATGAAGGTGAATTCACAACCGATCCGTACCTCATGGAACATCAACCCAAATCCATATTATGCGCCCCTCTAATCCATCGAAACAATTTGAAAGGCATAACCTATCTCGAAAACAATCTGGCGACAGGGGCCTTCACCCGGGAGCGACTTGAAGTCCTTTCCCTGCTGTGTTCACAGGCGGCCATTTCCCTTGAAAATGCAAACCTGTACAAGCAGCAGCAGGACTATTCCAGAACCCTTGAAGAAAAGGTGGAAGAAAGAACAGCCGACTTGAAGCAATCCCTCGAAACCATCAAAAAAACCCAAAATCAACTGGTTCTATCCGAAAAAATGGCCGCTTTGGGGAGCCTGGTGGCAGGGGTCGCCCATGAAGTAAATACACCCATGGGTGTCGCCGTGACAGCCGCTTCGCATCTGGAGGAAAAATGCCGTGAGTTGGCCGATAAGTTCAACACCGACTCCCTGAAACGCTCCGATCTTGACCAGTACGTGAAAACAACGACCGATTCGTCCCGCATGGTTCTCTCCAACTTGCGCCGTGCATCGGAAATCGTCCAGAGCTTCAAACAGGTGGCTGTTGACCAGTCCAGCGAAGAACGTCGAACTTTCAAGCTGAGAAGCTATATGGAAGATGTCTTGTTGAGCCTGCGGCCCAAACTGAAGAAAACCCGGCACACTGTCAGCGTCAACTGTCCGGAAGACTTGACCTTGAACAGCTACCCCGGGGCCTTCTCCCAAATTCTCACCAATTTGATCATGAACTCGCTGACTCACGGATTTGAAAACATCGAACAGGGAAATATCACCATCGACGCATCAGCGAAGGATCATGAATACGAGTTGACATACCGTGACAATGGCAAAGGCATGGACGAGGAGAATCTCAAGAGGATTTTTGATCCCTTCTTCACCACAAGGAGAAGCAAGGGGGGGAGTGGGCTTGGAATGCATATTGTTTACAATCTGGTCACACAGACATTCGGGGGACGGATCAAGTGCAGTTCTAAATCCGGAGAAGGATTAAAGATTACCATGGTGCTGCCGGTCTAAATGATACAATTCATTGAATTGATAAACAGGATTTAACCGATAAAATGCTTTGGGCTTTTCTTTTAACGAAAAGGGAATTCATGGGAGCTATCGGAGGGTGGTGTGGATAAGGAACATATGGATATGAGTTCGATAAAAGACGATAAACTTACTTTTGCAGCCGAATCGGACATTAAATCGGCTGAGCATCCTGCTAAATTATGGAAGCTTATGATCGTCGATGATGAAAAAGAAGTTCATGATGTGACGCGAATTGCGTTAGATGGATTTTCCCTGAAAGGAGCAGGTATTGACCTCATAAGCGCTTATTCGGGGAAAGAGGCTAAGCAGTTGATCTCGGAAAATCCCTACACAGCGGTTATTTTGCTAGATGTGGTCATGGAAACGGATGATTCCGGGCTTGACGTCGTTCGTTTCATCCGAGAAAAACTTAAAAATAAAATGGTTCGGATTATATTGAGAACAGGCCATCCGGGGCAGGCGCCTGAAAGGAAAGTCATCACTGAGTATGACATCAATGATTACAGGGAAAAAACGGAGTTAACATCAAAAAAACTATTTACATCGGTGGCAACAGCACTTCGATCATACCTGGATCTCCAAATTATTGACAAAAATCGAAAAGGTTTGGAACAGATTATTAAGGCATCCGGCAACCTTTTAAAGCTTCAATCCCTGAAACAATTCACACAAGGGGTTCTCACGCAACTCACATCTATTCTTGAACTGGATGAAAGCTCACTCTATCTTCAACAAAGTTGTTTTGCCACCACTCACAATAAGGACCATTATTATATCTTGGCCGGAACAGGCGAATTTGAACAATTCTCAGGTAAGCCTGTGCAGAGTATTCCCCTAAAGGAAGTTCAAGAAGATATGGCAAGGGTTATCGGGCAGAAAAAGAGTTATTTCTCTGACGGCCGCTTTGCAGGGTATTTTAAGACCGAAAATGATTGCGAGAATATTGTATACTTAAAAAACTGCCCACCCATGAACGGACCTGATCTGGATTTAATCCGTATATTTTTATCAAACGTCGCCATTGCCTTTGACAACATCTATTACAAAATCAACCTTGAGCAGAAAGTTGAAGACCGGACCAGAGCGCTGAGCGCAGAGAAAGAAAAAGTGGATAATGCACACAAAGTATTATCAAAGTATGTGCCGACGCAACTTTGTGACAAAATTATGGAAGGAAAGATATTAGATTCTTACGGTATTTATCTGAGAATTCATCTCTTAGAACGTTTAAGCTGCTAATAATTCAGTTATTTTTTCGATATAGTCATCTGCTTTATGATAAGCCTTTTCAAGTTTAGAGTTTGGGATGAAAGCCTTGTTGGGCCGGTGATGGAAAAGGCTGTTGGCCAAGGGTCCAAATAATCGTTTATGAAAAAGCATGAACATGGTCGCCACGTTTACGCCTTTTGTTGTAAGCATATATGAATACTGTCGGCCATTGCGCTCAACAAGACCATGTGCTTTCATTTTTCGCAAGTCATATCGCAATTGGTTGATGGTATAGTTCGGCAATTCAAAGGTTGCTACGATCGCGTTATGAATTAGCGCCGAGGACCAGCCGTTAAGGCAAATTCCCGTATGCATTATCGTTTCCATCAGACGAATCATCCGGATGTCTTGAATTTTTATACCGGCAATTCGGGTGTTTCCGCATGTAATAGGTAATGCCAACCTCTGAAGTAAAGGGAAGTCAAAGTGGGCATTTAAAGAACGAGATTGAATTTCTGCGAAACGATCGAGAATTTCCTTTGATATTTCTCGAACTTCGTCTAGGTGTTCAAGAGACTTTTTTATTCGTAAGTCAGGAAGGTTGTTGGAGCAGATTTCCATTCGAAGGAATGTACGAAGTTTCTCGTATTGTTTTACAAACGAGTTTTTGAAATAGGCCCGAAAGGTATGATGTGCTTGATCTGTACGTTCTAAAACAGTCTGCAATTTTCCTTTGAACTTTCGGGTGATACGCCACCCGAAGATATTGGATATCTTATCGGCGGTCATTGAAAAAAAGCTGAGTTCGCAGGATCTTTCAAAGAGCTTTCGAATCGGAAAATTTCGGCGGAAAATGAAATTCTGACAATATTCAATTTGAGAGATAGCATAAAACCGCCGCAAGTTCATTTTCTGTCTTTCTCGTTTGGAAAATTTTGGGCTGACGATGAGAGACCAGTATCCGATACGTTCACGGATTATGTCGTGGTTTAACCTGTCGGCCGCTGCCTGAAGCATAGAGGGATCTTCTACGGAAACAAATGCATTATCATTTTTCTTGTACTTGACTCCGATTATTGACAATTCCTGTTCAATAAAATTGTGCCCATTCAGGTAACAGGTGGTTTGAAACGGTAAGAACGAAGCAACCCGGATCAACATGGGACCGGCAACCTCATCGCGGATATAGAAATAGTAGTGGGTGAAACGACTTCGGGTCTTCTTGATTATTCTGTAGTTTGGATCTTTTGTTGGGTATTTGGGTTTTATCGATCGAAAGGTGCTGCCTTGCTCCATGCTCTTTAAGACAAAATAGACCCCGAACTGATTTTTACGTTCCATCGCTTTAAGATAAGGGCGTACGTAGTCCTCCTTACGTACACCCTTTTCTGCCCATTCCAAGGGAATCTCATGGTTTCGTGCATAGGAGTCAACCCACTTGTTGTAATCTTTGGTGCGCAAACGCAAAATTTCCTTTGTAATACAGGGTATTCCGAGGATGTTTCGAAAAAAATACACAACATTTTCCGGGCGTGATAACATGGAAATGTATCCGTTTATTACGATGCGATCAAAACAATGATAAATGAAGCCTATCATTGGTGAAAATATCTGGATCAAAGTTTCCATCGGTTGTTCCTCCTTTGTTATTGAGTTGCCAACATTATCATTGGCTGAACAACCGGTGGATTTCAATCTTTTAAAATTTCAAATATCTTTGGCTAGATATTTGGGAACATTCGAGAAAAAGGTTGTCAATTTTCTTTTCTGATATAAAGGGCTTTACAGAGCTGACAGAGGTAATGGAACCGGAAGATGTCGCAGCCTTGTTAAATGATTATTTTTCCGAAATGTGTGATATCGCCCATCAATATGGGGGCGTCGTCGCCGACATGGTAGGAGATGGTCTGTTTATTTTTTTCGGTGCACCGGAATCAACCACGGATAAAGACCACGCATTAAGATGTGTCAACATGTCGATCGATATGCAGAAAAAGATGAGATATCTTCAGAACAAATGGTTCAATGAAGGAATTGAACAACCTATGGAAATCCGATGTGGTATCAGTACAGGAATGGTCAATGTAGGGGGATTCGGCTCAAGCATACGCAGAAAATATGCCGCCATGGGATTGCAGGTAAATTTGGCATCAAGACTCGAAGGGGCCTGTGAACCGGGGAAAATACTTATCAGTCATCCCACATGGGGGTTGGTGAAGGATGAAATAGAATGCCAGCCAAAGGGTAAAATCGATGTAAAAGGATTTTCTCATGCTGTAACAGTTTATGAGGTAAACTTTTAGATCGTCGTAAGCTTTATCAATCGCCAGACAGCTCCGTGAATGACGGTTGTCCGGAATAACCCGGCAGGAATGACAAGGCATCCATCTGATATAGCTTGACAAAGGTCCAGTATATCGGCAGGTCAAAAAACGTGAATATATTCAAGTCTGAGAAATTTGTAAGACTGAGATATCCAGATGATACAAATGCCTTAATGATCTTCCCTGCCTCCCCCATTGATCTCCTCGGCCATGTCAATCCCCCCCCCGATAAAACAGCTGCTCTGCCCGTTTCTTCCGGTCGTTAGCGATTGCAGAAGATAGCCCTTCTCGGACAGCCTCCTAATACGTCTTATTCTGGGGCATGGAGACTCTTTTCTCTTTCGATTCTTTCGCGAAGCCACATTGCCATAAGTTGGGTGTGAGGAACACCTTTCTTGCGAGCGAGTCGTTTTACCATCGAAATATCAAAGGGGTCCATACGGAGGGAGACCGGTTGACGGGCTGGGCGGGGAACCCTAAAAGACTCTGCATCATTGAGGAATTCCTGAATTTGCTCAGGACTCTCTCCTGGAATAGCGGTGTCCCACTGGATGGCCTCTTTCTTGAGACTATTCCTTGTCTTTTTTGGAAGTCTGCTCATTTTTTCACCCCCTTAAAATAGGCTTTCTTGGTGGTGTTTGACATAGGAAAAGCTGTTACGCAACGCCATACCCCGTATTGGAGATAGGGGGCCACAATAAGTTCGATACAAGTTCCGGAGGCGTCTGTACCCCACAGACGGTATCTATATTCCCCAGATTTTCCTCGTTTTTTCTTTTGTTTAACGGCCAGAGTTGGGAACGGCCCTTCACTGTAATACACCTCTTCAACTTGTTCGGGGGTTAAACCATGTTCAGCAATATGATTGATGTTGTCATCATCCCAGTCAGGCACAAGACTCTTGTCAGGTTTAATCATGAATAAAACTTAGCGTAATTTTTTGATTACGTCAAGTTTCTGGAAAGTCTACGTTTGGCTGTTGCTGGGGTGGATGTGGGTGGATGGGGTTTGGGCGACGATAAGTATCTGTTTTTGAATGGATAGTGTAGAAAGGGGACTCTGTTGTACCAGACGGAAATTCGAACAAGGCGCTTCAACTGATCCCAAAGGTATTTCGCCCTTGGTCCAGGTGCGCTTTTCGTTCTGCCAAAGAACCACCTTGACATTGCGTACGCTATAACGTACCATCAGAAAAACAATTAAGGAGACAAAATGCCAATATTATCAGCAACTGAGGCACGTTCAAAGCTTTACAAACTCATCGATCAAACATCGTTATCACATGAGCCGATTTTTATAACGGGAAAAAGAGGAAATGCTGTTCTTGTTTCTGAGGATGATTGGCAATCGATTCAGGAAAGCATGTTTCTTTTAAGTATTCCAGGAATGCGTGAGTCTATCAGGGCGGGTTTGGCAACCCCAATAGAAGAATGCAAAGAGGATCTGGATTGGTGAGCTGGAGAATTGTTTTTACAAAACAAGCACAAAAGGATGCAAAGAAATTATCTGGTTCTGGCCTTAGATCAAAAGCAGAGGAGATTATTGAACTATTGAGACAGAATCCATACCAAACCCCTCCACCATATGAAAACCTTGTCGGCGATTTGTCTGGCGCCTATTCGAGGCGATTAAATATTCAACATAGAATTGTTTATCAGATTTTAAATAATGATAAAGCTGTCAAAGTTATTCGGATGTGGACTCACTATGAATAGAAAGCAGAACCAGGTGGAGTCCTGGGGCGCTGGCAAAAAAGCAAGTTTCAATCGAGCAGAGAGGTTCTCAACTTTATAATTCACATCTGGTTGCCACGCGCCTTCTCTGACATTTTCGAATTGTCTTTCTTCATGCCGCCGGCATGGGTCAGGGATGAACCTCCTCACTGACCGCAGAGTTTTCCCGGCACTCGCTCCTGACCCTTGATAAACCATGCCAGAAAGCGGCCGACCCATCCTTTCTTTTTCGTTTCATCTGCTTTGATTTTCATTTTCATGGTTTCTCAGAAATACCGGCTTGTTTTTTCTTTTTTATCCGCCATCCCCCGAAGCACCAGAAGTATCTGGTTCCGGTCTTCCAGTTGCAGCGCCTGCTCCAGGCCGCCCGTATCCAGATTCACGTTGATGGCTTCCTTGGTGAGCCGCAACCCCATGGGATT
>Ga0233437_1004868_pt1 | contig 15310 bp, 19 predicted proteins | sample SI_122_August201_FD_182714 | JGI IMG/M metagenome (GOLD analysis project Ga0233437, IMG submission 182714) | Seawater microbial communities from Saanich Inlet, British Columbia, Canada - SI_122_August2016_200_MG | ecosystem: Environmental > Aquatic > Marine > Inlet | place: Canada: British... | reverse complement strand
CATGCACAACAACTGTACCACCATGCTCATAAGGAAAAGCACATAATTCAGATAAGGTTAATTCAGTTGATACGTCTTGAACTGTCGTCATAGAATTGCAATCAATTATTGATATATAAAATTATTCACTCAAGTCTCCTAGAACAGTACCAAGCTTGTTAAAATTACTCCCTATGCCTTCCCAATCTCCTTTTCTCATAGAAGCCTCAATAAGGTCATAATAAGCCTGAGCTCTTTCAATAAGATTGGTTGGCACTTCTTCCTCTTCTTCAACAATTGCAACTTGCTTTGATTTCCCAAATAAAGCTTCTAATGCTTCAGCTAAAGTCTCTTCCATAACAACTCTCACACCATCAGAGACTAAAATACGCTTTAACTCAGGCAATTGCCCTGTTTCTGCTTGAATATACAAAGGCTCTATGTAAAGAATACTGTCATTTATTGGTATAACTAACAAATTGCCTCTAGTCACGCTAGAACCTTGCTGACTCCAAAGAGTAAGCTGCTGTGAAATTTCAGAATCTTGATCAATCTTTGCTTCAATCTGCAAAGGTCCATAAACTAACTTATCTTTTGGAAACTTATACAATATTAACTTTCCATAATCCTCTCCGTCAGACCTTGCTGCCATCCATGCAACCATATTATCCTTCTTTATCGGAGTAAAAGAAGTCATTAAAACAAATTCTTCTTTACTTTCATCAGGCAATTTTATTATTATATAGTATGGTTCAACCTTAACCTTCTGACCAACACCATAAACCTCATTAGGAATCTGCCAGGCATCTTCTTTGTTATAGAAAACAGTAACATCATCCATATGGTAATTACTATAGATCTGAGATTGTATCTTAAACAAATCAACTGGATATCTCAAATGTTCTCGTATACCCTCAGGCATGTCACTAAATTGTTTAAACTGATTAGGAAATATCTTAGAATAAGTTGCAATTATCGGCTCATTTACATCCATTACATAATATGTCACGGTTCCATCATAAGCATCAACAACTATCTTTACAGAGTTTCTTATATAATTTATAGTTCCATATTTCTCAGAATAAGGAAAGTTTCCTGTAAATGTATATGCATCCATTATCCACAACAAACGACCTTCATGAATGACTAGATATGGATCCTCATCAAGCCCAATAAACGGTGTGATCTTTGATATCCTTTGAGTAATATGCCTTGTAAACATTATTTTGCTTTCTTCTGATATATCAGATGATAATAATATTTTGATATCCGAGAAACGTATAGCCATTAATAACTTCGTAAAGAAAGAATTCAATACTATTCCGCCTTTACCATCATAATTAATGTACTCATTAGTATTACCCTTTGGATAATCAAACTCATTTGTTTTGGTGTTAACCAAAACATATTCACTATCTTTTTCTCCATAGTATATCTGTGGTTTTGAAATCTTTAGACTTTCTTCCTCAACCGTATATACTGGAGGGATATCTTTGATTAAAAAATCAGGTAAACCCTGTTTAGTAACATGATTTACTGGACTCATTACAACTCCAAAGCCATGAGTATAAACCATATTTAGATTTACCCATGTTTTTGCATTATCAGTAATCTGGTTTTGATCCAACTCCCTTGGAGCCAACATAACTTGAGTATATTTGCCATCAATAGTATATCTATCAATATCTATTCCTGCAAGGTCATAATACAATCTTATCTCTTGAGTCTGTTTGTATGTTTTTGTGAGTGGCCTCCAATCTAAAATTCTAACGTTATCAATTGTTTCCTTAGCATTATCTAACACCTCAGACGTCAACCCAATCTCAACATCAAACATTCTTTCTTCAACATCTGATAAACCATATGCCAATCTTGTAAAATTAATATTATTTTCAATATAAGGACTTTCAAGATTAATCTCGTTTGGTGACACTTTCAAAGTCTGAACAAGTCCTGGAATTGCAACAGGCCCAACAAATCCAACTAAAAGATAAAAAACTAATGCATAAGCAAAAATGTGTCTTTTTCTTAGTTTGCCCTGTTTTAAAAACACCCATACTAGCAGTAGAACTGCCATGATAACGGCTAGAAACACCGTAATCTTAACTATTGGTAAATATGCAACAACGTCTGAATACCCAGCACCAACAACAATACCTTGTGCTGAATACATTATTGAAAACCTTGAAAGATAATGTTTTGTTGCCAATAATAAAAATAATATTGAAGCTAGGATTCCTGAATGAATTACTTCTTTTCTTTTTGTTAGTATCGTCTTAAAATCCAATGGAGTTGCAGGAGTTGCACTTACAGCTTTTGCAAACATTTGCTTAAAATCTATGATTGAACTCAAATAGTCTAATATGATTAATATCAACGTCAGAACAACCGTGCTCATAATAAATCCTAAAACAAGTTGATAGAAAGGCAATGAAAAAACATAGAATGCTACGTCTTTTGAAAATATAGGATCAATTATATTAAATGATGTCTGATTAAAAAATTGTAAATATTCTAGCCACTTCGAAGAAACACTTAATCCCATTACGAATGATAGTACAGCTATTATTATGAGCTTAAACTTGAATGAAAATATTTTCTTCTTGATTATTGCTGATGATATGAAAAGATTTATGGTTGCAAAAACAAAAAATATTATTGCTGCTATTGCAAACAGTTTAAGCTTTGAAAAGAAAGTTATTAGGAAAATTTGATCAAACCCTAACACCTTAAACCATAGATAATCAGTAAATATTTTTGTTATACTTGATGTGAATAAAAATGCTAGAACAAGAATCGCAATTATAATTCTTATGAGCCAATTTTTATTCATGAAGTGGCTATGGCTAGGATGCTTTTAAAGGTTTACTTATTGAGTCTAACAACAACATTTAATAATTAAGAGATTATACACTTACAATGGCAATTCTACTAGCAGAAGATGATCCTAGCGTACGATTGGTTATGTCCAGATACCTTTCTCGGATAGGCGAAGTATTAACGGCTGAAAACGGAGCAGAAGCTTTAGAGCGAGCATCAGATCCTGAAGTAGACCTTATAATATCTGATCATAAAATGCCGATAAAAACAGGAATTGAGTTGTTAGTCGATCTCAGAGCTCGACACATAAAATTACCATTCGTACTATACACAGGAGGAATCCCATCTGATACGGATTTCAGAACACTCATACTAAACCAAGCTGTATATCTGATGAAACCAATAAAAATGGATGAATTATTTGCAACGATTGATCTTGCAAGGAAAATTTCTGCGGCAGAGTCAAGTAATTATCACTCCGGTTGTCAGGAAGTATTTACTATTAGAGATATTGATGGAATTAAATGGTGCCCAATTCCCTCCGGATGTCAATATAATGACAATACACGCTGTAAATATGGATAATTTTTTATATATAACAAGTTAGAATATTAATATGGACATATTAAACTTAATCAGAGCAGGAATTTTTCTTGTAGGTGGTTTAGTGTGTATTATTTTTGGTGAAGGACTGAATAATTTCAAAAATAAATTACTTCTGAAGTTTCATCTTGAAAAAATGATAAAAGATGAAAGAAAATCTTATTTTTATATTGGTTTTATCTTTATAGCTATTTCAATAATATTGTTAGTGGTTGCAATTAATTCTTAATTATTTAGTCGTAAGTACAAGGCATACTCTCATCAACTAAACTAAGTAAATCATTTACATTCATCATTCTATCATAACATTCTGGTAGAAATGTTTCAGAACCAAAACCTTGTAAAACCTGCAAATGACCAATTAACATAAAAACTTAAGTTTATTTATAAATGTTGTCTATTTTGTTTACTTAGTAGTGGTAAATAAGATAAAATTTATAAATACCAAAATCCTCCTCAGCCAATGGAAGTAACAATAGTAACCTCAACAGACTTAAGGACCCAAACTCTAGTTATAGAGGGCCGTTCACAAGGAAGAATTCCTAACCCACGAGAACCTGTTGAACAACAAATCTCAGATGCACTTAGAGACGCAAATATTACCAGTTATTCTATGGAATTTGACGGCGTCAAAGTCTATCCGCGAAGCAATAGTGGGTATCCCAATCCAACATTTAGTCACTATCTTTTAGCAAGCTATCTAAAAACAAGACAGACAAAGGCGTTAGTAGATCTTGGTTGTGGAGTTGGCTTTCTTGGAAACTACGGAGCTGTGCATCTCAAACCTGATTTACTTATATTCTCAGATTTGTATGGACAAGCACTTAAACAGTCTCAAGAATCATATGGACTAAACAACACTCCTTTAACAACTGGAGAGATGAGTGTTTATGGTCCAGACGAGATGCTAGGTGGAGACCTTTGGGTAGCAAAATACAAAACAGATGATAAAGTAGTAGAATTCAGAAAAGGGAATTCTGCACTCACGTTGAAAGATTTTGATGGAGAAGGAAGTATATCTGTTTGCGCTCCTATGTTTTTACCTGGAGTCTGTCATGCCTTTCCTGAAGCATATGATTTCTTTGCAAGTGTTGCAAAAAACACAGGATCACGACTCCTTGTTGGACATTCTAGTTTAGCTTCTGATATGGTTGCTGATGCTGCAATAAAACATGGATTAGAGATGTCTGTAAGAGCCGCGATGCAAGCTCCTTTCTTAATAGAATATACAACTGAAAATAGAGGAGCCTTTGATGCACTTAAAGCAAAAGGACTTCAAATAATAGATGATAAAGCATTTCATACGTTAACTGTTTCTGAATTGTATGCTAAATAGACCAATAGAATCTAAGTCTCAACAGAAACACAAGTATTATCCAAACAAACACATTCAAGAGTTCTATTCTCCCTTTCGCTACAATCACAATCATCATCAATCTCACATACAAAAGAATAGCTTTTACTTATCTCCGGATTAGGATCGTGATATGCCAAAGGACATACTACTTTACATTCTGAATCAATACAAGCAGATCCAAAAGGACAATTAGATTGTATCAAGTATTCCATTGGAGTTTTACAGTCTTCACTAACATTGCAGCTCTCTCCAATATTTTCAACATATTTTTCTGATTCAACAACCTCAAAAAACTCATTACAATATCTATCTTCTGATTCTTTAACTTCCTTCATCGCTTGAATTGGATCGACACACAAGCCAGGATCATCATTTGGATTGCTACAACCAAAACATCCAAAATACATTTCAGTTTCATGCTGTCTTAATCCAATACCATCTAGTTTCCAAGAATCTTTAATTTCTTCAGTAAAAGTTCTATCTGATATTGGATCTCTACATCGTCCAGGATAAGTCATCATTACTCGATTCCCTGCCGCAACACACTCCTCATAATTTGTTATTTGACTGGTATCACTGCAAGCAGACAGAATAAATAATACTCCTAAAATCAAAATAAGTATATGAGCTTTCATTTTTTTACCTTTTTAAGATATAAATATTGTATTAAAAATCCAATAATTGGATAGATGATTATCGAGACAATAGCTAAACCAAGCACAGATGACCTCCCGAATGTTAACATCCTTGGAATTAATATTAATGGATAAAATATCATACCAATCTTGCTTCCAAGACCAAGTAATGCTAAAGGGACGCTTAAAATCCCAACAACTAGTCCGATTATGATTCCCTTTGCATATTTCATATTCAAGTTTTATATTAGAATATATATAAATGTTAATATTACTTTTAATGAGATTAAAGTTATGTTGATTCATTCTTTAGATCTATCCCACAAATCCTTTCAACTTACCTAAAACCCTAAATACTTCCTTGTCAAACTTTGAAAATGCAAACCACTTTTTACCCAAATCTTTTAACGATGCTCCAAAATGATATACTTCTTTATCGATAATCAAGAACCTATCATGAGAATCTCTAAATTCCTTAATTTTGATTTGGTCATATTGAGAGTTATATTTTTCTAAATCTAATTTTAATTGTTTTGATATGCTTTTTGTGTAGATAGTTACATTTACATTCTTTCTTCTTTTAGTGAATAATGTCAAAATAGTATCATCTACATAATTATCTATTAGTATTATTGATTTCTTGGAATTTCTAATTAAACCTGAAATAAATTCATAAGCATCAAATATCTGTCCATTGAAGAAGATTCCCTGCTTAGGTTTATGTGTCTCTAATGCATCAAATATTTTATCAAAATTTTTGTCATATTTTAGCTGTTTTACTTCAATAGAGTCGAGCCGTCTGAAAATATCTGCATTTCTTGAAATTAATTTACGCAGTGAAATAAAAGCATCAATTATCTGAATACTAACTTTCACGGCTGTCTCACTATTAAGAACACTAGAAAGCATTGAAACTCCGTGTTCAGTAAATGCATAGGGCAAGTACTTTCTATGCATTCCTCTACCACTGTTTAAGGTCGCAAATTGCGACCTTAAAGAATTATATTCGGATGCAGTTAACTGAAATATGTATCTTTCAGGAAATCTTTCTATATTTCTTTTCACCTGTTCGTTTAATCTTTTTGTAGAAACCTCATACAATTCAGCCAAATCTCTATCTAGCATTACTTTTACTCCTCTAATAGAATAGATTTTATGTTTTATAATGTCCAAATCCATTATAGAAGGTTAATAATATTCTTTTATATGCCTTATTCGTGCAGATGTCCAGTGGACCTATCCCACAAATCCTGAAAGTAAGCTTCAAAAGTTTCTGCTATCTCTTTACTAGTTATTACAATAGATATAGGTTTAGTTGTAACGGTTCCATCTTCCTTAAACTTCCTTGTCTGTAAAGAAATATTTGTTACATCCTTGTATACTACAAACCAAGCGGGTGTTTTCATATTAGTTGGCATATACCTAGCTTGGCATCCTTTGTAACTATTTCTATTTTTTAAAATACTCTTATCTGTTCCTTGATTGAATAGAATTTTACTTTTGAAGCCTACACTTTCTCTTTTTTTGTGATCTCTTTTCCAGAATAGATGAAATCTTTCTTCTTGTATAGGGTAAACCCCCCAAGAATGATATTCATCTCCTTCTTTTAATTTAGAATGACATATTTCCCAAGCTGTTAGAAAACCATTGAAACCTTCGTATAACTCTACACTAGTTTCCTCGTCATTTGTCATTGCTAGCAATTGAGGTAGTAGCAGTTCTACTGATTTCTTATCTTCTTCTAAGCGTTCTTGCTTCTTTTCTATGTAACTAACTATTTTCTTAGGGTCTGCTGCTTTGAAATATTTTGTTTTTTCTTTTGTGATATATGACGCTAGTCCTTTTTCTATTAGATTGTCTAGTATTCTATATATGATAGAATTTGCAACTTTAGATTCTTTTATTATTGGCCCTGTTGTAGATGTACCTAGTTTTAGTAAAGCTAAGTATACTTTGGCTTCGCCGTCTGTTAATCCTGCTTGTTTTAGGTCCATGTAAATGGTTAGTATAGGTCTCTTATAAATCTTACCACCAGTGGTGGTGGAATAATAATTATAAGGTATGCTGTTATCACTGATTGTATGAAAGAATCAGAATACGGATATATGGGAGCAACATGGTCAACAAGCTTATATGTAGTTCCACATAAAGGCGGAAAGTTAGTTGTTGGAATTCCAATGTTTAAAGGGGGGCGCCTTACGAACAAAAGAGATATGAGCAAGCCTCATATGAATTCAGCAGCACTTCCAAACATAACATTTAGACCGGCCACTACAACTGAATCCATCTCAGTATTATTATATAACTATAGACAACTCGCATCAGATTACCTCCGTGGAAATGTATGGCCTGAAGATTTTCATATAGGATTAACAATAAAGACGACAAAAGGAATTTTTGTCAACCCTCCTGCAAACACCTATGAAGAAGGAACTTATGGGGATGATGGAACAGTCGATATGTTTGTCTTAGAAAGACATCTTAGCAAAGCAAAAGAAGTTAATGGAATTTATCTTGGTGATAATGATTTTGGTTTTGCTCCTTATCGCAGTTTCGATAAAGGATTTCAAAGTGTTGAGAAGTTTGCTAAAGGAGGACTGGCAAGAGTTTTAGAACATGCTTCTGGAGATGCTGAAGGTATAAAGGAGACTTTGAATATATCTTCTGATCATCCAACCGGGGTAAATGTCTATTATGAAGTTGAGCATAAAAGACCTATATTAACATCTGTAATGTCTAGTTGTTTATATTTTCCAAATGACCACATGAAGGGTTTAAATATAAGATGGAATGATTATGGTCGACAGTTTGGAGTGATGGTAGAAGATGTTGACCCAGAGAATTTTAAAAATATACCAGCGATTGAACATAATAGAGATAATATACATTTTTAGAGAATATATTTATAAACAACTTAATTATACCTAAAAACATGGATTTTCAAAAAATATTGCTAGAATTAAAAGAATTCAATGACGAGCGAGACTGGGGTCAATTTCACAACATAAAGAACTTAGCGTCAGCAATATCCGTAGAAGCCGCTGAACTCCAAGAAATATTCTTATGGAAAGATAAATCTGAATTGCAAGAGACGCTTGAATCAAAAAGAAAAGACATAGAAGAAGAAGTTGCAGATATTTTTCTTTTCTTGACAACATTTTCATATAGAGCTAATATTGATTTAGAAAGTGCTGTTTTGAAAAAGATGCAGAAAAACCGTGAAAAATACCCAGTAGAAAAAGCGAAAGGAACTAGTAAGAAGTATAATGAATTGTAAGATTTAGTTAGCAGTTAATTATAATCATTCTGATTGTCTGTTGTTTCTCTTATGACTTTCAATTCTGGTAGGTTATCTATGAAAAAACTTACATCTTCTCCTTTTTGCTCTAAATTTTCTATATCTATTAGTATTCTGTCATAATGAACCTGGTCTAGCCAGTTATTTTTAGATAGTATTTCTTGGAATTCTTGATATAGTTTATTGTATTCTTCTGACCTTGATGAATTTATAGGTTGAGTTCTATTAATAGGTAGTCCTGATGCGGCATTTTCTATGGTGCAGCTAGTAAGAAGAATTAAAGCAAGAATGATAATTGGAAAGCTTTTCATGGTGATAGATAGGGTATGAAGGTATATAAGTTTTGTTGTGTGAGGATAAAAGCAACTAATTAATTATTTCTTTTAGGCTCTGTATTATCCAAACCATGCCTTCTGTGTCTAAACAGCAATATTTTAAGAAGTTATCTTTAGATTCGATGTAAAAGTATTTTATGGATGGTTTTCTAAATATTTGACACGTTTATTGTTAACTAATAATTTCATCTGTGATATCGCTATCTTGTTTAATCTAATAAGTCTTTCTCGCTGTTCAATACCTATTTTAATGAACTCTGAGTTGAAACTCTCCAAATTACTTAGCACAATCAATTGAGTAACATCAGCACAATCTCTTATATTGCCCTTTTTATTAAGATTTTTATCTCTCCATTCCTGTGCGGTCATTCCAAAAAGAGCTTTATTCAAAACATCTGCCTCTGTTGCATAAATAATGTCTTTTTCTTCTTTTGTGATTTTAGGAGGAATAAGATTCTTTTTAACCGCATCTGTATGAATTTTGTAATTTATTTTTACTAACTCTCTCTTTAAATTCCAACCTAAACGTTTCTTTTCATTTTCCTCTAATTTCAATCTCTGAAACTCTTTTATCAAATATAATTTAAATTCCACAGAAATCCAAGAAGCAAATTCTAAAGCAATATCTTTATGTGCAAATGTTCCGCCATATCTTCCCGGCTTAGAAACAATTCCAATTGCCTTTGTCTTAGTAATCCATTGCTTAGCGGTTAAAACAAAACTATTAAGTCCTGCTCTCTTTCTAAACCCGTCGAATTCGACGGGATTAAAATTAGGATTATTAATATTTTCCCAAATTCCTAAAAAATCGATAGTATTACGGTTTCTAAGCCAATTTTTAATAATATCATCAGTTCTACTATCTTTATATCTAGCAATATCAGTTAATGAGATATAATCCTCTTCTTTCTGTGAGAATAATACAATATTAGTCCCCTTCACGGTTATACTCTGCATACTTTTCAGAATATTAAATTCTTTTATATGCCTTGTTCGCACAGATGTCCAGTGAGTTTTCTTAATTTTTCTATTATCCAAACCATGCCTTCTGTATCTAAATTATAAACATTTAAATAACAGTTTTATCGTAATTCAACCATGAATTGGAAAGAATTTTTCAGACCAAGGATAGGTAAAGTAATTTTATGCATAGCTCTCTTTATTGTTTTACTATTAATTTTAAAATTACCAATAATAGCATATCCTGATCGCATCTGTTATGAACCAAGCTCATGCAATGGATTTGTTCAATTTGCAGGACAAACGTTTGAAATCAACAATGGTACTAGCAAAGAATCAATAATGATGTTAATATTTTCAATTGAAATTCTTATTAGTTACCTTATATCTTGCATATTAGTTTTTTCCCTCAAAATATTAGTTTTCTTACTAAAAAAGCTGAATATAAAACCATTTTGCATGAAATTCTTACCAAACAAAAGGAAAAACATAATATCACTAATTCCTAGCTTTGTAATTTCATTGTTTATTTTTGTTTTTGTTTTTAATTTGACAAGGACTATATACGGCGACATAGACAACACACAAACCGCACTAATAACCAGTTCAATTTGGTTTGTAATAATATTTCTAGCTCTTTTCGTATTAATTTATTTGATAATAAGCTTATTTTCTAAGAAATAATTTTTTTCAATTCGTTTATTATCCAAACCATACCTTCTGTATCTAATTTGCAGTATTTTAATAGGTCTTCTTTAATATCATAGATACACTCACTCAAGATTTCCCAATAACTATTTAAATTATCACTCCAATTTTTCTCTCATGAGATTACATTCAGCCTTGATTATTCTTTGTCTTGCAATAATTCTCCTAACTGCTTGTGAAATAACAACAGAAACAATGAATATAGAAGATGCAAACAAACTACTCACAGGCAAATTCAATGTCACATTCTTTGAACAACTAAATGAATATAATTATGAAGAAATTAATTTTTATTATTATAATACTAGCAATGGTATAATGAGAGTAACTAAGAAAAATGAACAATTTACTTATATCATCTTTTGTCGAGACAAAGGTGCATACTTCGGAACAGTTTATAAAAATAAATCTGTAAATAATATTATAAAAATAAACTATAAATTTGCTTGTGATTTTGGTACATCACCAATAATACTTAGTTTTCCTAATAAAATGAAATATAAAAAAGAAGAAAAAAGTGAATTCTTATTATACATTTATAATCTGAATGACTATCCTACTAACTATAAAATTGATATAAACTTTTATGCCGATGAGACTCCTGTAGGATTATTAGAAACAATCAAGGAAGAAGAATCAAAAATACATCACTTACCTGGAAAGATGGAAAAACCCGTAATAATTCAAATTCCTCCATTAAATCCTCCTAAAAATATTTATCCAGTTAAATTCACTTTAATTGATGCAGATACAAATGAAAACAAATCAACAAAATCAACTTTTTTCTCAATAGTTGATTAATTGTTCAGGAGAAATCTTATGAAAATATAAAATTCATCTAACAAACTCTATTTGCATATCTTCCTTAACTCCCCCATTATCCAAACCATACCTTCTGTATCTAATTTACAGTATTTTAGAAGGTCTTCTTTAATATCTTCTTTTAGTTTAGGTTCAATATATGTGTAGAAGTATTTTATAGATGCTTCTGCTCCGTTGCTGATTTCTAGGTGGCTGTAATCCTTTCCTGTAACAGCTGGTAGTATCTTCTTAATTGAATATGATCCTTTTTGGGACTTGTTGTAGTAGTAGAATGGTCTGAATACGTCTGCTAAGTCAACTACTCTTTCTATTGCTTCGCTTAACCATTCTTTTTCTTCTGGGAAGTCTATTATGAGTTTTTTCATTACACTAATTTCAAATGATTTATTGTATACTACTATATCTCCTTTGGTTTGTAGGTCATGTTTCATTTGTTTTAGTAGATCTGGTCTTGGATCATTTCCTAATGATAAGAATTCTTTGTGTTCTGTTTTGCCATTATCTTGTTCAATATGTAAAGAGTATTGGAATGGAATCTTTTGATATGGTCTTGACTTATTAAATAATGGTACTGCTGTATCAAATGTTTCAAAATCAAAGTGGTAGAGTGGGTATGTTAGTTTGTTTAGGAATTCTTTTATATTTTCTTTGTCTATATGTGGTTTGTTTTCTTTTATTGAGTTTACTATTATATTATCTTTAATATTTAGTTTGGTTTCATTTGGTATATTGCTTATATCTTCTATTCCTTCTTCTAGGAGTTTCCAATATAGTCTCCAATTGGTTAATGTTAGTACGTTGTTTTCTGGTAAGGTGCTCCAACAATCTTTCTTTAGTGGGCAAATGTATGGTTTGTTGCAACCTTTTGAGATATTTGGTTTTGGTTTAGTTGTTATTTTTTGAATTAACTTGATGTTTTCTTCTATGTTATCTATTAGATTTACCTTTTCAGTAACTTCTTCTATTCTGATTAATTTTTCTGGTTCTATTTCTCCTTGCTTGATATATTCCTTATTTAGATGGATTATGAAACATTTATTGATTTTCTTTCCAGTTTTTTCAATTACGTGTTTTTGGAAGGCAAGGTCAGGAATGTGATGAGGTTTGACGGAAGTTGTTGATTTGATTTCGTATAGGTCGTTATCAACTAGAAGGTCAGCACGTACCATAAGATCATCAGTTTGAAAAGTTTGTTGGAAGCAGTCTGCTGGATATAACTTCTTCACTTGCTCCTCAAAGGCGTAGCCTTGGTCTTGTTTATGTTGGTCAGAGAGAGTGGAAGAAGGAAGTTGTTTGTGGGAGGAGAGGTAAAAGAGAAGAGGGCATTGCAGGAAGGAAAGGTAGAGGGATTTAGTTAGGGTCATTTTGATAGCGTATAAGTTTTATCTCCTATTTTTTTACATTCCAAAATATCTGATGTTTTTATATCAAGCTTGCTAATTAATTCTTGACCTAAATTAATCGTATAAGATCTATTATTTCCATCTTGATTCCTTAATCTAAATTGGCAATTATGTTCTATATCATCAACAATTATTATAATATCATCACAGTCTTCATATGGGAAATATTTCTTATTATCAGCTGTTATTCTCAAATAGCCATTATCAAGGTCATTTTGTCTAATCTCATTGTTTTTCCCAGATGGTATAAAAAATATTTCATTCATATTACATTACCTCATTTAGTTAAATTAGCAAAAGGTCTTTTTCCATGTTTTTCTCTAAACTTATCAATTAGTTCTGATTCTACAACATAAGGATCTTGTATAGTTTCTTTCCAGGCTATGATCAAATCATCTGACTTTTCCAATTGCCAAATATATCTTCCACCCCAGTGACCTACTGGTTTTCCTGAACCAAAATTAATGTATTGTTTTAACCTTTTTCTCAATGTTGCATTTGATCCATTACCGCCTGCTTGTCCAATATATACTATTTCTTCATCAGATATCCAATTATATTCTAATTTTTCGATAGACACAGAAGGATCTTTACCCTTAAAATGACCTCCAATGCTTTGTTTTAAAAAAATTGGTTGAGTTTTGTTATTAAATATGACTAAATATACTCCTTTTCTATTGAGAACAATATCAGTTCCAGTTTTTTTCAATTCTTTTACCGTCTTAAATCCCTGGAAATCATTAAATAACATACTTCTGTGTATAACTCTAAAGCTATATAATATTTTCGACCTCTCAAGCATGCTTACAAGAATTCTGTCCAAAAAATACGTTTATTTTGCAAACATATCACAAAATCTCTTATAAAACTAAGAAGTTTTCAATATAATGACTATACAAATAAATACAAATAAACGTTTAATTTTTTTATAAATACGTTTAATTTTTAACAAACTTTATAAAAGATTAAGCTTTTTATAAAATAATAAAGAAAAAATGACACTCAAACAAAAAATGAACACAGATTCTGATGCTTTCGAATTTACGGCATTAAGAGGCATACAAGCAGGAAGAGAATATTACGTTGCTATGTGTCCTTTGAAATTAATTCCAACAATCTTCGTGTTTAATGAAGCAAGCATCCCTGCAGAACTTAGGGCGCAGAGAGTCTTAAATAAAGCAAGAATACCTGAAATGGCTTCTTATCTTGTTAACAACAATAGCAATTATGTTTTTTCATCAATTACTGCATCAATAGATGGAGATGTTGAATTTATTCCCATTGAAAAAAAAGGTATTAAATCAAAGATGGGTCAATTGATTGTGCCAATGAATGCAAGATTCTTAATAAACGATGGACAACATAGAAGAAAAGCTATTGAAGAAGCTTTAAAATTAAAACCTGAACTTAATTCAGAATACATATCTGTTGTTTTCTATTTAGATGCAGGATTAAAAAGAAGCCAACAAATGTTTTCAGACCTCAATAAACACGCAATAAGAACTACAAAATCACTTAATATATTGTATGACCATCGAGATCCATTTTCTCGATCTATTAGAGGCATGCTATCACAAGTACCTATTTTCAAGGATACAGAACTTGAAAAAACCTCCATATCTAGTAAATCAACAAAAGTATTCACGCTTAATAGTATCTATTCAGCTTCAAAAGCATTATTAGGGAAAACTAACAAAAAACCAGTCATCAACGAAGATGAAGAAACTTTTATGGTTGATTACTGGAACGAAATTTATATGAATATTCAAGAGTGGCAAGATATCGTTGACGGTACAGCGAAAGCATATGATATTAGAGGGAACTACGTCCACGTACATGGAATTTTATTACATGCTTTAGGAATGCTAGGACATTCTCTGATGTCAGAACATCCTAAACAATGGAAATCCAAATTAAAAGCTCTAAATGATATTAATTGGGAAAAATCCAACAAAGTTAATTGGGAAGGAAGAGCTATGCTCGGTGGACGTTTGACTAAAGTTGGAATGAATATCACATTAACTAACAATTTCTTAAAAATGAAATTAGGTCTAAATCTAACTGCAAAAGAAAAAGAAATTGAGAATAAATTTGATAGGGGTGTTTAAACATAACAAACGATCAAAAAATAAAAAATTCAATATTTAATAACAGAACACTCGAGAAAATATACAAAGAAATTCAAGAGTTGTACATGAGCGATAAAAGACCTTGGGTAATAGGATTTAGCGGAGGTAAAGATTCTTCCGTATGTGTTCAATTAGTATGGTATGCTATTGCAGATTTACCAGAAAAAGACAGGAGAAAACCAATTTATATAATATCCTCAAACACCTTGGTCGAATCACCAATATTAATCAACTATATTACAGAAATTCATAAAAAAATTA
>Ga0233437_1004864_pt1 | contig 15318 bp, 19 predicted proteins | sample SI_122_August201_FD_182714 | JGI IMG/M metagenome (GOLD analysis project Ga0233437, IMG submission 182714) | Seawater microbial communities from Saanich Inlet, British Columbia, Canada - SI_122_August2016_200_MG | ecosystem: Environmental > Aquatic > Marine > Inlet | place: Canada: British... | reverse complement strand
AGAAGCATCTCGATAAAACGTTTCGTTATCACTCAAAACAATTTCAGTCCCTGCGGCAAACCAAACATCTGGATACCCCTCAGCATCCTCAAGTAGAACACCAGACTTAACACCATGACTCGGATAAAACGTCATGAAGGAATTATATTCAAACCACATGCCATTGATATATGTATCATCAATAAGCTTTCCTCTTACAGAATAATAATCTTCTTCTTTTACTGTCGTGTCTTCTTTATTGTATTCTTCAGCTGATGGAATATTATCATTACAATCAATAAATGTTTGACTGAGAGCAACGTCTAGATCTCCAGGAGTTGTCACGATTACAGGATCTGCGGCTTCAGGTTTAGCATGAGACCAAATTGTTAACGCTAAGACGCCAAAACCTACGAGGCTTTTTTCTATGTCACTAAGTTCTTCATAAGATGAGTTTTGTGGCGTAACAGGTGTGTAAGGTTTTTTCTCAAAATAGTCGTGGCAAAAATCCCCATCACCTGCAAGATCACTTGTTTGAGGAATATTTTCTGATGCACTAAATGAATTGAAACCAATATAATCCATAATAAATCCCTATGCTCTTTATATCGGACAGGCTATTCAAAAGTTTCTTATATAAAACACTTTCAAATAAAAGATAAAAAAGCAAGATGCTCTATGCTTATATAGGATTATTATTGGATTTATTTAAGTCTCGCCCTAGCCCTCGGAGTCATTCTCATCAGTTCTTCTTTGGTATAAATATGTTTGAAAAACTATTTAGCAAACGTTCCCAGTGTAGAATCGTACTTATAAGTGGATGAATTCGGTAAATAAACATAAGTTGAGTCCGATACCTTATTCCATTGTTTACTTGCCACAGGATCTTTCACAACTTCACTAAAACAATTGCCACAAAGATTATTTGGATTGAAATCCAATTTTGCAGGATACTGTTCAATACCTTTTTTTGCCATTTGTTCAGCTCCAGACATGGTAATCCCCGCCAGTACGTTAGCGGCAACACCGACCTCTGATGCATCTTGCGCTTCTTGAGTTAAACTAAATATTTTAGGCATGGCCGATACAGCCAAGATACCTAATATTGCTATAACAAGTATTAACTCTATTAGAGTAAAACCCTTATGCCCCCCATTTATTTAGTTAGTTCTAATCTACGATAGAATAAAACTGTGTATTTAATTATATCAAATTTATTAACTGCTAGCAATTTTTATAATTAAACTCTAGATCATTGATTTTATATCTGTTATTAGCCATTTACTCCTATTATGAATAGACAACATATTTCGACCCTCCAACTAGCCCTCGGAGCCATTCTCATCAGTTTTTCTTCTGTATTTGTGAAGCTGGCAAACATGGAACCGACTGCCATTGGCTTTTATCGCATGTTTATCGGCGGCATTATTCTATTGGCGATTGCTCTCTTTAATAAACATAAGTTTTTCTTTGGTAGAAAACATTTTCTTCTCATCATTGTTTGCGCCTTTATTTTTGCCGCAGATCTCTTTTGTTGGCACCAATCAATTAAACTCGTTGGACCAGGTTTGGCTACATTGATAGCAGCCTTTCAAGTCTTTATTTTGGCCTCTATTGGTATTATTTTTCACAAAGAAAAACTCACACTTAAATTGGCTCTTGGCATACCCGCTGCTTTGTTTGGTCTGTATCTTCTTGTTGGTATTAAATGGTCTCAAACAGGTGTTGATTACAAATGGGGCGTTCTTTTTGGTTTGATCACAGCTGTAACCTATGCCTGTTATGTTTTATTCTTAAATAAATCTCAAAACTTTCAAAACTCAAAGATTTCAAACTTAGCTCTGATTTCACTTTTTTGTGCGCTTTTTTTAGGTGTCATTACTTTGATCCAAAAACAAAGTTTTATGTTTGCCGATAACACAACACTCATGGCCATGATTAGTTATGGTCTTGTTTCACAAGTTATTGGTTGGATTCTTATTGGCAATGGCATTGCAAAAGTCCCCACATCACAAATTGGTCTCATTTTGCTCCTGCAACCCATAGGTTCTTTTCTCTGGGATGTTATCTTCTTCAAACGCCCCACTTCAGGCGTAGAATACCTAGGCCTCACCATTGCCTTAATAGCTATTTATCTGGGATCCCACGCTAGACCCGTCTTCGCTAAAGCTACGACGCGGCAAGCTACGAAACCATGCCAATAAAACTAAACTGTCTATTTTTTTGTGGTTCACGACGGTGGGAATAAAAAAGATCTTCACGCTCAAAAGTGCACATATCAATATGTGAAACGTGCTCAGGATGCATGCCTAAACCTTCTAATATATTTGTTGTTGTTTGACGTAAATCTAGGTGGGGTCTTTCATGAGCTTTTTGATAATACGCCACTTGCTTGCCAATGCGCTGTTGAAACGTTTCAATAATTTCTGGTCCGACTTCATAGTGCTTGGCAGAAATACAAGGGCCAATCGCAAAAAACATATTTTCAATCTTGCACCCCATATTGTCACACATAAAATGAATTGTATTCCTTATGATGCCATCGAGCATACCATTGTAACCAGCATGAATAGCGCCGACAACTTCAACAATATCTTCATAAATAAGAATAGGAACACAATCAGCTGTTTTAACACCCAGAAAAACATCTTTTTGTCTTGTGACAAAGGCATCAGCTGGTGGAAGGTCTGCTAACTCTGTATCTTTTTCAAAACAGACTAACTGATTTGAGTGAATTTGTTTTAAGGCATAAATTTGGCTGGGAAGCACACCAATTTCTTGAGAAATGAGATCATAATCATTTGAAAGCTCTTTATTCGTGAACCCATGAATGAGTCTGGGAAAATCACTTAAGTTTGAAGCTGTTATAATCTTTTCCATAATTTCCTTGGTTTTTTCATAACATACTATAGGTTTAGACCAAAAGAAAATTATACATATGTATAATAACTGACATTTCTATGAATACTGAGCAAAAAACCATTATCGCCATGATGAAAATCTATTGTCAGCACCATCACAATACAAAGGATAAACTTTGTGGAGAATGCGAACAGTTACAGGAATATGCTTTTTTTAGATTACAAAAATGTCCCTTCGCAAAAGACAAACCAACCTGCGCCAACTGTACAGTGCATTGCTATGAAAAAATAAAACGTAATGAAATAAAATTAGTCATGCGTTTTTCAGGACCTCGTATGCTATTCAAGCACCCAATCCTAACTTTGCAGCATTATTTAGTTGGATTTAAACAAAAAAAACGGGCATGAAATGCCCGTTTTGAGATATTTGATTCAATGAAAGTAAATTAGTTATTCTTTTTAAATTCAATCATGAATTCTGCTAGTTTTGTAGCGCCTTGGGTTGGCATAGCATTGTACATAGAAGCACGACAACCACCTACAGAACGATGTCCTTTAAGACCTGAGAAGCCAGCTGCAAGAGCTTCGGCAATAAATTTCTTTTCAAGGTCTTCGCTTGGTAAACGCCAAACAACATTCATATTAGAACGCGACTCTTTGTCTACAGGACAACGATACCAACCATCAGAATTATCAATAACATCATAAAGAGCATTTGATCGTGCCATAGCAAGTTCTTGTGTTGCTTTTAAGCCACCAATCTCTTTAACCCAATCTGTGGTAAGCTTCATCATGTAGATCGCAAACACAGGAGGTGTATTATAGAGCGACTCACTTTTTGCATGAATTTTATATGAGAGATATGCGGGAACATTGTCGTTAGCTTTTTCTATCAATGATTTTCTCATGATCACAACAGCCATGCCTGCAGGGCCAAGATTCTTTTGGGCGCCGCCATAAACCATGTCGATTTTATTAAAATCAATGGGACGTGACATGATGTGAGAAGACATATCAACGATCAGGGGCACATCACCTGTGTCTGGATAATCGTTAAATTCTATGCCGCCAATAGTTTCATTACCACACATGTGCACATAAGCCGCATCAGAGCTAAATTTGATTTCGTCAACCTTGGGCATTCTCATGAAACTCTCTGCTTCGCCAGTCCAAATCACACGAGTCTCACCAACTTTTTTACCATCAGCAATAGCTTTTTTAGCCCATGCGCCAGTATTTACGTATTCACCAACTTTACCATCACCTAGAAAATTCATGGCAATCATGGCAAATTGTAGAGTGGCTCCACCTTGAATGAATAGAACTTCAAAATCTTCAGGAACATTGAGAATTTCTTTTACATTGGCAATGGCTTCGAAATGAACCGCATCATAATGCTTGCCTCTGTGACTCATTTCAATGAGTGACATGCCAGCACCCTGGTAGTCTACAAAGTCTTTTTGTGCTTTTTCAAGAGCCGATAATGGCAGTGTACAAGGACCTGCTGAAAAATTAAAAATTCGGTTTGTCATTTTGGGTATCTCCTTTATTAATATAATTTGCTGCCTATTTAGTTTGATGACCCAAGATTGACAACAAAAAAAGGAATACTCGTCTTTACATATGTAATATTTAACAATAATTACATGTTGTTATTTAAAAGCTCAAAATAAATGATACATCCGTAATTGTATCCCATTTATCAAAACCTGTGACGGGTCTATTATCAAAGCGCCAATCAAACCCTAAAGCCAAAGCCAAACGTTTGGTCATACTCACTTTTAGTTGAGACAATCCGTGCATGCGAAAATCATTACCATGACGTACATTTTCTTCGAGCTCAAAAAGTTCTGTATAAGTCACACGATCATTAAATTTATGCTCAAAGGACATGCCTAAACTTGCTGAGTGAACTTGTTCATCAGTCGTGGGATTTTCTCGATCTTCATAGGAATGTAAATACCCTGTCGACACACGAAACTTTGTTTTCTCTTTATAAATAAAATAATGAGCAACACCTGAAAAGGCCAATGAAGCCCAATTAATTCCTGTTATCTCATCTGTATAGGCCCCACCACCAATATATAAAGTTGTTTTTGGTAAAATGTAATAATCGAGACGATAGGTTCCATAAACATACTGTGAAAAAGTTCCTGTGACACCAGATGTTGACTGACTGACCCGATAAAAATAGCCACCTAAATCAAGTTTATGTTCAAAGCGCTTCACACGATATAATAAATTATTGGCTCCAGAAAATGAAAAGGACTCAGTGTTCCCTGTAGAAAGCATCATCCCTGCTTTTATGTCCCACTTAAATTCATTGGCCGTAAGATCAATTTCCAGATTATGTGATGCTTTCACTTCTTTATCTGCAATAGCTTTCACCTCATCACCTGTTTCTGCAACAACAAGACAGGGTAATAATAAAAGAATAAATGGGATTAATGCCTTTAAGTATTTTATTATCATTTGTACACTCCTTGGTTTTTACGGCCACTAACAAAACAAACAATATATATCAATAATTTCAGGTTTTTATGTTGTTTAACCCTTCTCCTTATTGAATTGACAAAATCATTATGGTATAATAAATATACCTTAATGGAATTTGAATTTGACCAGCGTAAAAGTGAATCCAATAAGAGAAAGCATGGTATTGATTTTGTTCAGGCTCAATCACTATGGTTTGATCCCAATAGGGTTTACATGAGAGCAAAAACCTCTGACGAAACACGCTTTATCTTGATCGGTAAAAGAAAAACAAAACTCTGGTCTGCTATTTATACGATGAGAAATAATAAAGTAAGATTAATATCAGCCAGGCGAGCTCGACAAGAGGAGGCAAAAATTTATGAAAGCTAAAGATTTAGATAAAATGTTTGATAGTGGAAAAATCGATATCACACCCTATCTTGATTTAGAATCAACTGCCAGACCAGGCTACGAACAAAGAAGAGTTAATGTAGATTTTCCTGAATGGATGATCGAAAGACTAGACAAAGCAGCAGATAAATTAGGTGTTCCCAGACAGTCCCTTATTAAAGTTTGGTTAGCTGAAATGCTAGCTAAGAAGATTAATTAATGGTACCTGAGACCTTATCAACCCCACAATATTATTAAGATATTCCTTGTATAATTCTCTAAATCCATTAAATAGCTGACAGTTGAATCTATGATAGATAAAACAACATACATCCTACGCCTGACATTTCTTTTTGCTCTGGCTTTTCTCATCATGTTTTCTTACGGCATTGCCCGGCCGGCTATTGAATCTCTTTTTCTTAAAGCACATTCCAGCCAAGCTCTTCCTGACGTATGGATTTTCATGTCACTCACCATGATTGTCATTGTCTCCATTTATAATAAATTCTTGCCAAAAGTGCGCCTCATCAAACTCTATGTCATCATTTCAGCACTATCTACGCTCATTTTATTTCTCATGATCTTGGCTGCCAAAATTAACTTTCCGGGTATTTATTATCTCCTTTATATTTGGAAAGACATATACGTCATCTTACTTGTCGAGCTCTTTTACAGCTACACCAATTCTGTTTTTCCCATTCAACAAGCACGTTGGTTCTATGGCTTCTTTGGCGCTGTGGCCGCAGCAGGAGCTGTTGTGGCCAATTTTGCGGTCGGTCCTATTGCTAAAAACATGGGAAGCTTAAATTCTCTTTGGTTTGTCGTCGTCACTCTTATTGTCACAGCTCTCATTTGCATACCCTTTTCAATCTATTGTGACATTGACATGCCAGAATCCTTTAAAAAGAAAAAAACTAACATTTTTGAAGCTCTTAAGGTTGTTAATAAAAGTTCCTATCTTCTGCTATTCTTATTTCTCATCTGTGTGGTGCAAATAACAATCACATTAGTTGATTTTGACTTTAATACTATTATTGAAAAATTATATCCTGTTGTTGATGAACGAACAAATATCATGGGTAACATCTATGGCATTGTTAACAGCGCCACTTTTGTTCTCCATGCTTTAACTGGCGTTATTTTGCGGCTCACGGGTATCCCCCTCATCCTCATTGGTGTCCCGTTGTTATTGGCAAGTAGCTTAGCTTTTTTTATTGCTCTCCCTGGTTTTTTGACTGTGGCTATTTTAAAAATTACGAGCAAGGCTTTTGATTATACAATCTTTAGATCAGCTCGCGAGTGCCTCTACATTCCACTCAACTATGAAGAACGCACACAAGGCAAATCCATTGTCGATATGATTGTTTACCGCATGGGAAAAGTCGGTGCTTCGTTATTTGTAAAATTATTCATCATGTTCAATGCGGCAGCTTTTGTTTCATGGGTAACGTTAGTCTTTATTGGCATCTGGATTACACTAACAACTTTCATCGTGAAACGATTTCGAAAAATTGTGAGCAGAGATGATGAAATGAACCTAAGCTAGTGGCCCGTGTTCAGTGACTAGTGCCCAGTGAAAAGAATTTATCACAGGACACTAGTCACTGAACACAGAACACTAAATAACTTATGAAACATAACATTCACATTACAGACAATACAAAGAACACGCTCAACATCATTGCGACACTTTTTCTTAAAGCCTTCATTATTGGCTTTTTATTCATGCTCTTATCTTTTGCAATTATGTTTTGTTGTAAAGATTGGGCCTTTAGTATTCACCAAAATCTATTTGACATCCCTCGTGCTCAATTAGAAGTTATTGCCTATTCCTCTTTCGGCTTTCTCAAGATTCTCATTTTTGTATTATTCCTCATTCCTTTTTTGGCAATAAAATCTGTTTTGCATTGTAAGTGTTTATGTAAAAAGGATTAAAACTATGACACGAATCGGCATTTTATCAGACACACATGGTGTTTTACGGCCCGAAGTTATTACAGCATTCAAAGACGTTAATTATATTATTCATGCTGGCGACATTGAACACCCAAAAGTCATTACAGATTTGCAAAGCATTGCTCCTGTTTATGCTGTTCAAGGCAATGTGGACAATGCTGATCTATACCCTACCTTACCCACACATGACATGTTTACCATTTCCGACATAACATTTTATCTTTTGCATAACATTAATACGCTAGATATTGAACCAAAAGCCGCTGGTGTACAGGTAATTATCCATGGCCACACTCATAAACAAAGAAATGACATCATTGAGGACATTCATTATATTAATCCAGGAACAGCTTCGGGTATTCGCAATCATTGTTCTGTAGCCATTTTAACACTAGAGAACCGTGATATAGACATAGCATTTATTAATTACTAAAAAGGATTTTTCATGGCCTTATCAGAAAAGGATTTTCAATACATTGTCGAAAACATCACTGATGGCGTTTATGTTACAGATACAAAACGTAAAATGCTTTATTGGAATAAGGGAGCTGAAAAAATAGCGGGTTATACTGCTGCTGATGTTGTGGGACAATATTGTTTTCACAATATTCTCAACCATGTTGATGCCCGTGGTAATAATTTATGTAAAAGTAAGTGCCCCCTAACCGCTGTGATTGCAACAGGGGAAACTCATGAAAGTGAAATTTATCTTCACCACAAAGATGGTCATCGTGTTCCTGTTCGGGTACGCGCCACCCCCATGAAAAATGATAAAGGCAAGATCGTCGGTGCTGTTGAACTATTCAGTGATATTAGCACGCAAGACATCACAAAACTACGCATACAAGAATTAGAAGAACTTGCCCTCGTTGATACTCTCACACAAATTTCTAATCGTCGTCATATGAAATCTGAAATTTCTAACCGGATTGAAGAATTAAATCGCTATAAATTATCTTTTGGACTTCTCTTCATTGACATTGATAACTTCAAGAGTTTTAATGATAGCCATGGCCACGACATTGGAGATGCCATACTAAAAATTGCGGCAAAAACATTATCAACAGCTGCCAGACCATTTGACTTGTTTGGGCGTTGGGGTGGTGAAGAATTTATAGGCATTATCAGAAACGTTGGTAAGGAACAGCTTCTTCTTGTTGCGGAGCGTATGCGCGCCCTTGTTGAAAAATCTCATCTCAAAACAGATAATGAGGATCTCAATATTACAATCTCTACCGGTGCAACCGTAGCAAAAAGTGATGATGATGTAGATAGCCTTGTTAAACGTGCAGATGAGTTAATGTATAAAAGTAAAACAAATGGACGTAATAAAGTAACTTCTGATTAATGGTTCGAAGGGTCGATGGATCGGTGTGATAATAGCCAAGTCTGTCTGTCAATCTGCCCATCGGTACACATAAATGTATAACTGGTTTATAGAACTTTCCCCCATCTACCAAGCCCTCATGGCAACTTTATTCACCTGGTTCATGACAGCTGCTGGAGCGGGCCTTGTTTTTTTGTTTAAAACAATTAACCGTAAATTTTTAGATGGCATGCTTGGCTTTGCTGCTGGTGTTATGATTGCGGCAAGCTTCTGGTCTCTTCTGGCACCCGCTATTGAAATGGCTGAAGCTGAAGGAAGTTTACCAGCGTGGATACCTGCTGTCATCGGTTTCCTTGCGGGGGGAGGCTTCTTATGGATCATTGATAAAATTCTTCCTCATTTGCACCTAGGATTCCCCACAAACGAAGCTGAAGGCATTAAAACAAGTTGGCATCGCAGCATTTTATTAGTGCTCGCCATCACGCTACACAACATTCCAGAAGGTTTAGCTGTTGGGGTTGCCTTTGGTGCACTCGCTTATAATTTGCCCACAGCCACTCTCGCCGGAGCCATTGCTCTAGCCATTGGCATTGGTATTCAAAATTTTCCTGAAGGTACCGCCGTGTCAGTTCCCTTAAGACGTGAGGGGTTTTCACGATTAAAAAGTTTTTGGTATGGTCAACTATCTGGTATTGTTGAACCTATTGCCGGGGTCATTGGCGCTCTAGCGGTTATTCTCATGCGCCCTATTTTACCTTACGCACTTGCATTTGCTGCTGGCGCAATGATTTATGTTGTGGTAGAGGAGTTGATTCCTGAGTCACAATTGAATAAGAATACGGATACAGCAACTATTGGAGCAATGTTGGGTTTTGCCGTCATGATGACGCTTGATGTTGCACTTGGATAATCGCTCCGACGAACCAATGAGCCAAAGAACTGATGATATACATCAGATCACCGGGTCATAAAATCATCGGATCATGAATGGAGTTTTCATGTCATTTAATTTAGAAAAATTACTGCACGATGTTTTTAATTTACGAAATACAGATGTCCTTACTGTTATGTATGATTTACCACATGGTAATATTGCTGATACAGATGCCTGGAAATCTAGACGCGAAATGGCACACGAATGGCATGAAAAGATCACAAGCTTTGCTGATAAATATAGTATAAAAGTTAATCCTATTGTTACTTATTTAGCAACAGGCACAAATAATGCTGATCTTCCCACAACGATAAGTATTAATAAGGAAGAAATGCCTTTAGATGATCTTTTGAAAGAAACAACGATTATCCTTATTATGCCCACATTTTCGGCAACAGCACCTTTGATGAATAAAGCAAAACAATATCCCATTCGTGTTGGTAGCATGCCTGGTGTGGCAAAAAAAATGGAGAAAACAGCTCTTGCTGCCGATTATTCTAAAATTGCCAAAACATGTAAGAGACTAGAACCTTTCTTCACAAAAGCCATCGCAGCTGAAGTGTTTTTTTCAAGTGGTCATAAATGCTATTTTGATCTGAATACAGATCAAGTCACTCATATGGATAATGGTATTCTTCATGATGGTAATCCTGGTATTGTGCATAATCTTCCTTCTGGCGAAGTTTATGTTGTTCCCAATGAAACAGCCACTAGCTTAACCAAAGGAAAACTCCCTGTGATGTATGGGGATGACCTGATTATTTATACTGTTTTTAAAAATAAAATTGTAGGCATTACTGGTGAGAACATGTCTCTTGCTAGTAAACAATGGGCCTTATTTAAGAATGAACCTGCGCGCTGTAATATTGCGGAATTTGCTATTGGCGTAAATGATAAAGCTAAAGTCACTGGCATTATTTTAGAAGATGAAAAAGCAGGGTTTCATTTTGCCTATGGACGCAGTGATCATTTTGGTGGCCTTACAGGTCCAGATAAATTCACAAGTCCTGAACAAGTGGTTCACACTGATATTGTCTATGCAAAAGATTGTGACATAAAATGCCAACAACTCGATTTTATTTATGCTGATCTTACACGGGAAACTGTTATTAAGGATTGTGAATTACTGGCATAGTTCTTTATGAATTATTCACTTCGCTTTCTATTATACCTTCTCATAGTCATGTTGTTAACAATAGGCACCTCTTTCTCTGTGCACGCACGGGCACAAGCTTATATTGAACCTAAAAAAGACATCGATATTAGTATTAAGATCAATAAGCAGTCCTCAACTTACAAAGGCACTACCCTATTCGCCCTCTATCATAGACCTGATCGGCCACGAATCATTGAAGTCAATATGAAGGGGCATGTTGTTTGGGAGTACTATTTGCCCGCCTATCTAAGACCCTTTACTAACCCTGGTTTTGATGTGGAGCGCCTTGAAAATGGCAACACATTATTTGTACTCCCACGCAAAGGCATTTTTGAAATTAATCAGGAAGGTAATACTGTATGGGCTTATGAGGACAAGAAAGTATCTCATGATGTTGATCGCTTACCCAATGGTAACACGCTAATTGTTTTTGGAAATGATGACACACTAGAAGATTATCAGGTTAAAGAAATCAATAAAAAAGGAACAATTGTATGGAAGTGGTCTGCAAATGACAGCTTTAACAAGCCCCCCTTTAATACAATTTATAATCAAGGATGGACTCATACTAATAGCGCTTCTAGACTAAAAAACGGTAACACACTCATCAATTTACGTAATTTTGCGCGCACCATTATTGTCAATCCAAAGGGAAAAACTGTTTGGTCAGTAGACTGGAAAATGCTTGGCACAAGTCCTCATGACACGCATTTGCTGCCTAATAACAAACTGCTTCTTGCTTTAAAGAATCCACACCGTGTTATCGAGTGGGATAAAACAACTAATGAGGTTGTCTGGGAATTCTCTAAAGCTAACGTTAAAGTTATTCGTAATGCTAATCGTCTCCCTAATGGTAACACCCTCGTTGTGGAGAGACGCAATATTTTTGAAGTTACAGCCCATGGAAAAATTGTTTGGCACCTTAGCATCAATGGTGTATCTGGTGAACAAAGAGACCATGGACGGTGGTTGTATACTGTACAAAGAATACCCTATTAGGTTATCGGTTGTCGGTTGTCGGTTTTCGTTAGCAGAAAACAGTAACCTGAAAACAAATAACAAATTTTATGTTGAATGAAATAACAAAACAATTGAATGACATGAAAGAAAAAAAACAGCTGCAACGAGCTGTTGATGATGGCCCTATTGATGACACGCCAATGTCACAAGCGGCCAAACCACCTGTTATTTTAACACAAGAAAAAATTAATGAAAAATCACGCGCTGGTTGTCTCTTACCCATTGGTTGTGCTGCTGGATTTATCCTTATAGTAGGACTAATTGCTGGACTTATTTTCGTTATGTTCAGTTATTTCAAAAAAAATGACGTCTATGAATACGCACTGGCAAGAACCCAAAAAAGCCCTGGGGTCATCCAAGTCCTTGGCGAACCCATTGAAGCCGCTTGGTATGTATCTGGCAGTCTGAGTACCTCAGATTCTTCCGGACATGCTAATTTTACAATCCCTATTTCTGGACCTAAAGGTTCTGCAGACATTGAGGTTAAGGCAACAAAGATTTCTGGTAAATGGAAGTTTGATTCTTTGGTAGTTGCTGTAGATAAAAGAGACCTTCGCATCAACTTACTACAACATCAAATTCAGAAAATACACAAAAGAAAAAGAAAACAAAAATAACTCAAAAAGTTCTCAATTATTATTTCTCAATTTCTTTAAACCGCGCTACATATTTTCCTAGCACATCAAACTCGAGATTCACTTTTTTACCCACATGATAATCTGGCATGATGGTTTCCTTGAGTGTGTGCGGAATAATATAGAGATCAAATGTTGTTTTTTTGAGATTACAAACAGTAAGAGAAATACCATCAACAGATACAGAACCTTTATCAATTAACAAATGCGCAAACTTTTTGGGAAATTGGACTGTATATTCTATAGAACCAGGATTTATTGTCACAGCTTTTATTTTGCCAACACCATCAACATGACCTAAAACAAAATGGCCACCAAGAGCATCACTAGCTTTCATAGCCCGTTCTAAATTCACTTTTTTATTGGGACCATAATCTAGAAAAGCTGTTTTCCGAACTGTTTCATCAGAAATATCAAAGTCAATCACACCATTTTTTTGCCCAATAACAGTTAAACAACAGCCATTGATAGCAATGCTTTCCCCTATTTTCACACCGGGATATTTGCGTTTTGCTTTTACGCCCAAACGACCACCATTGGCTGCGGGCTTCCATTTAGTAATTTTTCCTGTGTTTGTAATGATTCCTGTAAACATACTTTGTAGTCGCTGGTCGCTGGCCGCTGGTCGCTAGCATATAAACCTCACTAGCGACTAGAGACTAGAGACTAGCGACTCGTGCAAATAAATAATTCATCGTCTCCCAAAGATTTCACTGTGTGAACTTTGAGTTTTCTTTCATCGCCTTTTAGCATCCATGGTAAACCTTGATCACCTACAATTCGTGGCGCGACAATAATATGCCATTCATCAACAAGCTTGGCTTTCATAAATGATTGAAAAACTTGTGCCCCACCTTCAACCATCAAATAGTGTAAATTATGCTCATAGAGTTTTTCCAATACCACACTGAGTTTCAATTTCTTCTTAACAACAGGAACTCCTGTGATCACAACAACACCCTTTTTTCTGAATTCTTTTACTTTTTTCGAAGTCTCTTTTAAACCGCAAATAAGAATAACTGGCCCACCATGAACAGTAAACATCCTGTTTGTTGTCTTTATTTTTAAGCCAGGATCAAGCACGACACGATAGGGTTGTGGTTTTTTTGAGTTACGCACATTCAATTGAGGGTCATCTATACGCACAGTTTCATCGCCAATAATGATGCCATCAATCGTAGCACGCATCTTTTGAACATATTTTCTAGCTTGCTCACCAGTAATCCAACCTTGTTGTCCCTTTTTAGTTGTGATCATGCCATCAAGACTTTGTCCGACTTTGGCAATCACAAATGGTTTCTGTTCCGTAATGCTTTTTATAAAAGACTTGTTGATCAGTTTAGCTTCTGCTTCACACACACCCGTGGTCACAGCTATTTTGTTTTTTTTAAGCTTTCGTATGGCCCGTCCATTCACTAAGGGATTGGGATCTTTCATGGCCAAAACAACATGTTTGATGCCAGCCTTAATAACAGCATCAACACACGGCGGTGTTTTGCCAAAGTGAGAGCAAGGCTCTAATGTGACAAATAAAGTTGCCCCCTTGGCCTTTGATCCGGCCTGTTTCAAGGCATTGACTTCTGCATGATGAGAGCCATATTTTTTATGGTACCCTTTTCCAACAATTTTCCCTGCTTTTACAATCACAGCACCAACAAGTGGATTGGGAGATACGCGACCAGCACCTTTTTGTGCCAGCATTAAGGCAAGCTTCATGTATGTGATATAGTCTTTCACTGTTGCTGTCGCTAGTCTCTGGTCGCTAGTCTCTAGTATTACTCCAAACTTTTAGACTCAGTTAACTTTAGCTCCCTTTCCTTCTTAAATCTTCAATCATGTAATCTTAAATCTTCAATCTAAAAAAATAATCAAAAGATTATTTTTTTAGAAGTCCTTGAAGTTCGTTCATGAATTCGTTGATATCCTTAAACTCGCGATAAACAGAAGCAAAACGAACATAGGCAACATGATCCAGATCTTTGAGTTTATCCATAACAAGAATACCAATTTCTGTTGATGGGATTTCTTTGGCTTCTCTATCTTGCAATGCTGTTTCAACATACGAAACAATAGCATTTATAGCTTCAACAGATACAGGTCGTTTTTCACATGCCTTTGTAATACCTGTTTGTAACTTTTTGCGATCAAACGCTTGACGTTGTCCATCTTTTTTAATCACCATGGGCATGATATCTTCAATGCGTTCATATGTTGTAAAACGACGTTCGCATTTTTCACATTCGCGTCTACGCCTGATATTATTTGCTTCAGCAGATACACGCGAGTCAATCACTTTAGTATCTTCATTTTGACAAAAAGGACATTTCATATCAGTCGCTAGTCGCTAGTCTCTTGTCGCTAGTCAGACTTCTAACTAGTAAACTTAGATTAACAACAAATCACTTAAATATATAAAGGGAAGTTTTTGCACAGTTCATTAATACTTCCCAGAGTATGATCGGCTAATGTTTCATCTGTTGGGTTTAGAATGACGTCGGTCATCCAACCGGCAATCATTTGCATTTCCGCTTCTTTCATACCACGCGTACTCAAAGCAGCTGTGCCAACACGAATACCACTTGTTA
>Ga0233437_1004860_pt1 | contig 15322 bp, 9 predicted proteins | sample SI_122_August201_FD_182714 | JGI IMG/M metagenome (GOLD analysis project Ga0233437, IMG submission 182714) | Seawater microbial communities from Saanich Inlet, British Columbia, Canada - SI_122_August2016_200_MG | ecosystem: Environmental > Aquatic > Marine > Inlet | place: Canada: British... | reverse complement strand
AATTGAAAAATTTTTCAAATTCCATGCCAGTTTTTTCTGATTCTTGGAAAAAAAATCGCGTGAAATTGCGCGATAAAATCTGAAAGACTTTAAAAACGGTGAAACTTCAGTATTACAAGATGCGCAGATTCAAGTCAAAACCTGGCCATTGCGAGATCGTGGGCAAGGGATATTGAGAGATCCATTCTAGGGCCGAGGACCGCCTTTTTATTTGACCGAAAGAAGTTACCCAAACAACCCATTACCGTAGGTTATATTTCAAACGATTTTCGGAATCATGCTGTTGCCCATCTCATATGCGGTCTTTTCGGGTTGCACAACCGGAATGAATTTAAGGTGTTTTCCTATTCCTATGGCCCCAGTGATGGAAGTCATTACAGAAAAAAAATTGAGCAGGGGTGTGACAGGTTAACAGACCTGCGGCATTTGGGCGACAGGGATGCCGCCAAACAGATTTATGATGATCAGGTCCACATCCTTGTTGATCTGATGGGACACACAGGGAATAGCCGGTTGGGCATCTGTGCCTATCGGCCGGCGCCTGTTCAAGTCACATACCTGGGATACCCGGGAGGCACTGGGGCCGAGTTTTTTGATTATATGATTACCGATAGGACCGTGAGCCCCAAAGAACACGCATCATTTTACAGTGAAAACCTTGTTTATATGCCTCATTCTTATCAAGTAAATGATCACCTGCAAATAATTTCCGAAAAGGATTGGAAAAGGCGGGACTTCGGATTGCCAGAAAAATCTTTTGTGTTCTGCTCATTCAGCCAGCCGTTCAAGATTGAGCCTTTGATGTTTGATATATGGATGAATATTCTCAAGCAGATCCCCGAAAGCGTGCTGTGGCTGCTGTGCAGGAATGCGTCGGCTGAAGAGAATCTGAAACGGGAAGCGGAGTCTCGTGGCGTTAGCTCTGCAAGACTGGTTTTCGCAAAAGAACTGCCAAAGGGAGAACATCTTGCCCGTCAAAGACATGCTGATCTGGTTCTCGATACACGGATCTACAATGGCCACACGACAACGAGCGACGCACTGTGGGCGGGCGTTCCTTTGATTACTCTTCAAGGAGATCACTTTGCATCCCGCGTATCCGCAAGCCTTCTAAAGGCGGTTGGGTTGTCTGAACTAATCACCCATAGTCTCAAAGAGTACGAAAAGCTTGCGGTTCGGTTATCAGGAAACCCTCCCGAACTTATGGAAATAAGACAGAAACTGGAAAGAAATCTTCATACCGAGCCCCTTTTTGATACCCCGCGGTTTGTCAAAAATCTGGAAAAGGCATACCAAGAGATGTGGAGAATTTATAAGACGGGGGAAAAACCAAAGATGATTGAAGTTAAGGAGGTTGCGCCATATGCCTAGTTCCGACACTAGCGCGCCTGGAACTGCATTCGATCTCAAAAGGGCAATGCAAGAGGCCTTGGTTCTGCATCGTGCAGGGAGGTTGGCGCGCGCTGAATCAATTTATCACCAGGTGATTGATAGGAACCCTGACAATCCGGATGCCTTACATCTGATGGGTCTAATAGCTCATCAAAAGGGCGAGTATAGGGTCGGTGAGAAGTATATCCTGCGTGCAATTGCACAAGACAACGGCGTAGCAGAATTCTATTTGAATCTAGGCAATGCTCAGCGGGACCAGGGTAAAATCAGCGAAGCCATCGAAAATTATAAGAAGACGTTGCGGTTAAATCCAAATTTGGCAGAAGCCCATTATAACATAGCCAATGAGCTCTTCACCTTGGGAGACATTTCCGGGGCAATAGCTTGTTACAAAAACGCCATAGACCTGAATCCTGATCTTGTTGAGGCTTATTACAACATGGGCGCCGCCTTTAAGGAACAGGGAGAGACGGATGAAGCTTTTACCTGCTATCAAGAGGCAATAAGGAGGAGGCCAGCCTATGCTGAGGCATATAACCGTATAGGCGTCTTGCTGGAAGAACGGGGTAATTTTGACGGGGCGATAAAGGCCTACGAAAAGGCTGTTCGATTAAACCCGGAGTATGCTGACGCATACAATAATATGGGGCTTGTATTCCGTGAGCTGAACAAATTCAAAGAAGCGCTTTTATGTTATAGAAAGGCTGTCCATCTCAAAAGGGATTTTGCCGAAGCATATAACAACATGGGTGAGATGTTTAAGAGAGAAGGCAAGTTGAATGATGCCGTTTCTTGTTATGAAAAGGCATTGGCGATCAAGCCCGGCCTCATTGGGATTGATGTCAGAAAAAGGCTGTTGCTCCCGGTAATTTGTAAATCAAAAGAGACAATAGAAGAAGACAGAAAGAGGCTGATTGGGCAAATAAAATTGCTGGAATCAAAGAATATTTCGCTTGAAGACCCGAATGAGCAGGTGGGTGCAACAAATTTTTTCTGCGCCTATCATGGGCTGAATGATTTAGAAATACAGAAAAGGCTTGCGGCCTTTTACCTAAAGGCCTGCCCTGATCTCGCATGGGAGGCGAAAGACTGCTATCAAAAGCGGAACTCGCACGAAAAAATTCGGATTGGAATAATTTCTTTTTTTCTTCGTAAGCATACCATTGGAAAACTTAACCTCGGTATCATTAGAAACCTATCTCGAGAGAGATTCTCCGTTAAGCTGTTCCGATTCCCAGGCAAGGAAGATAATTTGTCAAAGGAACTTGACAGTTCTGCCGATGAATCGGTCATCCTGCCATCCAAATTAAGGGAAGCGCGAGAAAAAATTGCTGACCATTCATTAGACATCCTCTTTTACCTTGACGTCGGCATGACACCATTGACCTATTTCCTGGCATTTTCACGTCTGGCCCCGGTTCAATGTGTCACATGGGGACATCCTGTAACGACCGGCATACCCAATATGGATTACTTCATATCATCTGAGAATGCCGAATTGCCGGGCGCTGATGACCATTATTCGGAACGTCTTATCCGGCTCAAAAAGCTTCCCATATACTACTACCGGCCGGATATTCCTGAAAAGCAGGCCGCGAGAGGAAGCTTTGGCCTTGATGATGGATATAACCTGTATGTTTGTCCTCAGACCCTTTTCAAGTTCCATCCTGACTTTGATACTGCCCTTGGCGAGATACTAAGGGGGGATCAACGCGGGATACTGGTCTTGATTGAGGGGAATTTCAACCATTGGACAGAGCTTCTGGTGGAACGATTTAACAGTGCCTTTCCTGATGTGAGCGATCGGGTGAAATTTTTGTCCAGGATGTCGGAGAAGGACTTTTTTTCTCTTCTGATGTTGGCCGATGTGGTATTGGACCCCTTCCATTTCGGCGGCGGGAATTCGAGTCTGGAGGCCTTTGCCTGCGGCGTCCCTGTCGTCACCTTACCCAGTCCGTTTCTTCGCGGGAGATTGACCCTTGCCCTCTATGGACAGATGGATGTCATGGACTGCGTGGCTTGTGACCTCAAGTCTTACGTTAATATAGCGCTGAGGCTTGGCAATGACAAGAATTGGAGGGAAGAAATCCGGGCAAAGATTAAGTCGCGATCTGATATCCTTTTTGAGGACGTGGAGGCTGTTCGAGAACTGGAAGGGTTTTTTGAGTGGGCGGTTGCAAAAAAAAATCAATGTCCTTTGGAACAGGGGTAGTTCCGGCGGGCCGGTTGGATGTCGGCATGGGGAATGAAATAAAATTCAATGATGCCGAAGCGCATGGAAACCGGGGTCTTGAACTCCACCGCAAGGGGCAGTTGGAGGAGGCCGTTTCCTGTTATCAAAAGGCCCTTCGGATAAATCCTAATCTTGCTGGCGTTTACAATAATATGGGCGCAGGGCTGCAGGGCTTGGGCCGGATGGAAGAGGCACTCTCCTCCTTTGAGATGGCGGTCAAAATTCGGCCTGATTATGTCGAGGCCTTTAACAACATGGGCAATCTCCTTCAGCAGATGGGGAGGATAGACGAGGCTGTTTCCTGTTATCAAGAAGTTCTCGAGTTAAAGCCGAATCTTTCTGAGGCACATAATAACTTAGGTAATGCATATCTCCGTAGGGGACAGATAGCCGAGGCCATTTCCTGCTATCAAAAGGCTCTTGAGTTAAAGCCTGATAATGCCCAGGCATACTGTAACTTAGGTAATGTGTATCAGGTTCAGGGGAGGATCGATCAAGCCATTTTTTGTTATGAGAAGGCCGTTAAATTAAGTCCGGACAATCCTGAAGCATATAATAATATGGGCGCTGCCCTCAAACATTGCGGAAGACTGGAAGAGTCGGTATCGTGCCATCGAAAGGCCCTTGAATTGGCGCCCGGCAGTGCGGTGGCACACAACAACCTGGGCAGCGCGTATAAACATCAGGGAAGACTTCCGGAAGCGATATCGTGTTATCGAAAGTCCTGCCATTTGAAACGGGACTATGCCGAAGCCCGCAGCAATCTCATTTTTGCAATGCAGTATGATCAGGCATCAGGTCCCGAAGAAATATTTCATGAATCTTTGGCGTGGTGGAAACAACACGGAACCGCAAATAAACGAGAATTTGTTCATAACAGACAGCCCGATTCAAAAAGACGGCTCAGGATAGGTTATGTTTCGCCTGATTTCAGGGAGCACTCGGTGAGCTATTTTTTCTTGCCGCTGCTCACGGACCATGATCGTCATGAGGTGGAGGTGTTTTGCTATTCTGAAGTGAAACGGGCTGACGAGGTGACGGCTCGTATCAAAACCCTGTCAGATCACTGGCGTTCCACGGTAGGGTTGACCTCTGATGCGGTTGCGCGCCGGATATATGAAGACGGAATAGATATTCTGGTGGACCTGGCAGGGCACACTGCGAACAATAGATTGCTTGTATTTGCCCACAGGCCTGCCCCGGTCCAGGTGACCTGGCTGGGTTTTCCAGGGACGACCGGTATGGAGGTGATGGATTACCGGCTTACCGATGAAATCACTGACCCGTCAGGAGATGCGGATAAATACCACAGTGAAGCCCTCATTCGGTTGCCGCACGGGTTTCTATGTTATAGCCCGCCTGAGGTCGCCCCCGAAGTTTCTGATTTGCCTTCCATAGATAAAAAACGGAGTACCTTTGGTTCATTCAACAACCTGCCCAAGGTGAATGAAAGGGTGGTTGAGATATGGTCTCGGATTTTATTGCAGGTGCCTGACTCATCTTTGCTGCTCAAGAGCAGGCAGTTGGTGGATGAACCCACCAGACGTCGTTATATGGATCTATTCATTAAAAACGGAGTAGATTGTGAGCGCATCGAGATGTTGCCCGCGACTTCTTCAATCTCAGAGCACCTGGACCTGTACAACCGGGTTGACATCGGTCTTGATCCGTTTCCGTATAACGGCACTACCACCACCTGTGAGGCATTGTGGATGGGGGTGCCGGTAGTGACGCTAAGGGGAGATCGTCATTCATCACGGGTAGGGGCGAGCATTCTGACCCGAGTGGGTTTGAGAGACCTTATCGCGGTAAACGAAGTTGAGTATGTCAGCAGGGCTGCAGGGCTTGCGAGTGATCTTGACAGGCTGAAGGAACTCAGGGCCGGGATGCGTCGGCGCATGATGGAATCGCCTCTTTGTAATTCTAAATCTTTTGCGTGCAGCGTTGAGAATGCCTACAGGGGGATCTGGAAAGCCTATATTTCACCGGGCAGGGAAATAACCAACGACATTTTTCCAAAATCAAACATAATGGAAAGTCAGGCCGATATTGCCATGGAGATGGAGAAGGCCGTCAATTATCATCGGTCCGGGCAATTGGAGAGAGCAGGGGAAATTTATAGCGCGGTCCTTGATATTGTTCCAAGTCATCCCGATGCACTTCATTTATCAGGCCTTGTTGCCCATGGGGCAGGAAAAACCGGTACTGCCATAAATCTGATCGGCAAAGCGATCCGTAGTAGCCCGGAAATCCCGTCCTATTACAGCAGCCTCGGCGACTTGTTTAAGAGCCAGGGGAACCTGGACGGGGCAATTCCCTGTTACCGGCAAGCCTTGAAGCTAAATCCGAATGACATTGATTTACATAGCAAACTGGGCAATATATCCAAAGATCAGGGCAAATTGGAAGAAGCCGGGCTTCATTATCAAAAGGCCTTAGACCTGCGACCGGATCTGGCGGGACCCTATTATAACATGGCCAATGTCTTGAAAGACCAGGGGAGGATGCAGGATGCCGTATCCTTATATAGGAAGGCCATTGAGTTGAATCCCGATTATGCCGAGGCGCATAACAACATGGGTAATGCCTATAAAATGCATTATCATCTAAAAGAAGCGATTACCTGTTATCAAAAGGCGTTAAGCCTGAACCCAGCTTATTCCCAGGCCTATGATAACATGGGGGTTGCGTTTCAGGATCAGGGCAGGATAAGAGAGGCGATCTCCTGTTATAAAAAGGCGCTTCAATTAGACCCGGGTTTTGTCAAGGCCCATAGCGATTTCCTCTTTTGCATGCATTACGATCCGGCTTGCAGACCCCTGGCCCATTTTGATGAGGCCGTGAAATGGTGGCAGCGGCACGCTGTATCCAAAGCCGGTAAATTTATCTTCAGCCACCGCACGGGTCAACACGGAAGACTTAGAATCGGCTATGTGTCGCCCGACTTTCGTGAGCATTCAGTGAGTTATTTCTTTCTGCCCCTGCTCCTGGCCCATGATCGCAATGAGGTGGAGGTATTTTGTTATGCCGACGTAAGACGTCCGGACGGGATGACCGCCCGCATAAGCAAACTGGCCGACCATTATCGTTCAATTGTCGGGCTGACAGACGATCATGTAGCCGAGCAGATACACAAAGACCGGATTGATATCTTGATAGATCTGGCTGGACACACTGGAAACAATCGATTGCTGGTCTTTGCCCGCAAGCCCGCACCGGTTCAGGTGACCTGGCTGGGGTATCCGGACACCACCGGGCTGCCGGTTATGGATTACCGGCTTACCGATGAAATTGCTGATCCGGAGGGAAAATCTGAAAAATACCACAGTGAGACCCTTGTGAGGATGAAAAACGGGTTTTTATGCTACGCCCCCCCTGATGGCGCTCCGGATATTTCAAGCCTGCCTGCGCTTCAAACAGGCCATATTACCTTTGGATCATTCAATAACCTGCCCAAGGTGAATGAAAAGGTCATTGAAATATGGTCGAATATCCTTAACCAAGTGCCCTACTCATCACTTTTACTCAAGAGCAAGCAGTTTGCGGACGAATCTACAAAGCAACACTATATGAATCTGTTCCTTCAAAACCAAATAGCCCCCGACCGCATCAGGATGCTGTCCCGAACAGAGTCTGTATTGGAGCATCTTGCATTGTACAATCGGGTTGACATCGGTCTTGATCCGTTTCCGTATAATGGCACTACCACCACCTGTGAGGCATTGTGGATGGGGGTGCCGGTAGTGACGCTAAGGGGAGATCGTCATTCATCACGGGTAGGGGCGAGCATCCTGACCCGGGTGGGTTTGAGGGAACTTATCACCGCGAGCGGGGATGAATATGTTGCCGGGGCAGTAGCGCTTGCAAGGGATCTTGACCGGCTAAGAGAATTGAGAGCCGGGATGCGTGAGCGGATGATGGAATCACCTTTATGCGATTCAATATCTTTCGCCCGATCTGTCGAAGACGTTTACAGGCAAATCAACAGAAAAGGCCCGGTGTGTAACGACCAATGACCAACATATCAACTGACCTTATAATCGTTTTTTAAGGTATGATCGACAAATCCTACCAGGAAGATCCCGGCTCTCCCGAATATTACTGCAGCTTTGGCAATGCCCTCACTGATCAGGAAAATTATGGCAAAGCCATCTCCATGTATCGGAAGGCCCTTGTGTTACAACCCGACCTCGCAGTCGCACACTATAATATGGGCAACGCGCTCAAAAAACAGGGCAGGATAAATGAGGCGCTGGCCAGTTATCTTAAAGCGATCGATCTGGAGCCGAACGTAGCAGAACCCTATTATAACATGGGTAACACCTTCAAAGACCAGGGAAAGCTCAATGAGGCAGTGTCTTGCTACAAGAAGGCCATTGCGTTAAGGCCCGATTATGCTGAAGCCCGCTGCAATCTGGGGTATGCCCTTCAGGAAAAAGGGGCGCTGGACGAGGCCGTCAGGCATTACGAGAATACCACTCAGAGAATGCCCAACTTGGTTGAAGGGTGGTACGGAAGGGGTAACGCCCTCAAAGAGAAGGGGGAATTGGAAGAGGCGATCTTCTGTTTTCAAAAGGCACTGGTATTACGCCCTGATTATTCCGGGGCCTATAATAATATGGGTAATATTTTCAGAGAGCAGAGGCGATTGAAAAAAGCCATATTCTGTTATGAAAAGGCTGTTCAGATAGATCCGGGTAATGCCGCTGCCCATAATAACATGGGAAGCGCCTTCCAGAATCAGGGGAAGATCGATATGGCCATAGAAAAATTCGATCAGGCCCTGAGGCTCAGACCTGAACACGCGGAGACGCATTTCAACCGTTCCCTTGCCCTTTTAGTGAGGGGAGATTTCCTTGAGGGCTGGAAAGGATACGAATGGCGGTTCAAAAAACCCGACTGGAAGAGCGTATATCCTGAACATTACAACGTCCCCCGGTGGGATGGTTCATGCTTTGCGGGAAAGAGACTGCTGGTACACCACGAGCAGGGACATGGTGATAATCTGCAGTTTATTCGTTATCTGCCGATGGTTAAGGCTCGGGGCGGTACGGTTATATTTGAATCAAGCAGTCCCCTGCTTCGACTTTTTCGGAATTTTCCCGGAACCGATGAACTGGTGGAGTGGGCCCCTGCGAACAACTCATCCAAGGCGTTTGATCTCTATATACCACTTTTGAGCCTCCCTGGAATCTTTCGGACTACCCTGGAAACCATCCCCGGCAGGGTCCCATATCTCTGTGCAGACCCTCATGAGGCGGAATTGTGGCGGACGCGGTTGGGGAATGGGGGTTTCAATGTGGGCATTGTATGGGCAGGGAATCCGAAGCACAAGAATGACCGTAACCGGTCCTGCGCCCTGGATTATTTTTTACCGTTAGCCGACATCCCGGGTGTCAGATTATACGGCGTGCAGAAGGAGATAACAGCCGGTGACAATGTCTTTAACCGGGGGATATTGACTGACAACCTCGGGGAACACCTCGATGATTTTGCGAACACGGCAGGGGTGCTCGAAAACCTTGACCTCCTGATCTCCGTGGACACATCAGTCGCCCATTTGGCGGGGGCAATGGGGAGACCGGTGTGGCTGTTGTTACCGTTCGCTCCGGACTGGCGCTGGCTTCTCAATCGGGAAGACAGCCCCTGGTACCCTACCATGCGGATTTTCAGGCAGGAAATGCTCGGGAGTTGGGATTCTGTCATTAAACGTATGGCAAAAGAGTTATGCGCTGTAAGGGCAGGTGGTATACAAGGGAGCGGGAATCAAAAGGAAAAAGATATAGATTTTGGGGAAGACAGAAAGGCTCGATATTAACCAAGAATTTAACAGGGCTTGCCAATATTATCAATCCAGTGACCTGAAGGGGGCTGAGGCGATCTGTCGAAAGATCCTGAGCGTCTCCCCGGATGATCCGAATGCGTTAAATCTGCTGGGCCTTATTGCGCATCAATCGGGTGAAAATGAAACGGCAACAATGCTGATAAGCAGAGCCATCCGGAATAACCCGGAAGACCCCTTTCTTTTTAACAACCTCGGTGCCGTACTCCATGATTCAGACAAATTCTCTGAAGCGATAACGAGTTACAAAAGGGCAATTCAGATAAAATCGGACTATGCTGATGCCTACAATAATATGGGGCTTGTTTTTCAAGAACAAGGCAAGGCAGACGAAGCAATCTCCTGTTATCAAAAAGCGCTTCAGTTACAACCGAATTATCCGGAGGCCAATTATAATTTAGGAAACACCCTGAAGGAGAGCGGAAAATTAGCTGGGGCGATCCGATGTTATCAAAAGGCGGTGGAGTTAAAACCGGACTACTCTGAGGCCTGCAACAACATGGGGAACGCCTTTAACGATCGGGGCAAGTTAAACGAGGCGGTTGTATGCCTGAAAAGGGCTGTTACGCTGAAACCGGATTTCTCGGAGGCATATTACAACTTAGGCAACGCCCTTCATGGAATGGTCAGGCTGGAAGAAGCCATAGACAGTTATAAAAAGGCGATCGAACTGAAACCGGATTATCCCGAGGCTTATAATAACATCGGGATTGTATTTAAGGATCGGGGCCATTTAAGAAAAGCGATTGAATGCTACAAAACTTCGCTCGGATTGAAGCCTGATTTTTCAAAGGCCCATAGCGATCTTTTACTCGCCATGAATTATGACCTCTCAATTGGCCGGGAGGGGATGTTTTTGGAATCCTCAGACTGGTGGCGCCGACATGGCGAGCCCCATGCGAACAAATTTCACCATAAGGGCCACAACCCACATGGGCGGCTCAGGATCGGGTATGTTTCCCCGGACTTCAGGGGGCATTCCGTGAGTTATTTCTTCCTGCCGCTCCTCATGGCCCACGATCGTAAAGAGGTGGAAGTATTCTGTTATGCTGAGGTAAAGCATCCGGATAAAACGACAGCTCGTATAAGGGGTCTGGCCGATCACTGGTGTTCCACTGTTGGGTTCGAGGATGATACCCTCGCCCAAAAGATAGATGAAGACAGAATCGATATCCTGGTAGACCTTGCCGGACACACGGCAAACAATCGTTTGACTGTCTTTTCCCGTAAGCCTGCACCGGTCCAGGTGACATGGCTGGGATATCCCGGGACCACCGGTATGCCGGTTATGGATTACCGGCTTACGGATGAAATCGCCGACCCGGAGGAAGATGGCGACGAGTACTACAGTGAGACTCTTGTGAGGCTAAAGGATGGGTTTTTATGCTATTTGCCCCCTGATGGCGCGCCGGATGTTGCAGGTCTGCCTGCGATGAAGTCAGGGAGGATTACCTTTGGCTCATTCAACAACCTGCCTAAGGTGAATGAAAGGGTGATTGAGGCATGGTCCCGGATCTTACTGCAGGTGCCGGGCTCATCCCTGTTGCTCAAGAGCAGGCAGTTGACCGATGAGTCTACCAGACGTCGTTTTATGGACCTATTCACTAAGAACGGAGTTGGTTCCGACCGCATCAATATGCTGTCCGCGACTTCTTCAATTTCAGAACACCTGGATTTGTATAACCGGGTTGACATCGGTCTTGATCCGTTCCCCTACAATGGCACCACAACAACCTGTGAGGCGTTATGGATGGGGGTGCCTGTGGTGACACTGCGTGGAGATCGTCATGCTTCACGGGTGGGGGCGAGCATTCTGACGAGGGTGGGTTTGGGAGATTTCATCTCGGTAGACGGGGATGAGTATGTTTGCAGGGCGGAAAAGCTTGCCGGCGACGTTGACCGGTTAAAAGACTTGAGGACTGGTATGCGCCAGCGCTTGATGGAATCGCCTCTCTGCAATTCCAACTCTTTTGCCTTTGGCCTTGAAAAAATCTACAGGAAGATCATGAGATGAACGGGGAACGATGAAAAAGCTAATCTGGGCAAGTTTGGATGATTACATGCCACCTGAAAGTGGGCAAAAACTCATGGGAAGAGGGTTTGCCAACTACAGTTTTTTTAAGGCGCTCCTTAAATATGGGCACTTTGATGAATACCACTTTTTCCTCATTGATCATTCACATAAGAAGTCATTTGAGGAAATCCATGGTCCATACTTGGAGAAAATCGGTGCCGGTTCCAGAATAAAACTGTTCTATCGCACTGAAATGCCGAAGATAACCTCTCAGCATGATTACACGGTTTTTCACCAGACCGATCATATCAGCCTTTTCAATTCATTATGTCATTTTCGAAATCGACATGCGTCATTTCCAGTAACCTCCTTTATCCATTCCATCAGTTACCCGGGCATGATGCTGAACCTTCAGGAGATGCATTTTGGGGGCGTAACATCTTCGGACGCGATCATCTGTTCTTCCAAAAGCGGCAAGGATGTCCTCTTAAACTGCTTTGAACAGATCAGGCTTATGCGAGACATCCCTTTGCCGCCGATAAAAATGGAAGTTATCCCTTTTGGGTTTGAAGGCAGCGTGTTTGATGGAATTGGTAGAGAAGCGTCCCGCCGGCATATGGGGTTGCCTCCTGATGAAATTATGGCCCTTTGCTTTGGCAGGTTTTCAGAGTACGACAAAATGGATCTCTTTCCTCTCTTGCAGGCCTTCCACAAGATTTATCGGAAGGGACGTCCCTGGCGGCTTGTCCTTGCCGGGGCGGCCCATCAGCCGGAGTACGTTAAGATGGTAGAGATGTGGACAAAGGCCTTAGGCCTTGAAGAGGCTGTAACCATAAAGATAGATCTGCCCGAGGATGAAAAAATAGCGCTTTTCAAATCAGCCGATTTCTTTGTTTCTCCAAGCGACAACCTTCAAGAGACCTTTGGCCTAACGCTAATAGAGGCTTTGGCTGCCGGACTTCCTTTGGTTGTTTCCAGTTTCAGTGGCTATCGTGAGATATCAACGCCCGATGTTGCAATAGCGGTTACTACCCGGTGGAGCGATCTTGATCTGTTCAAAGCCATTGAATTCGGACCTCTTTTTCATGAGGGAGTTCTGCACCGGTACATAGCCCAGTCCGTACATGTGGATATCGAGCAACTATCGATGTCAATGCTGGAACTTTTTTCAAATCCAGGGCGCTGCCGGAAAATGGGTGAAGCGGCACGAAAGAGGTTCAATGAGCACTATGATTATCGTATTATAATTGAACGGTTAGAAGCTCTTTGGATGAAACTGAAGAGGCAATTTGAGCGAGAGAGTGTCAAAAAAAGAGGAGTGCCGCTATTTCCGGATTATTTTCAGGCCTTTTCTCATTATTTCAGCGAGATTTTGGGGCTGAAAACAGACGTCAGAAACACCCCTTTTGCTGAAAAATTAATTGAACTCGGACAAAACTATCCTCTTTATACCGGCATGGAACAACTGATAGATAGGGAAAATGTTCGAAGGATCATCGCCTACACCTCGGAACCAAAAACGATCCGGGAGATAATTGACCAACTCGGAGGCGACACGAGAAAGACCCACTACCAAGCCATGTGGATGCTAAAACATGGTCTGTTGGAACTCTGTTGAATCCGGAGGGATTTTAAGGAAAAAGAAAACTGTAGATTATTGCCAACGATTTGCCCGGGGCCTCGATAATGAGGCCCTTTTTTTTACCCTGACCTTTCACTGCCCCGTAATGGCGAGATACTATCACCGTAAATTCGAATAATCGTCCGCCGTCGGACGTTGCCTGAGGCCGGCAGCGATGTTTTGGTTAATAGCGATGATGGCGGTGAGTTTCTCGGGCTCGGGATAGGCCATAATTTCAAGAATTCGTTTGTCAACAAACGCACTCAGTCTGAGCACATCCCTTCGTACGTTCTTTTGAAGGGGGTTGTCCTCCCTTCCAAGCTCTCCCTGAAATATACTCCACATGCGCTGATTGAACTTGAGGGCTTCGTCTAACTTGGCGTCCAGCTCATCAGCATGCCAATTGTCCTGACAGTACTTGAGTTTGACGGCCGCTCTGGTTAGGGCCGCAGCTTCTATTTCGGGGCCGGAAAGGGTCGCTCTGCTCACCTGGTCGTATGCCCTGAGCGCGTTTGAGTTCATTTTGGAGAACCTCCTTCTCATAATCTATCAATTTTTGGGTTAATTTGAGCGCCTGGTAATATCTTTCTGAGACGATTTGTTCACTTATTTGATCTGTCAATGGCAGGAAACTTGGCGCTGCGTCCAAGAGACCCCGGACCAATTTCCAATATGTGGTGTGGTGTAAGGTGAGATTTATTTTATCAATATACATTAGCTGGATGCAAAAATATATCCTGGTACAGGGTGAACAAGCATCCTTTTCTTTAATAATATCCTTTTCCCTCAGGACCGGAATATTATTTTCGATGGTCAACTTGCTCGTTGTAGCGCCGTTGGTTATCACGGATCCATCGATGATTATTCGTTCATTCGGTTTTAAGGTAATTTTAAGCGGCATTTGTCAGGTCCGGTTTGAGAGGAGGGGGATTCCCCCTCCTCTTGTTTTAATGATTGAGTTGTTTGGTTTAGAACAGTCTGAGCACTGACTGGGCTGCCTGAGAGGCCAAGCTCAAAGAGGTAGTGCCAAGGGCCTGTCTCGTCTGGAGCATGAGCATGTTGGCGCTTTCCTCGTTCATGTCGGCATTTGTCAGGTTTGCTGCACCGTCATTCAGGGTGTTCATCATCTTGTCTGTGAAAGACTGTCTGGTGGTGATGATGCTTAGGTTGTTGGCCATCGACTTACTATTAGTTCTCAGCGTGGTTATGGCATCGTCCAGGTTGGAAATACAGGTATCGACATTGGTGCTTGAAGCAACTTCCCAGGAGGAACTATCAGCAATGTCCAGCCCGCTGTTGACCTCTGAATTAAAGCCGGTGAGTGTAAGGGTCCGATCTCCAGCGGCGTCGAAGGTTACGACTGAGGTCTCGCTCGTGCCATTCAGGAGGTTTGTGCCCTTATACCCTGAATCTAATCCGAGGGCGGTAATATTATCCAACATGGTGTCGTACTGACTTCCCAGAGTCGCCTGCTCTGTCGTGTCTGAAGACGATGAAGCTGCCTGGGCAAGAGATTTTGCCGCCTGAATCAAATCCGTAATCGCTTCGATACCGTTACTTGCGGCGTTCACGAGTCCGACTGCCTCACCCATTGCGTCTTTACGGGCGGAGAGGTCGTTTGCACGCTGACTATGCCCCTGTGCGGCGAAAAAGGCTACAGGATCATCCAATGCACTGTTTACTTTTAAACCGGTGGAAAGACGAACCTGGGTTTTCTCCATAAGGGCGGTTGTGTTCTGCAATTGGAACAAGTTCGATCTCATTCCTGCTGTTAGTGTTACGGACATGGTATTTCTCCTTTTCTGGATGTTTGCCTTGGCATCCTTGCCAAGAGGGCTTCTGTCTTGCCGAGCTCTGTCGGCGTTTTTAACCGGGTACTTCCTTGAGCCTCCTTTCTCTATTTTTTTTGTGAATGTTTTGGATTGCCTTTAACTCTATTATCGACCGGTTGGCGGAAAACTTTAGGAAAAAATGTCAATACACCTTGGAAAAACCTGTGTATTGATCCTTGTCCGGGTCCATTGAAAGCCCGTACTTGTCTACGCCCGTGAATTTGAATTCTATATGTGAGGGGTCTATTGTTCCATCAGCAGCGTCGTTTTGCTCTATGGTGAACTGTACCTTGGCCGTCATAGAGTCTTCATCCCAATAGACGTTGTCCGGAAAGCTCGTAATCGATACCTCAGTGGAAGCAACAGTGCTTCCAAAATTGTACGCTTC
>Ga0233437_1004859_pt1 | contig 15326 bp, 13 predicted proteins | sample SI_122_August201_FD_182714 | JGI IMG/M metagenome (GOLD analysis project Ga0233437, IMG submission 182714) | Seawater microbial communities from Saanich Inlet, British Columbia, Canada - SI_122_August2016_200_MG | ecosystem: Environmental > Aquatic > Marine > Inlet | place: Canada: British... | reverse complement strand
GGATAATCATACCCTGCGCCTGCACGCTTTCGGGGTTGAAAAGACGCGGGATGGCTCGGTAGATGATGAAGCCTGTGCCAAGCAGAAGCACCAGCGCGTTGAACAGAGCGCCGAGTATGGACAAGCGCTTGTAGCCGTATGTGAATCTGTCGTTGCTTTTCTTTGTGCTGGATTTTTCGAGGTACCAAGCGAGTCCGAGTGAAATGCTGTCACCGAGGTCGTGCACGGCGTCGGAGAGAATCGCCACGCTGTTGGTGAGTATGCCGCCGACGACTTCTACCACGACGAAAGACAGGTTGAGTATAAACGCAATCTTTAGATTTTTTATGCTGCCGTGATTATTGTCATGGCTATGTGAGTGATTGTGCTCGCCCATAATTGTCCTCTCGATGGATTGTTTCGGTTCTCTTATTATATCACAGGTTGGGGGGGTTACTGCGATATTGTGAATCGGCGAAACCTAGCTATTTTGTATTGCCGACAGTGCAGATGTACCACGCTGCCCTTTTGTCCACATTGACGACGCGAACTTCAGCGAACTGTTCCTCCAGCTCGGTCTTGGCGCATCTGATGAAGTTGAAATAGTCGCCGCGCTCTACCCATTCTATGAGGCTGGTGAGCGGTGAGCGCTTGGCGTTGTAATCGTAAATAATCATCAGGTGCCGCGTGACTCGGCTCATGTTCTCGTACATGATTTGGCGCTCATCGGGGCTCATGCCGTGTGCCACGTAGGAAGCGAAGCTGATGTCGAAACTGTTGTCTATGAATGGAAAGGGTAGCAGGGCACTAGCATTAGTGAACTGTATGTCGGTGTCTTGATTTTTTGATGATGCGATGCTGAGCATTTTCGTAGATGAATCAATACCTGTTACAGACAAGCCCATTTGGTTAAGCAAATCGCACAGAGCGCCTGTTCCGCAGCCTACATCCAGCACTGTTTTGTACGCGGATATATCGACTGCGGTTTGAGAAGCCAGCACTGCGCCGAATTTGGTTATTTGGCGATTGTAGAACAAGCCGTAGATTGGAGCGATTATGTCAAAGAGTCTTTTTTTCGGCTGCGCGCTATTACTCAATCGGTTTCACCCGGCTTATGCTTAACTTTTTTGCCGTATGGCTTGAAGCGTTTTAAGCTAAGTGAGTTGGTGACGACTGAGACCGAGCTGAACGCCATGGCTGCACCCGCAATCATCGGGTTTAGCAACCCTAATGCGGCTATTGGTATGCCGATGACGTTGTAGAAAAACGCCCAGAAAAGGTTTTGCTTTATTTTGCGCATTGTCTTCTTTGACAGGCGGATTGCAGCCGGAATTGCGCGCAGGTCTCCGCTCATCAATGTGATGTCGGCGGCCTCTATGGCAACGTCTGTGCCTGTGCCCATCGCCATGCCGATGTCTGCCGTAGCAAGCGCGGGTGCGTCGTTGATGCCGTCTCCAACCATTGCGACAACCATACCGTCGCCTTTCAGCTTGGTAACTTCATCCGATTTGTTCTGCGGCAGCACTTGCGCTATAACGTTAGTGATTCCTACCTGCTGTGCGATTGCCTGCGCGGTGCGGTTGTTATCGCCCGTCAGCATGTACACCTCTGTGCCGAGTTCTTTCAGCTCTGCAATGGCGTCGATTGAGCTAGGTTTTATGGTATCGGCGACGGCGATAACTGCCGTAACGTCATTGTTCACCGACATCAGCATTGCCGTTTTGCCTTCGTTTTCCAGACGCTCGACGGTGTGCTCGATGCCGGATATGTCGATGCTGTTGTCGCTCATCAGCTTTCGTGTGCCGAGCAGAATGTCGCTGCTACCGACCATTGCTTTAATCCCTGCGCCGGGAATTGCTGTGAAAGAATCGGGGTCACTAACGGTTTGCAGCTCGGACAAACCCTTCTCGTATATGGCTGCGGCGAGCGGGTGTTCCGACTTCTTTTCTGCGGTTGCTGCAAGACGCAAAACCTCGTCGCGACTCATTTCGGCCGTCGTGATGATGTTGGTGACTTCGGGCGCTCCTTTTGTGATGGTGCCCGTTTTGTCGAGCACAACGACGTTTATTTTATAAGCGCGCTCTAAATGCTCGCCGCCTTTGATGAGGATGCCGTTTTCTGCACCTTTGCCTGTGCCGACCATTATTGCTGTCGGCGTGGCAAGACCGAGTGCGCACGGGCACGCGATTACGAGAACCGCTATCATGCTGAACAGACCTTTGCCCGGATCGCCAAGTGCGAAATACCAAATGAGGAAAGTGATTGCGGCGATGCCTACAACGATGGGTACAAAAATACCCGCCACTTTGTCGGCAATTTTTTGGATGGGCGCTTTGGTGCCTTGCGCGTCTTCTACCATTTTGATGATTTGGGCAAGTACGGTGTCTTTGCCTACCTTGGTGGCTTTGAACTTGAACGTGCCGAGAGCATTGATGGACGCCCCGACGACGCTGTCGCCTTGCTCTTTGTCTACAGGGATGCTCTCGCCCGTCAGCATGGATTCGTCTATGGACGAGCTTCCGTCGATAATAGTGCCGTCCACAGGGATGCTCTCGCCCGGACGCACGACGATGATGTCGCCCGCAGCAACGTCTTCTATGGGGATGTCTCTTTCCTCATCACCGACAACGATTCTTGCCGTTTTTGCTTGCAGACCGATCAGCTTTTTGATAGCTTCGGACGTTTTACCTTTGGCGATTGCTTCGAAGTATTTGCCGAGAAGTATCAATGTGATGATGACAACCGCTGACTCGAAGTATAGGTCTTTCATTTGACCTGCGGCGACTTGCTGGAATATCGTGTTGTATAGGCTGTAGAAATATGCCGCGGATGTGCCCATGGCAATTAATACGTCCATGTTAGCGCTCTTTGCACGGAGCGCGTAGAAAGCATTTTTATAAAATTTGAAACCGATAATGAACTGCACCGGAGTGGCGACAGCAAGTTGGAAATACGCGTTTTGCAGCAGCGGAATGGGCGCGCCTGCCAGCATCAGAATCATGCCGAGCAGCAGCGGTGAACTTAAGACTATTGCCGCGATAAGTTCGATTCGCAGACGCTTTATCTCCTTTTGCCTGCGGTCGCTCTGCTCGTCTGTGTTTTCTAATTGCGGCAGCGAGGCTTTGTAACCGAGCGCGTTAACAGCGTCGATAATCTCTCTGACGCTCAGTTTGGATGCGTCAAAATCGACCGTTGCCATTTGGGTTGTGAGGTTGACAACAGCGCTGTTAACGCCAACTAGATTATTAAGCGTCTTCTCTATGCCCGCAGAGCAGGCAGCGCAAGACATGCCGTCAATATCCAGCGTGACTTTGTTTTCTACCTTAGTTTTTTTTTTGATAACGCCGTAGCCGATGTCTTCGATTCGGCTGTGGATGTCATCCAGCTTGATTACACTGTCGTCGAACTCTACGACTGCGTTTTCTGTCGCAAGGTTAACGGATGCGCTATTGACGCCGTTTGTACGCCCGAGCACTTTTTCGATTGTGCCGGCGCACGCTGCACAGGACATGCCCGTTACAGCGATTTTTTTGCTTTGTTTCATGGTCTCTCCCGCCGCACTGCGCGGCTTTGCCTTTCATGTTTAGATATTGTTTTCTCTCGTGATGCTAAAGGTTCTCTATCGTTTTGCCGGAAGCCAAGCGACTGTTGCGCGAGGCTTCCGGCATAACTTTTAGCTTTTTATACTACTCAGCGAACAGAGGCGTTGACATGTATCTCTCGCCCGTGTCGGGCAGTAGCACTGCGATTGTTTTGCCTTTGTTCTCCGGCCGCTTTGCGAGCTCGGTAGCAACAACTACTGCTGCACCCGAGGATATCCCGACTATGAGACCTTCGGTTGTGGCAAGATCGCGCGCGGTTTGCATCGCGTCCTCGTCGCTTACTTTGACGACCTCGTCAATTACCGAGACGTCCAGTACATCGGGAATGAAGCCTGCACCGATGCCTTGAATCTTGTGCGGCCCCGGACCTTCGCCCGAGAGCACAGCCGAATTAACCGGTTCTGCTGCGACGATTTTGATTTTAGGGTTCAGCTTGTGCAATACCTCACCGACGCCCGTGATTGTGCCGCCTGTCCCAACGCCCGAAACAAAGAAGTCTGCGGTTTCTCCGAGGTCGTCCCAAAGCTCTTTGGCTGTGGTGTCCCTGTGGATTTGCGGGTTTGCCGGGTTTTTGAACTGCTGGGGCACAAACGCGTTCTTCGTCGCATCGGCAATCTCTTGTGCTTTGTTGATTGCGCCGTTCATGCCTTGCGCAGCGGGTGTTAAAACAAGCTCTGCGCCGAGTGCCTTTAGCAGCATTCTGCGCTCTACACTCATCGATTCGGGCATGGTGAGAATTAGCCTGTAACCTTTTGCCGCCGCGATGAACGCAAGACCAATGCCTGTGTTTCCGCTGGTCGGCTCGATAATCACGCTGCCAGGATTGATGAGACCGTTGTCCTCTGCGTCCTTAATCATCGCATAAGCGATTCTGTCTTTGACGCTCCCAAGGGGGTTGAAGTATTCCAATTTGGCAACTATCTTTGCGCCTACGCCTTTTGTTGCTGCGTAGTTGTTAAGCTCTAACATGGGTGTATTGCCAATAAGTTCTGTTAAGTTTTTAGCAATCATTTTACTGCCCTCCGTTTATTATTTTCCTGTGGCGATTTTGAGCGCCTGATCGAGATCGGCAATCAAATCGTCTATGTCCTCGATTCCTACCGACAGACGAATCATGTCGGGCGAAATCCCTGCTTGCTTCTGCGCTGCTTCGCTTAGCTGCTGGTGCGTTGTGCTCGCCGGATGAATAACCAGCGATTTTGCGTCGGCCACGTTTGCCAGCAGCGAGAAAATCTCCAAGCTGTCGATAAACGCGATGCCTTCATCAACGCCGCCTTTGATGCCAAACGTCATGATTGCGCCGCTACCCTTTGGCAGATACTTTTTGGCCAGCTCATGATACTTGCTGCTTTGCAGTCCGGGGTAGCTGACCCAGCTTACGCTTTTGTGTGCGCTTAGGAATGCAGCGATTTTCTTTGCGTTTGACACGTGGCGTTCTACGCGAAGCGACAATGTCTCTAACCCTTGCAACAACAAAAATGCGTTGAAGGGCGATAGACAAGCGCCAATATCGCGCATTAGCTGTACCCTCGCCTTGCCAATGTATGCTGCTGCGCCAAGATCTCTGACGTATACCACGCCGTTGTAACTTTCGTCCGGCTCTGTCATCTCCGGGAACTTGCCACTGGCTGCCCAGTCGAATTTGCCTGAGTCTACAATCACACCGCCGATGGAATTGCCGTGCCCGCCGATGAACTTTGTTGCGGAATGCAGCACGACGTCTGCACCGAAATCAATCGGTCTGATCAAGTACGGCGTTCCGAATGTGTTGTCTACAAACAGCGGTATCGCGTTATCGTGTGCAATCTTTGCAACTTTCTCCATGTCGATTACGTTGATTCCGGGGTTGCCGATGCTCTCGATAAAAACGAGCTTTGTTTTCTCGTTGATGGCTTTCGCGAAATTATCCGTATCGTCGGGATCGACAAATGTTGTCTTTATCCCAAGCTTAGGCAGTGTGTTTGCCATTAAGTTATACGTGCCGCCGTACAGTGTGCTTGCTGCGACAATTTCGTCGCCCGCTTGCGCGATGTTTAGAATGGCGAGCGTGATAGCCGCGCTGCCCGATGATGCCGCAAGCGCTGCAATGCCGCCTTCGAGTGCAGCCATTCTTTTCTCGAATACGTCTTGTGTCGGGTTCATTATTCGCGTGTAGATGTTTCCGGGCTCTTGCAGAGCGAACAACCGCTGTGCGTGCGCGGAATCTTTGAACACGTATGAAGTGGTCTGGTATATGGGTACTGCACGCGAACCTGTTGCGCTGTCCGGCTCCTGCCCCGCGTGGATTTGCAGCGTATCAAATCTTAAATTTTCTTCATTCATTGTTGTTTTCCCTCCAAATAATTATATTTATAATTCTTAATTTTCTATTATGTCCTTTAGTGTCGTTGAGTCGACCACATCCTCAATTCTGCTTGAAACAACGTTCCACACGTTCTCCTCGATGCACATACGCAATGTTTTGGCGCCGCTCTCCTTCTCAATGCTGTCTGAGTCGATGATTGACAGGTCGCCCTCCAGAGTGCGCAGCACATCGCCGATACAGATGCAATCTGCAGATTCCTTTAATGCATATCCCCCGTTTACGCCCTTGGTTGACCGAACGATGCCGGCTTTCTTGAGCGTCGAGAATATGCTTTCGAGGTAGTTACCCGAAATGTTCTGCCTGCTCGCAATGCTTGCCACAGAGACCGGGCTCCCGTTTGAATTTATAGCAAGGTCTGCAAGTGCGCGCAGCCCGTACCTTCCCTTTGTTGAAAGCTTCAATGTGCTTTCCCCTCGTCTTCTTTGTAGTTTTCAATCGCTGCTTTGATTGCTTCTTCTGCAAGCACCGAACAGTGAATTTTTGCCGGGGGAAGTCCGCCGAGCTCTTCGATTACGTCCTTGTTGGAAAGCTCCAGAGCTTCGTCAACCGTTTTGCCTTTAATCATCTCGGTTGCTATGCTGCTTGTCGCGATTGCTGCGCCACAGCCAAAAGTGCGGAAAGAAACGTCTTCGATGATGTCGTCCTCAATTTTCAAGAACACTTGCATGATGTCGCCACACTGTGCATTGCCAACTTCTCCCACAGCATTAGCGTCCTCCAATTCTCCTGCGTTGCGCGGATTATAGAAATAATCCATTACTTTTTCGTTATACATCGTTTTATCCTTTCTTATTTGGGTTATACAGCGGTGACAGGTTTCGCAGCGTTGTTACGACAGCTTGTAGCGAGTCCACTGTATAATCTATATCTTCTTTTGTTGTATCTGCTCCAATGGTGATTCTGTATGAGCCGTGCGCCGTCTCGTGCGGAAGACCAATTGCCAGCAGCACGTGCGAAGGCTCTAGCGAAGCTGTGGAGCAGGCGGAGCCGGTAGACGCTGCAACGCCTTTTTGATCCATCCGCAGCAGCAGCCCTTCGCCCTCGATAAAGTCGAAGGAAAAGTTTGCGTTGTTGGGCAGTCGCTGTGTTGGGTGACCGTTCAATCGAACGTTGTCAAATTCGCCAAGCACGCGCTTTATCAAGTGGTCGCGCAGCTCTATAACTCGTTTTTGCTCTTGCTCCCTTTCGGCTGCGGCGAGCGTTAATGCTTTTGCTGCGCCGACTATGCCGGTTACGTTTTCTGTGGTGGCACGCTTTTTGCGCTCTTGGCTTCCGCCGAAAAGCAGCGGGTCGATGCGCGTTCCCATCCGTACGAACAAACCGCCAACGCCCTTTGGACCGTAGAACTTGTGCGCCGAGAACGACATTGCGTCTACGTCGCTTAGCTCGCTTAAATCAATATTCACTGCGGCAACGGCTTGCACTGCGTCTACATGAAACACCGCAGGTGAGTTTTCCTTGACGATCCTGCCAATTTCTTTAATCGGCTCTATTGTGCCAATCTCGTTGTTTGCGTACATGATGCTCACGAGAATTGTTTCGTCTGTCAGGGCACCTTCTAATTGCTTAAGGTCAACCGTGCCGAATTCGTCTACGTCTAGGTACGTGACCGAATAGCCCTGCTTCGCGAGTTGCTTGCAAGCGTTCATGATCGCGGGATGCTCTATGCTTGACGTGATGATGTGCTTGCCTTTTTTCGCGTTTGCCGAAGCAAGCCCGCGAATCGCCCAGTTGTCAGACTCTGTGCCCCCCGAGGTAAAGTATATTTCCTTTGGCTTTGCACGCAGCACGTCCGCTATTTGCTCACGCGCATCGGCCATCGCCTGCTTTGCTTTTTGTCCGAAGCTGTGGATGCTTGACGGATTGCCGTAAATTTCTTTCATATACGGAACCATCGCATCTATTACTTCTTCGCGCACATATGTTGTTGCTGCGTAATCCAGGTATATCTGCTTGTGCATGATTTCTCTCCTTCAGTTCTTAAAACATTACAATTCCTATTGCTTTAGTAATGATTTAATGCTATAATACAAAAAGATGTTGACTTTGTCAATAGGCAGAACAAAAAAATTATAGATGTCACAGTTAATTTACATCTTGTGTCTATGAGATATTTATGTAAAAATAGTGACAGACGAGAATATGCAAAGGAAGAGAAGATATGAAAATATCAAAAAAGGGGCAGTATGCCTTAATCAGTGTTGTGGATTTGGCACTGCACGGAGCAGACAATCAGCAGAGCATAGCGGACGTGGCGACGCGCGAGAATATTGATCCGAGGTATTTGGGGCAGATATTCTTTGCGCTGAAGAACGCGGGGATTATCAGCAGTGTACGCGGCAAGAACGGCGGATACTTTTTGAGCAAAGCGCCGCTTGAGATAACGGCGGGCGAAGTTGTGCGCGCGCTTGAAGGGGACCTTGCACCTACCGTTTGCAGCAGCGAAGCTAGTGGGTCGGTGGACTGCGAGGCTTACGGCGAGTGTCATACGCGCTCGCTTTGGCAGACGTTGGCGCACGAGATAAACGACACGCTGGATAGCTTTACAATAGCGCAGCTTGCCGATGTTTATATAAAGGAGAGTTAGCAATGAATTTAAGTGATTGGTTATGCGAGGGTGCACCAAACGTGACATCCGCGCTCGTTAAGATGAATGAGGATCTGCATGTTGACAGTAAGTTTTTAAGCTTTACGACACGTGCGCAGATTATCGATATTTTGAAAAGCCTACGGGCGTTGATTTTGCCCGGGATATATGAGAGGACACCGCTTGGGCACATGATGCTGGACACTGTGGCACAAAGCAAGATTAAGCATATTGCCATTGATTTTTGCGAGATTATTGAGGGCGTGCTCGATCAGGACTGCGCGGAGACACCCGAGGGGCAGTACGATGCTGACCAAATTACTATAGGTATTTTGGAGGGGATGCCAAAGGTGCGCGAGATTTTGCAGACCGATATCATCGCGGCTTATGAGGGCGACCCGGCGGCAAAATCGCTCGAAGAGATTATAATGAGCTATCCGTCGCTTGAAGCGATCAGCGTGTATCGCATTGCGCATTTGATAAGCGGCTTTGGCGTGCCGATTATACCGCGCATCATGGCGGAGTATGCGCACAAGGTGACCGGTATTGATATTCACCCCGGCGCGACCATCGGCAAAAGCTTTTTTATTGACCATGGCACCGGCGTTGTAATCGGCGAGACGTGCACCATAGGAGAAGGCGTTAAGCTGTATCAGGGAGTGACGCTTGGCGCGAAGAGTTTTCCGCTGGACGAGCAGGGCAACCCCATCAAAGGCATCAAGCGGCATCCGAATTTGGAAGACAACGTTGTAGTGTATGCAGGCGCAACGATCCTTGGCGGAAAGACTACGATTGGACACGATTCTATGATTGGCGGTAACGTTTGGTTGACGAAGTCTGTGCCACCGCATTCTGCCGTGTTCAATATACAGCCCGCGCCCACGATACGAAACATGAACGGCGACTGAGAAACAAATTTGCCCGAATAGAAAAAAAGCGTATTGCCGGCGATTGGCAGTGCGCTTTTTGTTTGCAGGAGAATTGGTTAACCCGTAACTGCTGACTAGTTTGAATCGCGTTTCCGCTTTGGCAGCATACTAGCAAAGCGATTGAGCAGCGACATCATTGTGGCTCTGTTGGTCAGGTAGTACATCGCGAAGCCTATGACGCTGTTGACCAATAATAGTGCCAGACCCGCCAGTGCGAAGTGTGCGAAGCCATTTAGCTGCGGCAGCAGACGGATTTCGAGCCAGACCACCAATGGACCGATTATAACCACAGGCAGTATCAGCCGAGCGAAACCGAGCATTTTTTTCTTAAAAAAGAGTCTGTGTACGTAGCCGATTTGCAGCACGGCAAGGAGCGCCGATGTCAGCAGCACCGCGCCGAGTATTCCGTACAGCCCCAATGTGATTGCGCCCGTCACCAAGCCGGTGACCAGAGTCCCGCTTCCGATAAGCTGTATGTTTCGGCTGACGCGGAAGTTGCCCGTCATGTTGATGAGGTGGCCACTGGGCATGTGCAGCAGCTCGAAAAAAGCGGTGAGTACCATAGCGAGTGCGATGAACGGTTGGGTGTAGTTGATGTCGGTTACGTTTTTTGTGTAGATTGAGATGAACGGCATGACGAGTACGCTTGCTACGCTGAGTAGTATGAACAGCAAAGCAAACACGACCATTTGGTACTGCTTGAATATGTTCCAAACGTGCTCTTTCGACTTTTGCGATGCGAACTCACCAAGACCGAGACGAGGTGCGTCGATGACCGCGCGAAGCAGACCCTTCAAAAGCAGAAAAACGCTGTTGAAAACGGCGTAGACGCTTGCGAGCATTGTGCCGCCTGCCGACAATGTAATCGCGATGATGGGCAGCGACATGTAGAGCGCGACTGTTATTTTCTGCACCAGCACGTCCCGCGTGCCTTTGATGGCAGCAAAGTTTGGCGTAGCTTTGAAGTTAATCAGCTTGTATTTGATTTTAACGTGCAGGTATATGATGAGGTTATTTATTAGCACGAAGACCATGGTTGCAAAAGCGATAGTCCACATTGGTGTGCCGAAATAAATGAGAACGATTATTGCAACGTATCTTGCGATTCCGGTGACGAGCGAGCTTAATGATATGACGTATTCTTTCTGCTCGGCTTGTAGAATGATGCGGTATTTAGTGACGGCGAACAAGTTGACGCTGACCGGGAAAACCGTCATCATCAAAACCAGGATGATGAAGCCTTGACTTAGACCGCTGTTGATGAAAAAGCTGTAAAGAACAACCAGCGTGGCACCGAAGAGTAGCGACAGCGCGCCTGCTTTTCTGAACGTTCGATGGGTCGCCGCAGCAATTCCGTTGACGACATCGTAGTTTTTGCTTGTGTATGGCTTTAGCAGCGCAACGTTTGCCGCGAGCGTGAAGCCGCCCTCGAGCAGCAGCACGATGGTGATGATTTGCGTCGCTGTCGCGTTAAGACCGTAGAAGTCTGAGCCGTATGTCTCGATTATCAGCTTGGTGACTATCAGCCCGAATATTCCTGTTGTCAGCATCAGCGCCAGTGCGGATATGGCGTTGTATGCGCTTCTTATGTTTCGTTTCACTCGTCTGCCTCGTTTGTTTTGGATTTGTGCGTGCGCGCTCGTTCGGAGAGCTTGTTATCCAGCGCAATGAACGGTTTATTGAAAATGAAGGGCTTGCCGCTATCCGCAAAAACCATCGTGTAACCAAGGTATATCCAGAATATAAAGCCGGACTGTTTGATAATCAACAGTATGGTTGTGTCCGATAGGTTTATTGTCAGCAGGAACGCTAGAAAGCTGAGCAGCGCGGCAATCATGAGATACTCTTTTGAGTTTTTGCTTTTGATTAGGAAACGAATAATCAACCAAAGCGAAAGCGCGAGGATAAGAACAAACGGCAGCAGCCCGACGATGCCGAGCGCGACGAGCGTGTGCACGAAGACGTTGTGGAAGTGCGAAAACTTCTCGAACAGCCCTTCGATTTTGGTGTCCAATGTGCTGTGATAGAAGGGCCCCGTGCCAAACAGCGGGTTTTTGGGCACTTCGTCAAGCGCGTATTTCCAATAAAGCGTTCTGCCCGTGAATACACCGTAGGTATCGGGCGCGGCGTAGCGCTCCATGTCGATTGGCGTGAGCGCGGGTGGCTGCGGTGTTTGTGCGGTTTGCGACGGCACATCTGTTTGAGAGGACTGCGCGGCTTGCGCCGACTCCGCCGTTTGCGCAGTTTGCGTTGTGTTGACCAGCGCAGGGATATAGGCGCTGTACTTTCTGGTCAATATTGTACTGTAGTAAAATGCGACTGTTAGCACTGCGGCGAGCGCAAGAGAAAGGATCGTTCTGGCCGTAGTGTTCAGCTTTTGTTTTTCCTTAAGTTTTTGCAGCAGTGCGAGCAAAGCGAACGCGAACAGGAAAACGGCGAGTCCTATGATTATCCCCCGCGAGTCGGAAAGCGCGACGTGCCAGTAGTTGATGACGATGCTGAGGCAAAGAAGGGCTGTAATCCACTTGGATTTTGACCCCTTCAATTTGCGCATAACGAGCTGCATTACGGCCGCGATAATACCGATGGCGGCGGTTGGGTATATTGCGTTGCGGTAGATACCTGTCAGGCGCCCGTCGATAAACCCGACCTTGAACCGAAGACCATTAAACTCAATCAACTCCCTAAACTGCATTACGAACATAATGAGCCCGACTATCGACATAGCTGTAATCATAACGACCAATACGTAGTTTAGTATGTACATTTGTTTTCTTGCGATCGTTTTCTTATCCGCGCCCTTTGGCTGTGGATAAAACACGAGGAAAATGAGAATCATGTAGCAGTAGTTGAGCACGTTTGAAGTGAGTGCGACCGAGTAGTTGAGTATGATTGTGACGATGTATGAGAGCAGCATGAGCACAAAAAGCAGTATGTTCTTGGTCTTGAAAAAGCGGCGCTCTGTAAAAAAGTCGACCACCAGTACAAGCAGCGCCCAAATGAGCCCGTATTTAATTGTGCCCACAAAGTACTGCGACAAGTACGGGACTTCTGCGAGCCCCGTGATGATTACGAAATAGAGCTTGACACCGAAGGAGTCGGTGAGAGCTTTTTTAAGTATCTCCCATATCTTGCTCATGGTTTTTGTGTTTGCTGAGCTGATTTCATTCATTCGTACGAACCTCTTAATCTGCTGTTATTGTTCTAGCTCGAAATTGCTTTCCTTGGGCAGCAGCTTGTCAAAACATGCGCGCAATTGCTTTGACTGCTGTGCAAAGCTTGTATAGTCGCCTTCGTCGTTGCAGCAGATCATGTAGTATTTTTGCTTCAAAATTGCTTTGAACATCATATCATTGCTGTCGGTTATTGACAACATTTTGCCCTGTTTGCGCGAACACTTTACAAAGCTGCCTTGCGCCAGTCGCCAGTATCGCATCAGCCATTGATTGACGTCACTTGGGTCTCGAAATTTGTTGTGGCAGGCGGCGCGAAGTACATCGCCCTCCTCTTCCCAAACCTCTTCAAAGAGGGATTTTGTGTACGCATATGGCAGGTGGTCGTTATAAAAGCCGGTGAAAAACTTGAACGGAAGCGTCATTATCGTTTTGAGGCTGTGGATTCCGCAATGTGGGAAAAGCAATTTGCTGAGGTGGTTTTTGATTAGGCTGCGTTTACTGAAATGCCGGTTGATAGTCTTGATATCGTTGAACATGATTGAGCTGATGGAGTCGTCGTTGGGGGTGAGCGCAGAAAGCGCTATGCGATCGCGAGGCACGCTGCCTGCAAAGAAGTGCGCGGGTTTCATGTCGCGAGTGATGAACATGTCGTCATTGAACAGAACGAATTGCTCGGCAAGACCTTTGATGCGGTGTACGTTAAGCTCGATTGGGTTCGCCGAGAAAGTGGGCAGATACTCAACGGGTATGAAGTCCTCGTGACGCACGATGTTGAGCTTCGGGTGTGCTGTGTTTAGCCAAATTGGAATATGCCCCCAAGTGACGAAATGGATTTTGTTGACCCACGGTGCGAACCGCTCTACGCCGCGAAACCAGTATTGCAAATTGTCCCAGTCTTTGTAGCGCAGGTCGCTGCCGTCCTGATCGGTTTGCGGTGCGAAACTCGCCTTTTCTTTTTGCCAGTTTGGGTCGTTGCCGTCAACCCACATGATTACAAAATCGATTGGTTTCATTGCTTTGCTCCTCGCGGTTTTTCTATGAGCGATTTCATTGCTTCAGCCAGCTCTTGCGCACTAAAAGCATCGAAGAAAATGGCTTTGTCGTAGCCTTCCAGTATCTCTTTGCTAAACGGCAAGTTCGATGCGATGATGTATGTGTTGGTGTTTCTAGCTTCCGCCAAAGGCAGCGGGTATGATTCTATATATGACGGAAACAGCAGCACGCTTTTGCTGTACATCTGCATCACTAGCTCATGCGACAAGACGCCTTCGAAGGAAATCTTGAGTGATTGCGCCTGCGCAGCTTTGAGCAGTCTTGCTGCGTGTTCGTTTTCTGCTCCGTTGAGAGTGAATGTGACAGAAAAATCGCTCTGCCCTGCTTTTTGCAGCAGCTCGCACGCCTGCAGAATCACCTCGTGGTTCTTGTAAGTGTAGGCGCTTGCCGGATAGAAAAAGGTGCTACGCGTTTGCTTTGTGTCTTTGAAAGTGTATTTGGACGGCGCGATTTTCGGCGCGATAATGTCGATTTTATCACCGCTGATTTTGCAGCGGACCGCAACTGCGTCCTTCATCCACTTGGTTTGCACGATGACTTTGTCTGCTTTTATCACCGAGCGGGAGATGAAGCGCGAGATGACGTTTTGGTATATCCACATCTTTTTGTTTTCGCGCAGTTTGAACTTGTAGTCTACAAAAGGTAAGGCTTGGTGCAAATAGACTGTTTGGGACAGCTTGGTCATTGGCACAATTGTGTTTTGCAGAGAGAGAATGCGAGCGATGTTGTGCTTTTTAATAAGCTTTCGCGCAGTTGCATAGTCGAAATAAAGCCTGTGCAACCACGACTTTTTTACCCACTTGAACTTTAGGACGGTAATGTTGCCGCTATCCGTGAGCTTCGGTGTGCTGACGCAGAAGAAGTATTGGTTTGCGGTGTCGCTTTGCAGCTCATCAAAGTATTGGTTTAGAATGCTCAGCGCACCCGATTCGGATGCCGCGACATCTACTACCAGTATGTTCATACGTCTTTTCTCCACACAACGCTGTTGACGATGCCGGTGTAGCTTGCGATGAGCTTGATGACTTTTGTGGAGATGTTTGTGTCTGCGTAACCCAGTGGCAGAACGCCCATGTCGCCTTTCGCTTGCATGGCGACTGCGAGCTCGACACTTTGCAGAATTTGTGTTTTAGAAATGCCGCCAATGACAAAGCAGCCTTTGTCCAACGCTTCGGGACGCTCTGTTGACGTGCGCACAGACACCGCCGGGAAATTCAGTATCGCAGCTTCCTCTGGCAGGGTGCCGCTGTCGGACACGACGCAAAAAGCGTTTTGCTGCAAGCAGTTGTAGTCGCTAAAGCCGAGCGGTTTTAGTATGGCAACGTTCTCGTGGAATGAGAAGTCGCGGTGCTCTACCATCTTTTTGCTGCGCGGGTGCATGCTGTAGACGATGGGCATGTCGTATTTTTCTGCCAGAGCGTTGATACCGCTCATCAAGGAAGAGAAGTTTTTTGGCTCATCGATGTTTTCTTCTCTGTGTGCGCTGAGCAGGATGTAGCCGTTTTTGGTGAGCCCGAGGTTGCTGAGCGCTTGGCTGCTGCTGATTTTACCAGCGTTGACGGCGAGTACCTCTGCCATCGGTGAGCCGACAACGTACGTGCGCTCTTTCGCGGTGCCTTCCGCGTTCAAGTATCG
>Ga0233437_1004858_pt1 | contig 15330 bp, 11 predicted proteins | sample SI_122_August201_FD_182714 | JGI IMG/M metagenome (GOLD analysis project Ga0233437, IMG submission 182714) | Seawater microbial communities from Saanich Inlet, British Columbia, Canada - SI_122_August2016_200_MG | ecosystem: Environmental > Aquatic > Marine > Inlet | place: Canada: British... | reverse complement strand
AACTGATGATGTCTCTTCAAGTACAAGCAATTCAACAACACTCCATGAAAAAATTCAAATTGATTCAGGCACATCTCAAGGCCAAGCGGCAGCTCTGAAAGTCTCAGGTGATGAGCCCATTGCAGTGATTCAGCAAGCTGATAGTGATGGTGGGGAATCAACAGTTTTTCTTCCAGAAAGTGAATTAGGAACAATATACTATTTACCCACATTAGCCGAGTACATAACAATTGCCTGTCCCACCGTGGGTACCGTCGTGAGTCTCAATGGGGGCGCACAAACCTGTGTGTGTAATGCTGGTAATGCATCATCTCCTGTAGGTGAATGCTTATTTAACTCATCTGTGTACGCGGCAGGTTCAGTTGTCGAAGCTGACTATCCTTTCTATCTTTATTATGAATATGATTCACACGATGATGAAACCAATGTGTGGAGTATTAAATCCAATAGACAAATGTCCTACCCTGAGCTCACAACCAGCTTTGGTTCTCAGACAGGTCTTTATGGTGCGGTTGTTGGCACAGCAGAAGGCTTTGGAGTGAATATTGACACTGTTGAAAAAGCGGGTGGGGGAACTATTTATTGCAATGATATAGCCGCAATTTATGTGACTTCTGATGTGGGTATAGATCTTGATGATAATCAGGGTGATACCATTGAAGCTGTTGTGACTGATTCTGATTCTAACCCTGTGATCACGACCACATTATATGATGATTTTACACACGGTGATGCCACAATCAATGATGGTATTTATACTAATACGACTGCTTTTACAGTACCTGCTTTGGGTCCCGGTGGTGTGTGGAATGTTGTTGTGAAGGCTGGATCCAGTGGTGATGGTTACGATAATGGCTACGTGAGCAATGACACTGTAGATTTTACTGTAGTCTGTGAGTACCAGCCAAATGCGCAAATAAAAATTACAGGTGATTTGATTTATGAGGGGGTTACTGCATTTTATCCCATAGAGCAGATTCGAAGCACGACCATTGATAATAATGTTACAGCAAACTTTGAAATTAAAGTTGAGAATGCTGGGGTTGTTGCTGATAGTTTTACAGTGACTGGAACAGCGACAGGTGCTGCTGGTGGTGGTAACTTTACAGTTGTTTACTTGGGAACTGATGGCGTGACCGATGTGACTAGTCAAGTAACAAGCACTGGTTATGCTATCACAGGCGTAGCTGCAGGCGCTTCGGAAACAATTACGATGCAAGTAACACCGTCACTTGAAGTGACTGATGGTACAGATTTTACGAGTACAGTTTCTGTTGTGTCTCAAATCAATACAAGTGCGCGTGACGATGTTTCCGGTCAGACGTCAGTGTCTGCTGAAGATGATGACAGTGATAATCTCACGAATGCCCAAGAAGAATTAATAGGAACAAATACGACAAATGCAGATTCAGATTCTGATAATATTCGTGATGATCATGAAGTGGGCGATAGTGATAATCCAACAGATACTGATGGTGATGGCATTATTGATGCCCTTGATAATGATTCTGACGGTGATGGCATTTCTGATAAGACAGAAGCTGGTGATACAGACCTCACAACAGTAGCCATAGACACAGATGAAGATGGTGTGCCTGATTATCAAGATTATGATAGTGATGGTGATACAATCGCTGATTCTATTGAAGGAACAGACGATGATGATGGTGATGGTTACCCTAATTATCAAGACGGGGATGACACAGATGGGCCTAATGGAGACCAAGATGGTGATGGACTGACCAATGGTGAAGAAGTTGCGATTGGTACCGAGCATGATGATGCGGACAGTGATGACGATACAATTAGTGATGGTGATGAGGTCCCTGATCCAGATAATGCTGCTGATACTGATTTTGATGGCTTAATCAATGCCTTGGACAACGATTCCGATGGCGACACGATTTTAGATTCTGATGAGGCTGGTGATACAGATTTAAACACAGATCCTATTGATAATGATGACGATGGTGTGCCCAATTATCTCGATGCTGATAGTGATGGTGATGGCATAAGCGATGCTGATGAAGCTGGTGATGCTTTGTTGCAAACACCCCCAATTGATTCTGATGCTGATGGGATACCCGATTATTTAGACGATAAAGATGACGTAGCGCCTGCCGGACAAGGCGCTGATGAAGCTGATGAGATGAGCGATACAGGGGCTATTAATGGACTCGTTTCTGGAGGCTGTTCTCTTAGGATTAATGGTTCGCAGGGTCGCGGGTTCGCAGGGTCGAAGGAGCGCTTGATCAATACAACTGTGGATAAGTGATTTAAGTATTGATTATTACCTGGAAATCGTCCATAATCATTTCAAATTTTGAAACACTTCTTAGAATGACATCCATAACACCTTAAGTTTTTTGCATGAAACATCTGTTAACCATAACTATTTTCGCATTATTCATTCTCATAAACAGCTCTGCTTACGCTGAAGGGCCCAGTATTCAGCTCTTTCATCCCACTGTTGATGGAAAGGGTGCTTTTACAGTTTATGACTCCTCCATATTGCGAACCAAAGATTGGCGCATGGGATTTATCCTAAATTATGGACACGCACCACTTCAGGTTAATAATCAAAATGCTAGTGAAGGGCTGTTAAGTTTTGATGCTGTTTTTGCTCTTGGTCTGAATGAGTGGCTTGAATTGGGTCTTGATATTGCTTTAGCTTTAAATCAAGAAGTGGGCGCCAACTTTACAAATCAATTAACAGAAAGTGGGCTTCATGATTTTGGTTTGATGGCTAAGGTTAAACTGCTCAAACAAGATCAATATGGTTTTGGCTTAGCATTTATGCCCAGAGTTTTTATTCCCACAGGAGAGGCTGCCAGTTATTTTGGTGATGATGGTGGTTCTTATGGTGGTTGGTTTGTTGTTGATCGTAAATGGGACAAATTAAAACTCATGCTCAATGTGGGTGCCATGTTTCGGCTTTATAATAATCAGTTTAATAATGTTTCCGTACGACACGAGTTTGATTTTGGTTTAGGTGCTAGCTACGAACTGTCCGAGCGCTTTGTCTATGCCAAAGCAGAATTTTCTGGTGCCACACAGTTTAATGATTTCTTTTCAAATAGTCTCACAACTCCTTTACAAGTTTATACAGGTATTGATGTTAAACTACGACAAGGCATTGTGCTAAAAATGGGTGGAAGTGCTGGTTTGACAGATGCGTATGGCGCTCCTGATTGGCGCGCTATTTTTGGTGCTACTTATGTTCCACAAAAGCATGATTTTATGTTTGGGCGTAAAGAGTTTAGTCACAAAATGACTAAAGAAGTTTCTGTTCATTTTCCTTTTAATGATGCTATTTTGCAAATTGATTCCTATCGCAAACTCGAACGTTTTGTTCACATGGGCAAAAGGCGTTTTCGTGACAACACACTTATCCTCACGGGTCATGCTGATGGTATTGGCGAGTTAGAAGCTAATGAAGAGCTCGCTCTTAAAAGGGTGCAAGCTGTGAAGGAATATCTTGTCAGTCAAGGTATTGATCCTGCCCGTATCCACATGGCTACGTCAGTTGTTCATAATCCTCACGAAGGACCAAACGACCATCTCAATATGAGTCATCGTAAGGTCAGTCTTTTTCTAGATGTGACTCAAGGCGGATGATAGAATTCTAACTAGCTGAAATACAAAAAGATTATTTTTGACACTTCCTTGCAAACCCGCAAAAGCTTTCCTATAGACAACAATCAGACCAAATTCTTTTCATCTTTCACTAAGGAGATAATAATGACCCATATTTTGAATAAAACAAAAACAATAAAAAAGTATTGTATCTCACTTTTACTGTTTTGTTTTTCTCTATTGATCACCATGACGGCATTGGCTGCTGATGTTGTTGACGTCGCTGTTGTCGCTGAAAAACCATGGTACACTGGGTTTGCCCCCATACTTATTTTATTAGTTGTTATTGGTTTTGTGATATGGCGCTTGCCAACAGTGAAAGAAGAATTTCCTGGTCAATTAAAGCATTTGGAAAGCAAATCTTTTAGGCGAAGACGATCCTTAAACTGGCTCTTATTAGGTTGTATCTATGCTTTTTTGTATTGGGGACGGTATAATCTTAATGGGGCTATTTCTGCTTTAGGTGGCAAGGAAATGGTGGCTACTTTTAACTGGATTTTTGCTGCCGGTACGATCACCTATGGTATTTCTTTTCTGATCAATGGGCCTTTAACAGATAGATATGGTGGTCGGTTTTCCATATTAATAGGTGCCATTGGTGCGGCTACGGCCAATATTCTCATGGGTGTGGCTTGCTACATGAAGTTAAATGGTTCAATGACCGATGATCATTTATTTTGGAGTTTGATATTATTGTATCCTCTTAACATGTATTTCCAATCGTTTGGTGCTGTGGCCATTGTTAAATGTAATGCCTCTTGGTTTCATGTCAGAGAGCGCGGTGTGTTTGGTGCCATCTTTGGTATTCTCATTTCATTGGGAATCTATTTTGCTTTTGACTTCACAAGCATGATCCTCATAGGATTTAAGATGCCTGTTCATTTTGCCTTTTTTATTCCAGCAGCCGCATTACTCATCGCCTTTGTTTTTGGATTCATTTTTATCCGCAACAAACCTAGTCACGCAGGTTATGATGATGTTTTAACAGGGGATGCCTCATGTGGTGAATCAGACAGACCAGATCCACCAATGGGCGTATTTAAAATGATGTTGGGAAGCTCTGTCATTATGACTATTGCTGTGATTGAGTTTTGTAGTGGCTTTTTACGTCAGGCTATCATGCAGATTGGGCCTTTCTTTGCCATATCAGTAGGCACAAACGACATGTTTGTATTCCAAAACTGGGGCATGATGCTCTGTTGTGCGGGTATCTTAGGTGGCGTGTTTGCGGGTACTATTTCAGACCATGTTTTTAATTCCCGTCGTGGACCTGTTGCAGGTGTGTTGTATGCTGGTATGCTCGTTAGTAGTATTGTCATGTGTTTTCTTTTAGGTTCTCCCGTTATTGGTTGGCTTGTGCTTTTCATGTCCATGTGCGTTATTGGTGTGCATGGCATGTTATCAGGAACAGCCAGCATGGACTTTGGTGGTACGAAAAACGTGGGCATAGCTGTTGGGATTATTGATGGCTTTGTCTATTTAGGAACAGCTACTCAGGCAGTCCTTTATCGTTTTCTTTTACCAGAGGGTGGTGCTGATGCTGCTGTATTATCAAATTGGAATATGTGGCCAGTCGTGATGGTTCCTGTGGCCCTCATTGGTTTGATCTTTGCGTATCGTATTAGAAACGCCAAACCAAAGCAAAAGAAAGCTTAAGATTAAATAACAAAAAAGGCCTTACCAAATCGGTAAGGCCTTTTTTTTGTGGAATTGATCTCAAAAAAAATCCCGAAACCTCTATGAGGCTTCAGGATTTGTTTTTGCGGAACCGACAGGACTCGAACCTGTGACCCCCTGCTTAGAAGGCAGGTGCTCTATCCAGCTGAGCTACGGATCCTTCGGCTTCGCTCGCAATAGCAAGCTACGCCGTGATAAAAAATTTAACATTTTGAATCCACTGCTTGTCGCGCCGAAGTTCCGTGTGCGGAACGAAGGCGGAAGCTACGGATCCTATTGTAACATCTTTTATTTTCCAAAAAACGAGAAACTCTATTATAGATATTACCCCAAAATCACAAGCAAAAATTAAATATCTCTATAATATTAAAGGCTTTTTGCTGTTTTCTTGATTTGGGTGCTTAAAACTTGCTTTGTCCCCTTATTCACCACCACAAAATCAGCCTTCTTTTCCTTTTTCTTCAATGGCATTTGGGACTTGATGCGGGCTAGGGCCTCTTTTTGGGTCATTTTGCGGTACTTTCTTGCGCGTTCTATTTGAAGGTATTGTGGCGCTGTCACGCAAATGGTTTGATCACAAAGTGTATAGAAATCTGTTTCAAAGAGTAGCGGCACATCAATGAATAATGTTTTCAGGCCTTGCTTCTTAAAAACCGCAATAATCTTTTTTACTTCTTTGCGCACATAAGGATGAATAATGGCTTCGAGTTTTTTGCGCTTGAGAGGTTTTGGGAAAACAAGATCGGCCATTTTTTTGCGATCTAAGGTACCATTATCTAAAATTGTAGAGCCAAATTCAGCTACGATTTTCTTTAGTGCGGGTTGTCCTGGTTTGATCACATCATGAGCAATGGCATCTGTACAAACAACAACATGGCCTAGAGAGCGGAGTATTTCAGCTACAGTTGTTTTTCCTGTGGCAAGCCCACCCGTTAAACCAATGATATTCATTTTATTGAGATTTTTTTTTGGCATCTTGTTTTGCTTTCTTTTCAAGTTTCTTTTTTCCGATTTCCTTAAAAGACATAAGATAATCAATAAGGGGATAAATGGCTACAGGTCCTTTGGCATGGATTTCTTCAACATACTTTGTTTCACTCTTTATTGTTTTGGCTTCAAACATCTTTTTAATGAGTGGGAGCATTTCTTGATAGTCTTCTTCGAGACGGGCATGAACACGTTTAAAGTAGGGATTCTCAATTTCTTGGCGTTTCATGGATAAAGATAAATTATAAGCAAAATCCTCATCATCCCAGTTATCAATATACTTCTCATGAAGTTCAATGATTTTTGTGTAGAGAGGTACTCGTTCAGGATCAAGATCTAAAGCTTTTTGATAGGCATCAAACGCTTTTTCATCTTTCTTGGCCTTAAGATGATTATCACCTTTCATTTCCCAGACTAAAGATTTGTCTTTGTTTTTTTTCATTTGTCGCTAGTCGCTAGTCGCTAGCCCCGCAAACGGGGTCCCGCTTTGCGGGATCGCACGTGGAGATTATTTACAAAAACCTCCCACGTAACAATAATTACTTGCCACTAAATTGAGATCTATTCTCTTCAATCAATCTTGTTAAATCTTCTTTTGTATTCAATTCAGGTTCATCTAAAACTTTATCAACCAGAAATCGTTGAATGTCACCAATAATAGGACCAGGTTTAAAACCCAAGGACATGATGTTGTGGCCATCAAGAGCTAAGTCTTTGCCTGTAAAGGGTGGCTTTTTGGCTATTTCCTTCTTAATGTTTTCTCTGAGTTGAAGAACACCATAGACTTTTTTGGGGTAACGTCCGCCTTTTTTATCAGCAAGACGTAAGTCAATAAGATCAAAAATATCTTCTGGGTTCACTTTGCTGATGAAGCGACGCAGTGCTTTATCATTTTCATTAAAATGTTTTGTTTCAAACATATGATGTTTGATGAGATGACACACCTTTTTGGGTTGTATGCCTGTAGAGGTAGCTTTATATTCTCTAAACCAGCGTCCGGCAATGCCCGCTGAAATGAGTTGATGATTGTAAAATGTGACAGTGCTTGTATCGTCATCTTCACGTCTTGTTTTTGGCTTTCCTGTATCGTGAAAAAGGGCGGCATACATGAGTTGCTTATCGCCTGTTTTGTCTATTTCTTCTGCACTTTGCATGGCATCGAGAACACGCATGGTATGGGAATAAACATCCTCATTTTCTTTTTTAGGTTGTTTCACACCAATGAGTTTTTCAATATCAGGAAAAATATGTGTTAATAAACCAGTCTCTCTCATGATATGAAACCCTAGAGAGGGTTGCTTTGCCTCAAAAAGTTTGTTTATCTCGATAACAATACGTTCTGGGGATACTGTTTTAATAAGGGCTGCATGTTGTTTCATCTCATCTTGAGTTTGTGCATCAATAGTAAAATCAAAACGAGCTGCAAATTGAACAGCACGGAGCATTCTCAAAGGGTCTTCAACAAAAGAATTGGGAAAAACAGTCTTAATGAGCTTTTTGTTAATGTCTTGAGCGCCCTGATAGGGATCAACAAGCTCATTGTTTTGAAGATTAAGAGCGATGGCGTTGATTGTAAAATCTCGCCGGCCCAAATCAATGCCGAGATTTAATTGAGGGTCAGATTGAACCTGAAAATCTTTATGTCCCAGCCCTGTTGAAAATTCTTTGCGGGGAAGGGCTATATCAATTTCCATGCCTGGATTTTCTTTAGGGCAAAATTTGATCACACCAAAAGCTTTACCCACTTGGTTATAATGCCCGCAGGTTTTGAGAACAGCCATTAATTCTGGTAGGGCGATCAAGCGAACAACGATATCAAAGTCTTTAATAGGTCTTTGTAAGAGTTTATCTCGAACACAGCCGCCTACTAGGTAAGGCTCACCACCAGCGGCAATGATTTTTTGAATAAAGCTATATTTGTTGATATCAATAGTCATTTACTTAAAACAAAAGGGGAAATCTTTATCTCAGCATTTTGTCTTAAGTCTTTGATAAATGAAGATTCGAGGCTATATTTGAGGTTGTCTGTATAAGTTGTTTGTAATGCGAGTTTTGATTCATCATCAAGAGTTGTTTCTGGGAGCGTTTTTTCTGACAACTTAACGATGTAGTAGTAGTTTCCTTCTCTAATGTACGTGTCCAAAAAAGGTTGCGCCTTTGATAGTTTTGTTATCTTTTTGAGGTTTGCGATATCTGCTTTGCCACCAAAAATTGATTTTAAGCGAGCGTACGTAAGGGCTGGTGATGAACTTTTTGTAAGGTTATGATCTTTTAAAGACTTGTCTAATTTGTTCCCTTTTTTCCAGAGTGCATGCAATTGTTCAACAGTGACTTTGGCAGCAGGATCTTCTAGAAGAGCGATGTTGTCTTGGCCTTCTGCTTTTTTATGCGCTGGGACTTTGATCACTTCAAAAGTAAATTTTGTATTAGTGAGTTGATTGTTAAGCATGATTTCTTGTTCTGTGGGCTTGAGTGTTTCGGCAAAAAGACTAACAAGCTTTTGAGCAGTGAGCTGACGTTGCATATCTTTTTCAAAAGAGTTGCCTGTTTGTTGTTGATAGCCAGGAAGAAAACGATTGGTATAGTATTCAACATCAAACTTACCGTTTCTGATAAATTGAGGATCACTTTTTATATAGGTTGCTAACTCTTCATTAGAGGCTTGGATACCATATTTGTTGAGCTCTTGAACAACCAGCTCTTCGTTGATGAGAGAGTTAACAATATCAAGTCGCATATTGTTAATGTATTCTTCTGGTAAGTCATTTTTAAAAATCTTCTTAAGCTGTTCGATACGGTTTCTTAATATGTAGTTAGTTTTGCTGAGGCTGATTTGCGCATCATTGACTGTGGCGACACCACTAGTTGTGGGACCACCAGACTGCATAGTTGAGGATCCAAAAAAGAGGGCGAATGATAAAATAATGACGAGAAGAATGAGTTTTATAATGAAACTTCCTGAGTTTTTTCTGAGACTGCTGAGCATAATTAGCGTTCAGCTGTCAGGACTCAAGAGTCAGCTATAAAGGCTTACTGATAGCTGAGACCTGTGTTCTGAAGGCTGCTTTTTTAGTGGTCTATAGTAAGAACCATTATTTATTGATTAAAGTACGACTTTGCAACTGATTTTTCTTGCTTAGATATAAAAGGCCTGTTAAATTTCATTAAATATAATAACTGTTTATGTTGCATGTCAACGAAAGGTAAACGCATGATTTGGGATAATATTATTGGAGTTTTTTCAAATGATTTAGCAATTGATTTAGGTACGGCAAATACGCTGATTTATGCCAAAGGTAAGGGCATTATTACCTCTGAACCATCAGTTGTGGCTGTAAAAAAGGATGCCAGAGGCCAAAAAAAGGTTTTAGCAGTTGGAAAAGAAGCAAAAGAAATGCTTGGCCGAACACCTGGCACCATTGAAGCGATTCGTCCCATGAAAGACGGCGTGATTGCTGATTTTGAAGTGACTGAAGCCATGTTGCGTTATTTTATTAGAAGGGCGCATAATCGCAAATCATTGATTAGACCTCGTATCATTGTTGGTGTGCCTTTTGGTATTACTGAAGTCGAAAAAAGAGCGGTTCGTGAATCAGCAGAATCTGCTGGGGCCCGTGAAGTTTATTTAATTGAAGAACCTATGGCAGCGGCAATTGGTGCTGGTTTGCCTGTAACAGAACCAACAGGCAGCATGATTGTCGATATTGGTGGAGGCACTACTGAGGTAGCTGTTATTTCACTAGCGGGCATTGTGATTTCAACGTCTGTTCGTATTGCTGGTGATGTCATGGACGAATCAATCGTACAATACATTAAACGTAATTATAATCTACTTATTGGGGAAAGAACTGCTGAACTTGTAAAAATGAATATTGGCAATGCTTTTCCTGGTGGAGAGATGCAAAACATGGAAATTAGCGGGCGCGACCTTGTGACAGGCATTCCACGTCATCTTGAAGTAAACTCTGATGAAATTCGTGAAGCCATTGCAGAGCCAATTCACACAATCGTAGAAGCAATCAAATCAACATTAGAACAAACGCCTCCTGAGTTAGCAGGCGATATTGTAGATAAAGGTATTATGATGGCTGGCGGCGGCGCTCTTATTCTAGATATCGATAAGCTCATTCATGAAGAAACAGGTTTGCCCGTTATGATTGCAGACGATCCTTTATCGTGTGTGGCTCATGGCGCTGGTAAAGCTCTCGATGAATTGAGTGTTTTGCGTGAAGTCTCCATGTAAATAATAGTCTTCATGAAAAAAAAAACAATTTTCATACTGGGAATTTGTCTCCTTGTTCTGTTGCTTCACTTTTCTTTTGGTGAAAAAGATCTCCAAAGGAAAAAGTTTATCAATCATGACATTGTCTCTTATGTCTATCGTCCTGTCATCACAACTCTGCATACAATAAAAAATTTCTTTGTGGGCGTTCTTGATGAGTATTTTCTTTTAGTAAATGCCAAAAAAGATAATAATGAGTTAAAGTCTACTCTGAAATTAATGGCCATGCAAAATCATTCTTTACAGCATGAGTTGCGGAAAATGCGAGATGATGATCTTATTCATGACAAGTATTCTTTTCTAGGATTTCAACTTCTTCCTGTTAATATCATGGGGTTTGACCCCTTTATCATATCCAAAACTGTATTTATTGATGCCGGTAGTGACAAGGGTATTGAACAGGATGATATACTTGTTTCACAGCAAGGTCTTGTAGGGCGTGTTTTACAAGTTTTTCCAAAATCGAGTAAAATACTTCTCTTAATTGATAAATATTTTTCTGTTGATGTCATTAGTTTGCGTACCAATATACGGTGCTTGGTTAAGGGGATTAGTTTGAGCAAACTGCGTGTGCATCACTTACCTTTTTTGAGCCATATTGAATTTCTTAATCAGGAACAAGGTATTGCCGAAGGCGATACGCTGATCACATCTGGATCCAGTGATATCTATCCAGGAGGTATTTCTGTGGGTACGGTTGTTGATGTTAAACTTGATGATGAAGATCTTTACAAAGATGGTTATGTATTGCCTGCTGTTGATTTTACGGAACTGAATCGTGTTTACGTTCTTAAGCAGAATAAAATTTAGGTCTTATTTATGTTTTTACTCAGCATTCTTGTTCTACTTGCTTGTCTTCTAATCGATATTCTGTTTGAATTTTCATTAAGTGCGGTTGTCATCAAGCCACAACTTTGTTCTCTGTTTATCTTTTACTTATTATTTAGACAGAGTTTTAAGCATACGCTTGGCGTTCTTTTTCTTTATTTGCTGTTTCTTATGCCTTTCTCAGGTGTTTCTCCTTTGCCTTTATTTTTGTCATTTTTTCCTGTGCTGATCGTTGTTCGCCATATTCGGGAACAAATATTTACAGAATCATACATCATACAAGCTTTTTGGGTTTTTGTAATGAGTTTTGTACAGCAATTATTACTTAATTTTCTTGTTATTCAGGACTGGCATTATCTCACAACGCCTTTTATTCTTGTGAGTAATATATTAAACAGTTTAATTTTAGGTCTCATCACAATTGCTTTTTTTGTCATATGTGATCGTTTTTATGAAAGAGTCAAAGATCATTGGTATTCTAGTAACAACATAGATCCTGCAGACTCTTTACGCCAAAAACGATACCATAAATATTAATGCGTTTTTCTCAAGAAGAGAACATATTATACCTTCAGCGCAAAGTTCCTTTTTTGATCATCGTGATTATTTTATTTATTCTCGTTGTCCTGGCGCGATTATATTTTTTACAGATCATGAAGGGTGAGCATTATCAAAACTTAGCAGATGAAACCTTTATACGTGTTGAAGAAACTGTTGCAAAGCGTGGCAATATTGTTGATCGAAATGGTATTTTATTGGCTGATACCAGAACATACTATGAAATTGTCATGGTTCCTCAGTATCTTGACGAAAAGGAAAAAATCATTGATAGTCTATTATCGATTTTGCCCCTCACAAAAGAAGATGTTTTAGAAAAGTTAAAAGAAGCACGCTATGAACCTAAGTTTCAGCCTGTTGTTATTGTAGATGATGCACCTTATGATTGGGTTGCCAAGGTGAGGGAACATATATTACCTGAGTATGATCCCTATTCTGAATTTTCACTAAATGGCGTTGATGTTCGTTCCTTGCCCGTCAGACGCTATCTCTATTCTGAAGTGTTTTCACATGCTTTGGGTTATTTGCGCGAAATAGACCAGGCAGCACTCAAGAAAGCGCGTGCTGAACAGCCGGGTGTTTTTACGATGAGAGATCTTATTGGGGCATCAGGTATTGAAAATGCCTATGAAATAGCCCTTAAAGGGAGCGATGGTGTCTTAGCGCGTGTGGTTAATGCTCGTGGGCGTGAAGTGACAACTGATAAAGATCTCAATGTTCTCAAGAAGAGATCAACAATACATCCTGTGGCAGGACAAACCCTCATGACAACAATTGATTTTAAAGCGCAGTTTGCCGCGTATGAAGCCTTTCAGAAGTTAGGTAAGAAGGGTTCTGTTGTGGCTCTTGATCCACAGACCGGTGAGATTTTAACTTTGCTGAGTTTTCCTGGGTATGATGCGAATCGCATTACAAAGAATGTTGATAAAGAATACTGGAAATTGATTAATTTGCATGAAGACAAGTATCTCTATAATAGGGCCATTCAAGGCATGTATCCTCCAGCGTCTACATATAAGGTCGTTGGCTTAACAGCAGGCATTAATGAGGAAAAAATTGATCCTGAAACAAAGAGAGTTCATTGTCCAGGTGGTATGCGTTTTGGTAATCGGTATTTTAAGTGTTGGACAGCACATGGAACGTTAAGCACATTGCATGGTTTGTCGCGTTCTTGTGACGTGTTTTTTTATAAATTGGGTTTAGCGCTTGGTGTTGATGGTTTAGCGGCCTATGCCAGAAAATTTGGTTTGGGTTCTAAAACAGGAATTGAAATTCCCTATGAAAAATCAGGTTTAGTGCCCACAAGTGCTTGGAAAGAAAAACGCTATAAACAAAGATGGTATGAGAGTGAAACTCTTTCTATTTCTATTGGACAAAGTTTTAATTTAGTGACCCCTTTACAAAATGCTGTGGTCGCCGCAATGGTGGCCAATGGTGGTTATAAAGTTTGGCCTCATTTAGGGAAAGCTTGGCTTGATAACAAAGGCATGGTTATTGATGAAATTATAGGCAAAAAAGAAAAAACAACGCTTGTTGGCTCAAAAGGATTGGAATGGGCCAAAAAAGGTATGATTGAAGTGGTGCATGGTTATGGCACGGCTGGTCGTTTGAAAAAAAGCCCTAACAAGATAGCGGGTAAAACAGGAACAGCTCAAGTTGTGGGACATGGTGCCAAAGTAAAAAAAGGTGTGAACACAGAGAATCATGGTTTGTTTATTGCTTTTGCGCCGTATGATGACCCTCAAATAGCCGTGTCTGTTATCGTGGAACATGGCCGTGGCGGCTCAGTAACAGCAGCCCCCGTAGCCATGAAAGTGATAGACGCCTACTTTAGGTCAAAAAATAAGCTGCTAGAGACTAGCGACTAGAGACTAGCGACAAAATTATGAAACATAGTTTTTTTAAGACATTTTATTTTCCTCTTTTTTTATTTGCGATCATTCTTGCTGCGATTGGTTTAACTAATTTATATTCAGCGACAACAACAATTGAAACGCAGGGGGCAAGCACCTTTTTTCAGGCTCAAATGATTTATACGTGTATTGGTATTGTTGTGATGCTTATTCTGTGTTTTGTTAACATAAATGTCTTATATAAAATGGCCCCCTTGATTTATGTCATGACATTAGGATTGCTTGTGCTGGTTTTAGTCATGGGATCCAAGAGTCATGGGAGTATGAGTTGGTTGGATTTAGGTTTTGTGCGGTTACAACCGTCTGAACTGGCAAAATTTGGCATGGTCATCATGCTAGCGCGCTATTTTTCTTCGTTACAGAAAGATGGGCCCTTAAACATGAGAGAGTTGTTAATTTCTTCTATTTTCTTTCTCATACCAACAGTGCTTGTTATTTTGCAAAATGACTTGGGTAGTAGTTTGTTTTATGGTTTTATCTTTGGGAGCATTGTTCTGATTCAAGGTTTGCGTCTTAGGTTTATTATCATTGGAGCGATTCTTATTTGTATTATAGCCATATTAGGATTTAACTTTTTTCTAAAAGATCACCACAAAAATCGTATACAAAGTTTTATGGAACCTGAACTGGATCCCAAAGGTACAGGTTATCATTTGGTTCAGTCAAAAATTGCTGTTGGTTCTGGACGTGCTTTTGGCAGAGGTTATTTAAAAGGGCAGTCACATCGTTTGAAATTCTTGCCAGAAAGACATACAGACTTTGTTTTTCCTGTGTTAGCTGAAGAATGGGGCTTTGCTGGGGCTGCGATCACATTAATTTTTTATTTTTTCTTTCTTATATCGGGTATCAATATTGCCCTATACTCTGAAACCCGATTTGGATTTTTCTTGGCCATAGGCATTGTTGCGACTTTTTTCTGGCATTTAGTGATTAACCTTGGAGGGGTATTAGGGCTTTTGCCTCTTACAGGTGTGCCATTGCCTTTTCTGAGCTATGGTGGTTCATCATTAGTGGCTAACTGGATGGCAATGGGATTTCTGTTATCAATATTTCGTAGTGGCTTTAAAAGACACTAAAAGGCTTTTTTGCGTAATAGCTCAATGTCTTTCACCTCTTTAACCAATTTCTTTGTCATATTGATGCTGCCTGTCTTTGTGATGAGTAGATCATCTTCAATGCGAACACCACCAACATTGTAATATTTATCAGCAACAGACCAATTGATGAATTTCTTGTATTTATGGCGTTCTTTTTTAGATTTGAAATAAACCTCAAGAAAGTAAATGCCAGGTTCAATTGTGACAACCATATTAGGTAAAAGATCAACAGAAGAACGCATGTGCTTATGTGGCTTTGTGCTACAGGGGACAACACCAGCACCTACATCATGGACATCAAGACCTAACAAGTGTCCCAAGCCATGAGGGAAGAACATTCGATGAATATCAT
>Ga0233437_1004855_pt1 | contig 15344 bp, 13 predicted proteins | sample SI_122_August201_FD_182714 | JGI IMG/M metagenome (GOLD analysis project Ga0233437, IMG submission 182714) | Seawater microbial communities from Saanich Inlet, British Columbia, Canada - SI_122_August2016_200_MG | ecosystem: Environmental > Aquatic > Marine > Inlet | place: Canada: British... | reverse complement strand
ACTTACACATTAATTCATGACGATCTTCCCGAGATAGACAATGATGAATATAGACGAGGCAAAAAAGCCTGTCATGTTCTATTTGGTTCTGATATTGCACTGCTCGCTGGAGATGCACTTCTCATTTACGCATTTCAGGCAATTGCAAATGCAGAAGAAGTTGATGAAAAACTTAGGTTAGAATTTATTAAAGAACTATCTACTGATGCCGGACATTCAGGGTTGATCGGTGGACAAATGATAGATATCCAAAGTGAGGGTAAAAAAATAACAAAAGATACGCTTGAATATATTCATAATAATAAAACTGGTAAATTGATAACTCTGCCAATTCGTTTTGGTTGTATGCTGGCAGAAGTTCCAGAAGAAGATCAAAAACGTATGGAGAGTTTTGGACAGAAGATTGGATTAGCTTTTCAAATCGTTGATGATATTCTTGATATTGAGGGTTCTATTGAAGATCTAGGAAAAACTGTAGGTAAAGATTCAAAAGCAAAAAAAGCTACATTTCCAGCTGTTTATGGTTTAGAGAAATCAAGACAAATGGCAGAAAAATTAATTTCAGAAGCCAAAACTCTATTAGAACCATACGGAGAAAAAGCTGAGCTGCTGTTAATGCTATGTGATTTTATTCATACAAGAAAATTTTAATTAAATAATGAGAATATAATTTGCAGGGCTTCTATGGAAGCCCTATTTTATTATTAAGGTAGGACTTAATGTTAAAAGTAAAAATACAAAAAATAGATAAACTCGCGAAACTTCCTAAATGTATGACAGAGCACTCTGCTGGCTATGATCTCTATTCAAGTAATGAAAAAAAGATGATCGTTAAAGCAGGAGAAGTTGCCCTTATCCCAACTGGAATTGCTATCTCTTTACCTGCAGGATTTGAGGCTCAGATCCGCCCTCGAAGCGGACTTGCCATTAAACACCAAATAGGTGTTCTTAATTCACCAGGTACTATCGATGCGGATTATAGAGGAGAGATAAAAATAATCTTATTTAATTTTGGGAAATCAGATTTCACAATATCTACCCATACACGAATTGCGCAAATGGTTGTTTCACGTCATGAATCTATCAATTTTGTAATCACAGATAAACTTGATGAAACAGTTCGTGGTAGCAATGGATTTGGACATACAAAAAAATAATTGGCCATGCTAACTCCCGTACAACTTCCATTTAATAAGATTATAAATCAATCAAAAGATGGACACTCAATAACTTCAGATTCAGCATTTCTTGTTGAAACTATTACTAAGCAAGTTTTAGGGCAAAACAATGATGTGCTTGAATTAGGTAGTGGAAACGGTATTGTTTCTATTATGCTATCTCATTATCATCCAAATTGGAAAATACTGGGAATTGAAATTCAAAATCATTTAGTAATACTCAGTAATGATAATGTCAGACTATCTGAAACATCTCCATCCTTTATGGAAGCAGATCTCCGAAAATTTACCTCATCACGAAAATATGACATTATCATCTCTAACCCTCCGTATTTTCCTAATAAAAAAGGAAGAATTAGCCCAATAGAAGAGCGAGCAATTTCAAGGCATGAAATAACCTGTAATATGATGGATATTCTGGAATGCGTAAAACGAAATTTGAAAGAAAAAGGTAATGCTTTTATTCTTTATCCACAGAATCGTGAAGATGATCTTGTAAATTTTGCAAAAAAGGTTGACCTGAAAGTTATGAAAAAATTTGTTTTAGATTCAGAAAAGAATAAAAGTAAAATTATTGTGGAGCTTGTTCATGCTTAAGATTGAAGGATTTTCTTTATCCAGAGAAAATGAAAAATTCATGCTGATAAACGAGATGCTAATTGGAAGCAGCATGAGAGTGAATATCTTTGGGAATAACGATACTGGAAGATCACTTTTATTGCGATCAATACATGGAGATTATTTTGATTATGGCGGACAGATCATGATTAAAGATAAATCTGCCTTATTTTATAAGAAAAAGAAGAAAACAATTCTTATTAATAACACATCTCACCTTCTTGTGAATGAGTCTGTTTGGAAGAATATTATTATTCCACTTCCAAAAATTACTGCCAGACAAAAACAGAAGATCATGGAGTTATGCGTGTTGGCTAAACTTGGCGATAAAATTGGTCTTAAAGTTAAAACTCTTTCATCTTCATCGAAAAAATTTATTGAGCTAATTCGGGCAGTTATCCAGCTTCCGCAAATTATTCTGGTTGATGATCTTGAAAATTATTTTGATGATAAGAATATGATAACAGCTCTAGAAATTTGTAATTTTGCCTTGAATAGTGGAACTTCAGTAATTGCAACTTCAAAAAAAAAGTTAGATAATTTTGATGTTAATTACAGGATTCAAGATAGTAAAATGGTGAAATTGTGAAAAAGGGAATTTTCTTTCAAATAATAGTTATCTTTATAACTCTTCTGAGTTGGAATTTACTTCATTTAGGGTATGAGTTCCAGAAAGATGTTTTTGAAAATAGTGTTTCTGATTCCCAAATGATGATTCTTTCTATGCAGGAGAATACGCTTGAACAATTGAAATCAAGAATCGAAAAAGAAGACTATATCAACGAAGTAATAATTATTCAAGATTCAGTAATTGCACAAACGCTTATTAGCAATTATGATTTAGATGACAGTAATGAAATATTAAGGTCGTATCTGCTTCCAACAGCAATGCAGATATCTTTTAACGGCAGAAAATTCCAAATTGAACAGAAACTTGAATTAGAAAGAACACTCTTAGAATACACTCCCGAAGTCATACATTATTTTGATGTTGCAAAGTGGCAAAGTATACAGAATAAAATAACAATTCTTACTAATGGATATTACATTGCGTTTGGTGGATTTATTGTTTTCATGTTGTTCATCTCAATTTTCTTCCGAATTCATTTTGAGATGAAAAGTAATACTTTTTGGAAGATATTTCACTCATCCGGTGGTCATTTTAGAAAGCGGAGAAAGCAATTTTTCGTAAACTCATTATACATTTGTTTCATTCCAATAATTCTTAATTTCGCGATTTATTATGCACTGAAATATTTTCAGTTACTATCGGTAGAAATAGATTATCGCTTCTTCGGAATAGAATTGTTAACTATAATTATCAGTTCATTATTCGCAGGATTAGCTTTAGGAGAAAATTTAAAATGAAAAAATATATCCCGAATTCCTTAACTCTTTTTAGAGTAGTTCTGGTTCCCGTTTTCTTTTGGCTTATATATTACTCTGATCTTAAATACAATTTTCAGTGGGCTACATTTGTATTTATTGTTGCCAGTATTACAGATATTTTCGATGGTTTATTAGCTCGCAGGTTTGGTGTAGTTACTAATTTTGGGAAGATCATGGATCCGCTTGCCGATAAGTTCCTCACCTTGTTAGCATTGGTGGCTTTAATTTCTGAACCTATGAAAATGATGAATGTTTATGTGTTTTATATAATTCTGTTTAGAGAAGTATTTATTACACTACTCAGGCAATATTATACAATGAAGAAGATCTACATTCAGGCAAATGTATGGGGAAAGGTAAAAACAACATTCCAATTAACAGGAATAATTTCAGCACTGGTTTATTATTCTTTACTATATCCATTTATTCCAACTTATCATTCAAAATTTCAATTTGGGTTTAATATTTTCTTCTGGATAACAGCAGTTATTACGGTTCTATCCGGCGTAACATATCTCTTTCCAAATGCACGCAAAGGTAACTAATGAAAGGAATTAAGATTGTAATATTAGGAATTATTCTATTCCTAATTATGAGCTGTTCTCAAAAGGATAATATTCATAAAACAAAGGCTAAAGGAATAGATCCTCATAAGCCAATGGCTTGGGGACACAAACAGACTGTTTATGTTTTTGCTGATGATAATGTTTGGAAATATGCTAAAGGCCACTTGGTTAAGACATTGGAACGTCTTCGCTTTACAACAGAGAATGAGAAAGTATTCGTAGTTAAAAGAGCACCTATAGATAATCTGGATAATTTTTATAAATTTAATAATCTCATTTTCTTCTGTGATCTGGAATCAACCGATGAAGTATCAACTTACATAAAAGAGATAATGGGTTCTATAGTAGAAAGCGAAGTAAATGAAAATCTGGTTGGAATGTACACAAAAGATAATGTTTGGGCAAATGATCAGTTTGTACTTTTTGTTTTAGGAAGTAATGAACCGAATCTGTTAAAATTCAACATTCTACAATCACATAATATTTTTGATCTTTTTAAGAATAAGCTGTTTGATAGGATCAAAAGGCAACTGTATAAAACTTCTATCTATTCTGATGACAGATTTAAAACATTCCCATGGTCACTAAAACTTCCCAAAAAATATATACTTTACAAAAATGATACAGCAAATAATTTCATTTCATTCATTGCTCGGTTAAGAAATAAACCGGACAGATATATTTCAGTGTATTATCAAAAAATCCCCAAAGATGAGTTTGGAAGGGATTGGCTTAAAGAGACTCGCAAGAACATAAGCTGGAAATATTATGATGAAGATGAGTTCTTTGATAGAGATGTAAAAACAGAAAAGTATGAGCTTGCAGGGAACAAAGGCTGGCGGTTAACAGGAAGATGGCAGAATAAAAAACATTCTGTTGGAGGCGCTTTTCAAAGCTTTGCCTTTTATGATGAGATCAATGAACTGGCTTATCTTGTAGATAATTCGGTATATCATCCTGATGGGGAAAAGCTGGATGCTCTTTATGAATTAGAAATTATAAGTAACACATTGAAACTAAAACAAAAAATAATCAAGGAGAATTGAAATGAGAAAACTAAGTATCATATTTATCCTTTTAATAATTTCAGCAAGTGTCTTTGCATTTGAGCTAAACACTTTAATAGACACACCTACAGCCGGAATTTTACAACAAGGTGAAGCAGAGATTTCTGCAAAGATCTATAAAAATAATGGATTGCTAATTGGAACGAGAGTCGGCCTTTTTCCTCGCTTTATGTTCGGTGTAAATTACGGAGCGGAAGAGATCGTAGGCAATGAATCTCCCCAGTGGCATGACAGAGTTGAATTCAATGCTAAAATACGATTAATGGATGAAAACAATCAGCTTCCTGCCATCGCAATTGGTTATGATTCACAAGGTCATGGTAACTATAATAGCAGCCGTTATGATATAAAATCTAAGGGTGTTTACCTTACTGCAAGCAAGAATTTCTTCCTATTTGGAAATATTGGAGTTCATGGTGGGATAAACTATAGTTTGGAAAATGAAGATAAAGATGATGAGCCAAATCTATTCTTGGGTTTTGATAAAACATTAGGCGATATGGTTGTATTACTAGCAGAATATGATACAGGTTGGAATGATAACGATGCTGATGTAATGAAGGGTAGAGGATTTTTTAATGCTTCTGTTGATCTGCATTTCACAGAATCTCTAGTTCTTAAAGTATCATTTTACGATCTTCTTCTAAATAACCCGTCTACTCAAGGTTGCGATAGGTCTATCTCACTCCTTTACAACATGACTTTCTAGTTTCCATGAAAAAAGTTTTTTACCTTCTGCTCATTCCAATAATTTTTGCTGGATGCGCAGCAAATAAAAGTATACCTACTCAACCAAATTTTGTTGCCGAAAATTATTTTCTATTTGGAAAAGAGGCAATACTACAAAATGATTTTGATAGTGCCATTCAATTGTACAAAAAGGCTGTTGAAGCTGATTCTAACAGTGTATATTTAAAAGAAACTTTGTTAGAAGCATTAGCATTGGTAGCATATTATGATCCATCAGCAAATACTAAAATTATTGAAGTTGGAAAAGACTATTGTGAAATGAATTTAGAGTCCCAAAAAATTTATTCCATAATGGCAGATGCATATAAAAATGATCAGCAAAATGAAATGGCAGAAACCTGCTTTAAGAGAGCGTTAAAAACCCAAGCCACAATGCGGAGTCTTATAGCCTACTATGTGTTCCAACAACAAACAAACAAATCTGGAGATATCAAGCTACTAAAAAAGGCTTTGAAACAACCTTGGGATGAAAAAATACTTGTTCTGGCAATTGCCGATCTATACAGTAAAGTAGACTCCTTGAAGAGCCTTGAAATATTTAGCAAGGCCTATGATAAATGGAATGATGAGGAAACCCTAACACCCTTACTTACTGCTTATGAAAAACTTGGATTGTATGATAAAGTTCTTGAAATGATACAGTCTCATATTGATAATGAAAGAGATCTATCTTCTCCAATCAAAACTTTTTTAATAGGAAGATATTTTGCTCTAAAAATGTTTGATAAAGTCTTGATGAATAGCTCCATCTGTTTTGAAATTGGAACTCATGATGTTCTTAAATATCTCTTCTTCTCTGCAATAAATAGAAATAAATTTGATACAGGTATCAAGGCTGGGCTAGTAATTGAAGAATCTGGTAAACTTAAAGAAGAGTTTACAACATCATTCTATACATATTTTACGGATCTATATTTATCTGTTGGTAATTATATACAAGCAGCAAAATGTCTGGCTAAAGCTGATGATATCGAAGTAATTTATCACCACCTTTTTTCTGATGCCCTATTTGATGTACCCTCTAAGAAAGAGCAAATATACAGGTTATTATTAGAACTTCAGGATCTGCTGGAAGATAATAAAGCAAATTATTTAATGGGAGTATTCTACACAGAGTTTAACGAAAAAAAAACAGCAATTGAATTCCTTAATAAAGTTTCCGATGACTTTATTGATGAAAATAATCTGAATCTGCCAATGGCAATTGCTTATCTTCAAAATTCTGCGGATATTGCAAAAGCCAAAGAGTTATTGGTAAAAATTACAGGAATGGAGCTTACCTTAAATGAACTCATAGCAAATTTACTTCTCGAAACAAGGCATGATTCATTAGCTTATACGGTGTATAAAGAAGAGATCTTGACCAATCCAGAACCGCATATTTCTACTTTCACAACATGTTCACTACTTGGTGAATTGTTCGATACTCCCGAAAATTTATTTATCATCCTAAAAAAAGGAATAGCAATCTATCCGGAAAATGCTGAGTTACTTAATGCCACCGGTTACTTTATTGCTCTTTATGAGGTTGAAGATGAATATGATAAAGCTGAAAAATATTTGAAAAAAGCGGTTACATTAGTACCGAAAAGTGAAATGATATGGGATAGTTTAGGGTGGCTTCATTACAAACAAAAAAGATACAATGAAGCACTTGAAGCAATGAAGGTTCCTCTTTCAAAACAGATTAACAATAGTGAAATTGCTTATCATCTTGGTGAAATATTTCGTAGCTTAAATAAAAACAAAAAAGCAAAAAAGTATTTTAAATTAGCAGTAGAACTGAATAATAATGATAAATCAGTTCAACTTTCTAAAGAAATTTTAAGTAATTATTAAGGAGTCAAACATGAAATTTGTATTCAATAAAATTAACGTAGTATTATTGATTGTAGCCATTTTAACCACAGTTGCAGGATATATCATCATGGGAACAGGAGACAATACGATCTCACCCATTCTACTAATAATAGCTTATGTGATTCTATTTCCTGCTTCAATTATTATTGGAACGAAGAAGAAGGAAGAAGAATAAACTTACAATGAAACACAAAGTAAGAAAAAAACACCAGAATAGCAAATCATGTTTTGTTTGCGGATTAAAGAATGATTTTGGTATTCACTCTGAATTCTATGAATTGGAGAACGACGAGCTTGTTGCGATCTTTAAACCTTGCGAAAATCATCAGAGCTATCCGGGTAGATTACATGGTGGAATCGCCAGCACAATTTTAGATGAAACAATTGGTAGAGCCATCATGATAGAAAATGAGAATATCTGGGGTGTAACAATTGAACTAAATGTAAAATTCAAGAAACCTGTTCCATACGATGTAGAGCTGAGAGTTGTAGGCAGAATAACTGAGCAGAATAAACGCTTTTTCTTTGGCTCTGGTGAACTACTTTTACCTGATGGATCTATCGCAGTTACAGCAACTGGTAAATATATGAAGCTTGCATTAGATAAAATTACCGATTTCGATCATGAAGAACAAGAATGGAAAGTTGTATCGAAAGAGAATGATCCTACCGAAATAGAATTTTAAGTGAAATAAATGCCAAATAATAAACAATACCTCACAGAAGAATTCATTGCTAAGATAGATAAATTTAATCTCCGCGCACGATTAATAGTAGAAGGTTTTATTACGGGACTGCATAAATCTCCTTATCACGGATTCAGTATAGAATTTTCTGATCACCGTCAATACAATCCGGGAGATCCAATAAAAAATGTAGATTGGAAAATATACGGCAAAACGAACCGTTACTACATCAAACGCTACGAAGAAGAAACCAACCTTAAATGTTACATTATAGTAGATCACAGTGCCTCTATGGGCTTCTCCTCAGCAAATTATTCTAAGTTAGATTACGCAAAAGCTCTGGCATCTGCTCTTTCCTACTTAATGATCTCACAACAAGATGCTGTTGGCTTACTCACATTTACAGATAGAATAACAAATTTGATACCGCCACGTTCAATGAGATCATATTTAAATATAATATTTAGGGAACTTTATAATTTACAAGCTGAACATAAAACTAGTACAGTAGAGGTTCTACATTCTTTAGCGGATAGAGTAAAAAAACGTGGTCTTATCATTCTGATTTCTGACATGATAGATGATCCGAAAAAGATCATTAAGGGACTTATGCACTTTCGTCATCAAAAGCATGAGGTTATTTTATTCCATATTCAAGATAAGCAAGAAACAGATTTTAATTATAAACGCGATACCGAATTTATTGATTCTGAAACTGGTGAGAAGATCACAGTTTCACCATGGCAAATTAGAAATGATTATTTAGGTGCTTATGAAGAGAATGTCCAATTTCTTAAAGATAAATGTCATGAATCTCGAATTGAATATAATGCCATAACAACTGATACACCATTTGAGGATAACTTACTTCAATATCTTAGTAAACGTTCAAAGATGATGTAGTAGAGTTTTGTTTTTTTCTGGATTTGTGTCATTCTGAGCCCCGATTAATCGTGGAAGAATGCTGGGTAATAATAAAAAGCCCCAGATAAATCCGGGGCTAACTGCTAACTTTATTTCTTTAAAATTGAGAAGTTACCCTTCCCATAAAAGGTCAGGGTGAAATTCTCTTATTTCATAAGAATCATTTTCTTTGTTGATGAGTAGTTACCCGCTTTCATTTTGTAGAAATAGATACCACTAGATACTTTCTGATTACTATCGTTAGTACCTTCCCAAACAACAGTGTAATTTTCACCAGAAGTCATGTGTTCGTTAATAAGAGTCTTAACTTTTTGACCTCTAACGTTAAATACTTCAATAGAAACGTTTCCATCTTCAACCATATCAAAAGCTATTGTTGTTTCTGGATTGAATGGATTTGGATAGTTCTGAGCTAAAAGTTCAGCTGTAGGAACTACTGTAGATCCATTTGTGGAAAGATATAAATTACCTTCTTGGAATTCAAGATCGATAGCTGCATAGCGAAGTGCACTATTTGTTAAATTACCTGGAGCCACACAAGGTCCCGCAGCTGAGCCATAATCATCATCATCCATAAACACAAAGCTAAGTTTTGCATGCCAATTGCCTGGTTCATTACTTATTATTTCCAGATCATCACCAAGTGAAATAGTTACAGGAAGCATATCTTCAAATTCCGGTGCAAAGTTACCTTCATAGTGTCCTGTAGGATCAACCACATTATCAAGCGGATTTGAATTGATGTATCTAATATCTGACCAAGTTGCACCATAATCATCAGAAATAATTATTGCAATTTCAGGTTGTTTTACCCATCCATCATATCCATCTTCTGCATAATATGCAGCTTGTACTTTTGCTCCATCATGCCAAGCAGCAACTACCCAGTTACCATTTGAAACAATTTTTGCATTGCTTTCATGAAAATAAGCATCTTGCCAACCACCATCACTATTAAAGAACCAGCTTGGGCAACTCATAGGAATTATAGGTGCTCCGTCAGCATCAAATTCATCAACCTGTCCATCATCGTCCAGGTCAAAAGCAACAGCCAAATGATCATCTGCTGGATCACTATCCTGAATATCTATATCATAAAAACTAAATTCAAATGTATCGGTATCAAAAGTAAATATTTTAGGATATATATATGCTGGCCAATATACACCTCCATCCAAATTTTCCTGAGAATTATAGTTTACAGCACTCATCCATATCACTTTGGTATTATCATCTGTAAATGTGGCATTATAATGATTAAGATCACCTGAAGGAACTATATACATCTCAGAAGGTGTTACCTCATCATCATCATACCAAACATATGTTACACCATCTTCGTATAAAGGATTGCCCATTGGTTGTTTAAGTTGCTGACTGTATCTAGTGAATGTTTCACCGTAATCGTTACTATACATTGCTATAAGTGAATCACCAAGAGAACCAATATATACTACTTGTCCATCATTCTCGCTTACAACCATATCTTTTGTTGAACGTTCAATATCGTTATAATGCATATAATCGAAATATGGAAATGTTGTTACTGTCCAATCAAGATCAGATGTAGCTAAAAGATCTGCATCATCAAAATCTGCATACAAGTAGAGATTATTATAAAGCATATTCCCGCCAGAATTAGTCGTATAGTTATTCCCATAAGAATGAACTCGTCTTTTACCTGCTTCAGGAGATGGTCCGATCCAAACTTGTGGCCAAATAAATTCATCATCTGTATGTCCTGTAAAAGGTTCACTCATTTCCGGATTATCCATTAAAATAAATGGAGATCTCCACGCACCCGCAGAACCCGTTGCATGAAATAAAGCATATGACATATTACTATCATAACTTCCATCTGGTTCTGTTATTGAGTGCCATGCTACAAATGGATCACCAGTTACCGGGTCAATATCAAGAGAAGTAAAACCTTCTCGAACGACTTCGGAATTAATACTATTAGTCTCTCCAAGTGTTCCATCGGCATTAATATAGCTATAAAATGCTCTTCTGTCTGTACCAATATTTTGTGTTTCAGATCGCATAAAAGAAACATACCATCCACCAGCAGCATACCCATAAGGTTGTGAAGTTTCTGGCTGCTTTCTCAAGTTGTAACCATTGTAACTGAACGGCATGTAATCATAATACGAACTTGTAAGGTAAGTAGTATTTTCACCATCACCATTTGGAATAAATGAATACTCTGGTGCGGGATCTTGTTCTCTTGAAGAACTCCTCACTCCAAATCTCATTCCAGAATAGTAGCCACCTTTTGCAATTATGTTTGGTTGCATAAAGTCTTCTGCTACAAGCGTACACACTAATAAGCTTAAACCCAAAAGAATTAACATCTTTTTCATTTTCCCTCCCTTAATAATTGATTCTTCAATTTTTTAATACTAGTCATGCCCTAACATAATTAGTATACTAAGCACATTACCTATGCTATTTAATTAATCTACAATTAATTAGAATTTTAGCAGGTTTATTGTAAAGGAAAATATTAGTTTGGCTAGAGCACTTTGAATAATTAATTGGCTTACAAATAAATTGAACAAGCCCCTTCAAAGAGTTAAAGGGGCTTGTTGCGTTTATTTACTATTTTAGGAGAATAGTTGTTTTGTCAAAAAAAAATACCCTGTCGGGAAAGGTCGGATAAAACCGACAGGGCTTCTTCGCTTGATCAAAAAGAAAAGTTACCTGACCACAAGCAAGTGATCAGGTAAAATTCTTTTATTTCATAAGGATCATTTTCTTTGTGCTAGTGTAGTTTGAAGATTTCATCTTGTAGAAGTACATACCACTTGATACTTTGTGGCTATTATTATCTGTACCATCCCAAACGATTGTGTGATCTCCAGCTACTGTATGTTCATTAATAAGTGTTTTCACTTTTTGCCCCTTTATGTTGAATACTTCGATTGAAACGTTACCATCTGCAACCATGTTGTATGCTATTGTTGTTGTTGGATTAAATGGATTTGGATAATTTTGAGCTAGAAGATCAGCATCAGGTGTTACTGTAACTTCATTAGTTGATACACCATCCCATTCTTCTTGGAACTCAATATCAAATGCTGCGTAACGAAGAGCACTGTTTGTTAAGTCTCCGCCGCCTGCAGTCTGACCAGAAGCAGAACCGTAATCTTCATCATCCATAAATACAAAATTAAGTTTTGCATGATAATTGCCTAGCTCATTACTGACTATTTCAAGTTCATCACCAAGAGAGATACTTACTGGAAGCATATCTTCAAATTCTGGTGCATAGTTTCCGTCATAGTGATTTGCAGGATCTATTACTGCATCGTTTGGATTTGCATTGATGTATCTAATATCTGACCATGTTTCACCACTGTCATCTGAGATTACTATACAAAGTTCAGGTTGTTTGAACCAGCCATCATATCCTTCTTCTCCATAATATGCAGCTTGAACTTTTGCACCATCATACCATGCAAGTACGATCCAGTTTTCATTTGATGCCATCTTACAATTACTTTCATGAAAATATGCATCTTGCCAGCCACCATCAGTATTAAAGAACCAACTTGGGCAACTCATGTTAACAATAGGCTCGCCATCATCATAATATTCATCAACAACACCATCTTCATCGAGGTCAAAAGCAATTGTCATAACATCATCTGCAGGATCTACACCTTGAATATCGAGATCATAAAAATCAAATTCATGTGTTACTGTATCAAATGAGAATATTTTTGGATATTGATAAGCAGCCATATAAAGTTGACCATCGATATTTTCTTGAGAATTATAGTTCACGCCGCTCATCCAAGTAACTTTTGTATTATCATCTGTAAATGCGCCGTTATAATGGCTAAGGTCATTTGAAGGAACAATAAACATTTCTGAAGGTGTTACGTCATCATCATTATACCATAAGTATGTTACACCATCTTCATATAAAGGATTAACAAGTGGTTGTTTTATATCTTCAGTATATTTTGTAAATGTTTCACCGTAATCATCACTATACATTGCTAAAAGAGAATCACCGATAGCTCCAAAGAATACAACCTGTCCATCCTCTTCGCTAACAATAAGGTCTTTATTTACACGATCAACATCATTGTAGTGCATGTCGTCAAAAAATGGGAATGAAATTGTTGTCCAGTCAAGATCAGATGTGCTAAGAAGATCTGCATCATCAAAATCAGCATACAAATATATACTGTTATAATTTCCATTACCACCTGCGTTGTTTGTAAAGTTATTACCATATGCATGAACTCTTCTTTTTCCTGCTTCTGGTGATGGCCCGATCCAAACTTGTGGCCAGATAAATTCATCATCATTATGCCCAGTTAGTGGTTCACTTACTTCTGGATTATCCATAAGAATAAATGGAGATCTCCAAGCACCTGCAGAACCTGTTGCATGGAATAATGAATATGACATGTGACTATCATAAGTTCCATCAGCTTCTACGATTGCATGCCAAGATGTAAATGGGTCACCTGTTACAGGATCGATTGCCAAAGTTGTAAAACCTTCACGATAGATCTCTGAGTTAACACCATTACTTTCACCAAGCGTACCATCAGCATTAATATAACTGTAGTAAGCTCTACGGTCTGTTCCAACAACTTGTGTTTCAGAGCGCATATAAGTTACATACCATCCACCAGCTGCATAGCCATAAGGTTGTGATGTGTCTGGTTGCTTTCTTAAGTTATGACCATTATAACTGAAGGGCATGTAATCATAATACGAACTTGTTAAATAAGTTGTATTCTCGCCAGCACCATTAGGAATAAAGAAATATTCGGGTGCAAGATCCTGATCTCTAGAAATGCTTCTCGTTCCAAATCGCATCCCCTTAGTATAGCTGTCTTTTGCAACTTGGGCAGGTTGCATAAAATCTTCAGCTACCAGTGTACATACCAATAAGCTTAAGCCCAAAAGAATTAACATCTTTTTCATTTTTTCCTCCCATCGTTTTTTGGTTACATCGCTATTAAAGCAAGAGATGTGCCATTCAATAGATAGAGAGGATTTCACAGTTTTAAAAGCGTGTTAATTGGCTTATTTTCAATACAATAGGAAAATTAAAATTTAATTTCAAAAAAATATTATGCTTATATTTAGAATTTATAAAAAAAGTAACCTGCGGATTTGGTTCCGCAAATTGCATGCAATAGCTTACAAAATTTTTATTCTATTCCAAGTCCTTTTAATTTTGAATAGAGTGTATTTCTATCGATACCCAGAATTCGAGCAGCTTTAGATTTATTATATTTAGCTTCAACTAAAATACGTTTTATAAGGACGCGCTCCATCTCTGCACTTACAATTGCAGTAACTTCAGATATCGTTGAACCCTTTGTTATGATCATTTCATAATACCTATCAAGAGACTCTTTAAAAGGACTTCTAGGAGCTTTTCCAAATTCCAGATCTAGTGCATTTGGCGTAATATGATCTGTTTCTTCCAACAAAACTGCCTTTTTTATTACATGTTTTAATTCACGCACATTGCCAGGCCACGGATATGACTCAAGTATACTCATCGCTTCAGGAGAAAATCCCAAAATATTTTTCTCTAAGTCAATATTAGATTCTTTTAGGAATTGCTCTGCAATAATAGGAATATCATCTTTTCTTTCTTTTAGGGTTGGAAGAGTGAGTGAGAATTCATTTAACCGGTGGAACAAGTCGTCTCTGAAATGGTGTTCTTGAACTGCCTTGATCATATCAAGATTTGTAGCAACAATTATTCTTACATCAATATTTATAGGTTTGGTTCCACCAACTTTAGTTATCATTTTTTCTTGAATTACGCGCAGTATTTTTGCTTGTGCTGATGGAGGTAGATTTGTGATCTCATCTAAAAAAAGTGTTCCTCCATTTGCAATTTCGAACTTACCCTTTTTTGCAGCAGAGGCACCTGTAAATGCACCTTTTTGATAACCAAACAATTCACTTTCAACCAATGTATCAGGTATGGCTCCACAATCTATTGGAATAAATGCTTTATTCTTTCTTTTACTTTTTTTATGGATTAAATTTGCTATAACTTCTTTTCCCGTACCACTTTTACCTTGTATTATCACACTCATATCTGTACATGCAACAAGTTCAACTTGCTTTATTATGCGCATAATTGTAGTACTATTTCCCATTGTAATTTCATCAGCTTTCTTTGCCTTCAATTGCTGACGCAGAACCTTTACTTCCTGTTTTAATTCATTTGTATCAAGAGCTTTTCGTATGACTAACTTTAATTCTTCATTTACAAAAGGTTTGGTAATGTAGTCGAAAGCACCTAGCTTCATAGTT
>Ga0233437_1004852_pt1 | contig 15363 bp, 25 predicted proteins | sample SI_122_August201_FD_182714 | JGI IMG/M metagenome (GOLD analysis project Ga0233437, IMG submission 182714) | Seawater microbial communities from Saanich Inlet, British Columbia, Canada - SI_122_August2016_200_MG | ecosystem: Environmental > Aquatic > Marine > Inlet | place: Canada: British... | reverse complement strand
GCAACTGATATTATTGCCGGTTACTCAAAAGGCGCTGGTACTGTAGCAAACGATGATACCCTTAAGGCAGCTATCCAAAAACTGGACGGCAATCTTGATAATAAACACGGGTACTACAAAGATGATACAGTTGAAGCTGGTGATTGGTCAGGTTCTGGTCCCTACACCCTGACTATTGCCTCTGCTACACATGGACTGACAACCGTTTTTGGTGTGCATTTTTGGGAAACTAGTGGAACGGATAAAATCCTACGTGATAGCGTTTCCCGGAAAGTGGATACCAACAATGCTGTCATCTTTAGCTCTGATACCGCACTTGCAGGACGTGCAATTGTAACAGGGATATAACCGCATAAAAACAAGGCACTCCTAAACGGGAGTGCCAAACATTATAAAGAAGACGAATGAACACAGGAATACACATAGGGTTAGGGGGCGTATCGGGCGGTGGAGGTGGGTTTATATTCATCACTAATGTTACGCCTACCGCTGATGGCAATGTAGCCCCGAATACTCATCTTTCGGGTACAGTACCGGAAAATAAGGTCTTGCTGTCTTGTTCATCCGACACTCCTTTGATCACCGTATCTTTTGAGGCGGAGGGTGGGGGTGGAGAAGACTTTACCCCGCTGGTGAAAATAGGTGATACATATTGTGATAATTTACAAGCAATCAATGACCGGTATTTCAGCGGATCAATTGATATTGATATTACAGATGTTGGCACTGGAGACGTGAGGATTATAAGCAGCGCTGGCCAGAACGCTTCCGTGTATGTAACGTTAGGTGCACCGCCTGTAGTGTTATCTGTAACGCAGTTTGGAGACTTGCCCGGAACTCAAACGGAACTAAAGGAAGATGATGTAGTTTCTATTAAAGTTACAGCGGATATGGATTTTACATCTATAGAGGTGGCGGGCTTTGGAGCTGGAAAACAACAAGTCCCTTATGCAGTAACACCGGCCACGATAGCGAACATCCCAATATACATTGCAGCCCATGCCTCCCTCACACAGAGTCCGGTCAAAGCACGAGTCATTACTGAAGACGGCTCTACATCTGAGTGGTTTACATCAAACGACCTCTTTCCTTGTAATAACCAACACCCCGTAATAGTTTTAGATGATATTGAATACCCCGGCAGCCAATTGGCATTAAAGGGCAGTGAAGAAGCTACAGTTAAAGCAACAATCACAGAATATGACTCTGACGTTCGCACTGTGTTAGACGTTGATAGTGTAACGGAATTAGCAATAGTGAGTCAGGATGGCGGTGATACGGTAGTTAAAAGAGTTAACGGCGGGTATAACATTTCTTCTGCGAATTTCAAAATTTCCGCTACCAGAACCGCGAATGATGCTCCCACCGATAAAATAATAAAGGTTTTCATTGCTAATGATGATACCGCATTAAACGGCTCTCACGGAACGGTACAGGTTCGTAGTAATGATGTTAATGCCCCTGTGTCAATTCTAACAAATTTCACACAGAAAACTAAGATTATTCAAGCCACTGCTGAAGAGGGGTCTGTAATTGGCGGGACTACAGTCGGCTATGTAACAACGCATTCTCCCGGTATCTATGCCACGACCGCCGACCCGCATAGTGCTACCGAGTTGACATTGACCTTAGATGTGGAAAACTACGCTGGAAAAGAAACACAGTTAATCAGGAAATATCTGATTAAGGGTTTTGCGAAGCAGATATTTGAGCTGGATTATCCAGATAGTATTGTAGAAATCGGTTGTAACATAGTTGACCTGGGTGGCCTTACTATGAGTGGTCAGATTAACGCTGATACCGTATTTGATTCTGAGGACTTTTTTACGGTTCTAATCCCCTATGCGAATACTTTTACAGTTAATAATATCAAAGAATATAAAATAAACCCCGTACAAACAGAAATTAGCTTTAATCATACGGCGTATGCAGTGTTCAATTATGGTGTTGAACAAGCGGGCGATGGTCTTCCCGCTACTTTAACCGTCGAGGTGGAGGAAACATAAATGGCAGGCCTAGAAACATGGGTTACGGCTAATTGGCCGGATAAACTAAAATTCGGTAAAGGGAATTTTGCTGATCGTCCTGCTACGTCAGTTGTTCCCATGATATATTTTAGCCAAGACACGCAAGATGTATTTGTATGGTTTCTTAATGCAGATGGTACAGGCGGAACGTGGGTGGATGTGGGCGGCAGCGCTGCTTTTGCAGATGGTACAGGCCTTAACGATGTCAACGGCAATGATATATTAAATTTTGGTGTGGTTGCAAACGCCACCACTTATGCCAAAATCACGAATAGCACGAATACTGGCGGTGTAACACTGGAAGTGGCTGGCGGTGGGGAGAATGAAACTTTATACCTGAAGCCCAAGGGGACGGGTGCGCTTTATATACCCGGTGCATCAAATTATGAAGATAGAGTGCAGTCCGCTAACCACATTCCCAATAGGCAGTATGTTGATAACAAGCTTAATGCGGCATCTCTGGGGATCAATGCAGGCGCTGCTTCTATGCTTACAATTAATTATTTGGGGGCTATTACAAAAACAAAATCAGTTCATACCATTTATGGGAGTGCTTACAGCGATGAATTAAAAACGATTTATGGAGGCACGAACGGGGATATACTTATTATCCGTCCTTATCACGATTCATACGAAATACGAGTGAGTTCAGGTGGTAACATTGTACCGGATTCAGGCACAGTAATTAAATTATATAACACTTCAATGTTTCTTATTCTTTATTTCGATGGTAGTTATTGGCGTGTGATTGGGCATAATAAAGAACGGGGTGATATGACTCGGAACTATTTAGTCCATGCTTATTATACTGGTACTAATACTTTTTTCCAAGATCGATATATCCGGCTACGCAATGATGGGAAATCTATGCAGTTGACAACCGTAAACGGAACGAGGCGTATCGGGTGGCATTCTGATAAAACCAGCTATAATGATAACTGGACGGAAGATACAGCATACCAGCCTGTTTCTGCCGGTACATGGGTAACAATAGCTACCGTTGTGATAAACCATGATTATGATGATTTTGCAAGAGTATATATTGCGATAACTCCAGATGATGGTGGCAGAGGTTATGAACTTATTATAATTAGACGGTTAATAATGATCCGAGTTGCATTAGCAAATGATACCGCAACAGAAAGCGTCCCCACTCTTGTAACTGTAGGTGATTAGCCATGATTAAATCTTACATTTTATTTGATGAGAATAGAAAACAAAAAAGTTGGACTCACGATGATCCTACAGAACATGCAGACTTAGGCACTTGGTATGCAGCACCGGAAGATTTCCGGCCTGAGATTGATTTATGTGAGCTTATAAACGGTCAGGCTTGTATATTGTCCGATGCAGAGCGTATGCCGTTAGAAGAAGCTAAAATGCCGGAGGTATTCAAGTGTCGGACTTTTGCAGAGGCTCTTCAGACAGCAAAACAATATGAGTCTGATTTGATAGTCTCTGAAAGAGTAAAGGTTTTCCTTCAAAGAATATTGAAAGTTGAAAAGGCTGCATTCTATAAAACAGGATTCGGCTTCATTTGTTTGGCTAAGCCTGATGAAATTCTCGTGTTTGACTCGGATAAAAAAAGCGGCAAAAGCATCCAAAGTCGGGTTGAGCTTAGAAAAGACGTTTTAGAGTTGCAAGCAAGGCCGGAAAAAGTTACCATGCAAGATAATATTAGAATCCTCATGGCACATGAGGAGTTCGTGTTCTTTTACCAGCAGCTATCATACTTCATTAGCGTGGTTGAGGACGCTTTCGGTGATGCCCGTGAGGCTGTGCTTAAAACAATCACGGTGAAAGACCTACTGGATATCCCGGCGCCGGACTACAACAAGGCGGTCGAGGTTATACCACGGACATTTATTCCCAAAGCTACCATCTGGGAACGGCGGGATAAGTATGTGAACAACACACGGGTTGTCAGGTGGCTTCAAAAATGGCTGGGGGATGGGTATCTTACTGACCCCGCAATCGACAAGGAACAAATCTAAGGAGTCTTAAAATGGGAAAGAGCTGTGATGGAGGATGTAGTAATTGGCATGGCACTGTCTTTATTGATTGCATGACATGTCCTTTTCCTACATATAGGGATACAGAAGAAAGTAATCCTTTGTATAACTGTATTCATAAGGGAAAAAGAGACGAGGTTTTTATAGTAAATATAACCAAGAATCCCTGTTGTGAGGGTTATGAGGGAGACGAGATTTATATTGGAATGAATGCAAAAAGAGCAAAAAAATTGTCTGCTTGGAGCGGAGAATATAAGGGGTCAAAAAATGTCCCCCTTAAATACAACGAACGATTTTATGAGTCTTCTTGTAGATATGAGGAAAACCCAGCATAATAGCAAAATAGCATAAGGAGTCTTAAAATGAAAAAGATAGCCTTTATCATCGTATTGATTGTTGGATTAGCGTGTCCCAGTGTGTACGCAAAAGGTTTTAAACCAGCCAGCCCAAGCTCAATACCGGATCGGAATCCATCAACCCCCAGGATAGCCTCCCCGGTTATAACTGGGTTCACGGAAATTATGAACCGGTTTTTTTGTCCTGAGACTGGGGAGAAAAATAAATGACCAAGCATGAGATTTTAAATCTTTTCCATTATATTCGGTATGAAACAACACAGCCCAGTTGTACTCTTATTTTAACTGATGTAGTTTATCATCCAACAGTTGATCAGAGCGGTACTACGTGCAGCATAGAGCACCGCTGTGGAAAACATAGAATAAACAGAAAAAAAATACATGTAGGAGATATTTTCCTCTCTTTTAAAGAAGAATCTGTAGGGGGGTATTATATTGAAAGTGCAGAAATAATAGATGAATTGGAGTATAAAAGCTATTATGACGGTACTATAAATGAACCCTTCTCACCTAATAATTTACGAATGCCTTCCTGTTCGGATGAAGAATTGCTCGATCTACATTGGGGATTGCTCGAAAGCCGGGAATATACATTAAGCAACAAACAGGTTGAGATATGTTTCCGTGGTCATGTTAATGGTATTAAAAGAATACGGGCTGAATTACCAAAGTGGTGGGCTGATCATACATACTTGTGGCAATATGATGACCGCCCTGAAAATGAAAGGACTTTACTTCTTGATCTTTCAATGGGGGCTTGGCATCATTTGATAGAATGGGGAATAAATGAAAAGAATAAAGGCATCAAAGAATTTTTTATTAGCTTGAAGGAACAAATGAACCAAATGTTTCCTGCTCTCTTTAACCACGATACAGAAATGTACCCGATATCTGTCGCACCGGAGGTAGTGAAAGCTTATAAAAAAAAAATAGAGGGGGAAAGAGCAATGGATAGGTTTCACAAAATTCTTTTTGCACCTGAGACTACCAATTAGTTAAGAAAGGCGATTTGAAGTTATGAATATAACATTTGAAAGAAACGGCACTATTCGCGAATGGTATGATAAAAATAAAAAGCATCATAAAGAAGAAGTGGTGGATACATTTATTGATGGCGTTAAGCTCAGGCGAGGTTTGTGCTTTAGAATCATCAAAGAAATGATCAAGCTCAACCCAGGTGAATCGAAATCGTTTTGCCTACATCCTACGGAATAAGGAGCTTATAAATGCTGGAAGAATACGCAATAGCTATCATCACCGCACTGGCAGGTGCGATTTTTCTGCTATTGGGCGGCTGCTGCAAGTTATTCTTTAGCTGGCTTGCGACATTTAAAAAAGAACTGTCTAAAGAATTAACAGCATTACGCACGGAACTAAAAGAAGATAGGCAGGCTGTTACTGATATTCGTATAGGTTATGTCCCCCATACGACATGCGCGGAGTACCGGCAAGATGGCCAGTGTCGAGCGGCTATGCTCAAGGTGCTTGTGGATAATAATGCTATGATTGGTGGGTTTGCACAAAAATATGAAGAATTTTCAAAGGAAATGCACAAACAAGGGCAAGCCAAAGTAAAAAACATGCAAGACTTAACCCTGCAAATTCAAAAGGTTGTGAAGCAACACGCTACGGATACCGATACTGATTGATGGTGTATCGGGTTTTCCGACACACCTCTTGACAACAGCACTATTTACTGTTAAATGAATATTAATCCTTCACTTGGTTAGATTTGTTTTGCCTGAGCGCTATCGGATGGAATCCCTCCACTCTGCTCTTATCTGATAGCGCTTTTCTTTTTAGGGAGTGGTTGTCGCAAGTTTTGCACCTACCACTCCGGCGATTCATAAAGTTTACTTGCCGTCTCTCTTGTCTCTGCTATTTCTTCATCCGAAACAAGCGGGATAACCCGTTCCTGATAATGCTTTTTTCCACATAACGCCACCGCCTTATGTACAGCCTTGCACTTCCAATACTTGAGGCCGTGATCTGTGATTATATGCTTCAGTAATAAATTAGCATCCGGAAAAGGGATATTGATATGGGGCGACCGGAAAATAAAATCATGCACACCTCCACCCGTTACAATCCGGGGGTGAAACGGAGATGTAATTACAGGCCATAATAACCGGGGGATACTCGCACCGTCTATTACAAACGGCGCTTCAATCGTGTATTTGACACCCTTCCATTCAAATGTATAATCCTCAATGATTTCCCAATCATCCGAATTCGGAATTGGGCAGGCGGTTATCGGTGGGTATTTTTTCCACATGATCAAATCTCCTGAATAATTTCTGATATTGGTTTTTCATTATTTCGTGCCCACAAGACCCTTGTGTCACCCTTGCCCATAGACTGGATACCCACTTTTCTCATACCTAACCGCACTAAAGCTCTGTCTTTAGGTGGGTAAAGATTAATGAATTTTATCCGTTCTTTGGATATTTTCATGGGATCCCCCTCTTAGCCCAAATTCAATTCATAATGTGGCATATCAACAAAACTCTGATCTTTGAGGTTGAAATTTCCATTCCAATCTCCGCCCCATTTAATGTCAATGCCCTTCATTGCTGCAACACCCAAAACGAATCCCGCAAAGGCAGCAATGCGCTCAGTGTCTTGCCAGTCAATCGGATAAGGCATTGCGTCAATGGCACTGGCGGGGATTTTATTGTGAGGGCTGAACGGATACCGTGTCTTGCTGTGGCCTCCAGCTACGGCCAGATTTTGCGCAGCCTTTTCCCGATGCCCACATATGATGGTACAATCCACATACCTAATCACTTCATTAAACAGCTTTTGCAGCACTGGGTGCGCACTTGCAAGGCGTTCCTGTGATGTCTGGCTGTATGTATATAAGCTTGCCTCCGGCTTGCCTCCGGCTTCAAGCTCGGGGATGCCGGAGGCTACAGAGTTCAATTTCTGATACAACGCCTTAATGGTCTGCATTCTGGCAAAGTCATTGATATCGGTATTGTTTAATATCGTCTCCCGTGATCGGTTTAAGTCATATAGTATTGCCTCCAGGGGCTGTGCAATAAACTTTTCAATCGGGGTGCTGGCCAATGAGCCAATCCCCCTCCAGAGCATGACTTCTCCGGCTGCTTCAGCCTCTAAAACCTTCTTTTTTATTTCTTCTGGTGTCATAATTATTCCCTTTTGGTTTAAGCCGCCCCGTTTCTTCTAACCTATTGCTGCACGAATTTCTGCGCGCAGCGTATTAAAGGCTGTTTCGGCATCCTGCATTTCATTCAACAAAAGTTGATAGTTAGGTATTTGAAGTATATCCTCTGGATGGTAGTCCAGCCCTCCGAACCTTTTCCATTTGCATGCCACATGAGTAACTTCAGCGCACTCTTCTATTATTTTGTCCAATAGCCTTTCTTCGCCTTTCTTTTGGTCTAACGATCTTTCTTCTTCCATGTTTTTATCCTTTTCAAAAAGCCGCCCCGTTTCTCATCTTCCTCCTGTATCATGGTACTGGGCTATTCCCATCTGCCTCAAGAGGGCTGACCCTCTATAGTCGGCAAGCGCAGGTAGTCATTCACTGTCGGGCGGCGTTGTCGTTAATCTGTTTACATCAAAGTCTCTTGTGGTTCATATTCTGCGTTTTGTTCATCACAAGCAATATGCGTTGCCTTGAAAATATCCGGCTTTTTTGGATAATGTTTTCCTTCACGATCTGTAACAATCCAGTCCCCCGGGCATACAATTTGACCGTCTTCAATCCAACCATGTTCGTGCATGATGTGGCCACACTTAAGGCACTGATACTGGCTATTCGCGTAAGGATCACGGTAATACCGTACTACCTTCCCCTCCAATAATTCCCCTTTGAACTCGCCTTTTTCAAACATTTCTTTCCCGTCCAAGGGATGATCTCCGTTCTTAAACCATTGTGTTGCTTCCACAATAACCGGTCGTTTCCTATATTTTGCCATTGTTTCCTCCTTTATTACTTCTCTCAGCAATCAACATGGCTTTCGCAAGCCAATCAACAGATTGCTCTCTGAGAGTATATTCTATGTCTATATTTCGCTCCGCAAGAACTTTATCCTGCATCCATAAGCGAACATGAACTAATTCGTGCACCACATCTTGCTCTATGTCGTGATCCGCCATATCCGAAGCCTGCCGATCACCGGGTTGCAAAATCTGAATATCAGCATTTTGCATATTGTTTTGTATATGGGTTTGCCCCAAGCAGCCGTCTATGGCAGCCAAGTCCACAAAACGAATTTTGATAGTCCAATCAGACAGCCCTAATCTTGGTTGCCATTTCTTCACGATTTTCTTTAGGTCTTCATTGGTCATGTTTGCTTTGTTCCCATTTGCTCCTCTTTGATTCGGCTTACATTGACATTTCACCCCGGTATTGCTTTCTCCGCACTATAGGGTCAATCTCTGCCCTGATTAATTCAGTGCCCATTTTATGATGTTGAGAAAACGTTTCGGCCATTCTGATAAATGCAGCCTCTTGTTTTTGTGCGAGTCGTGCCTGTTGCATTTTCCAACGCTCCGATCTATTTTTCTTTGCCATGAATTTTCCTTATGATCTTGCTATCTTAAACCACTTATCATCAAAAGGAAGTTCCCCTTTGATGTATTTTGCCAACTTGTGGCAGGTTTCCCCAGTCCAAATATTGTAGGGGACATTGCCCTCAAGCGGTTCGAGTCGGTGTCGAATTTTCACCGGCTCACAGATTAGGATCAGCCCCCGCCTGAACAGGCTGTCTAATTTTCCAGAACTGAGAGGATGGAAAACTAAGCCATTCTCTTTTTTGCTGTATTTCCATATGCCCCATTCCAGTCTGATTTCGTGGAATCCATACACTGCATAGTGTGGTATAGGAAGCATGGAAAATAGAAAGATCAACCATGTTCTGGCCCCGTCGTGCATTGGTAAAAAATGCAGGACGTGAGACTTTTTTGGGTCAAAGTCTTTGGCTGCTACTTTAGGGTATGTGTGAAAATGATATGCGTTGAAAAGAATTAAAACACCGAGTGTCATATATAGCCATGAATCGGGGATGCCCGTTAGTTGATATAAGACTGACTGTAATGGGTCAGAATGTGGCTGTGGTGTGCAGAAAAGAATATAGCATGTATGAATCACATAGCCGGTTAGATGATTAAGGAACAAGACGCCACTGAGCATTTTGGCATAATAATTAAATTTATTTACTGTATTGTAAGAACGCCATGCTAAATAAACAACAATGCACATAATAATATTTTGTAAAGCTGTTTGTCCATAATAACCGAACCAATTTTTATATAAAAGATGTCCTATCAATAAAGCGCATACAATTGGCCACGCCTTTTGGTTTTTCTTTGTAGTAATAAGATAAAAAGCACAAATATTTGTAATATGACCGATAGCGCTTAATTCCCAACCCCTTGCATGTGAGACAAATGGTAGGAGAGAAAAGAATCCGGTTGTATTATAGACAAGAGCGCATAGTACTAATTGCCTAACAATATCTTGCATTGACTATCCGCTTGCACCGCCAGCCTTCCGAGCACCGTCCAGCCCGACAGCCCCGACCTTACCGAAATCAAAGTCCTGCCCTTTAAACTTCAGTCGCATGCTAAGGGAAGTGAAGTACCCGCCGATCATTTCCCAGAGTGCCTGTTTGGTGGGATTTGTCAGCTTTCTTGCGAAGGGTTTCTGACACCAACCCTGAATATCAAAGTCAACGTGTCGTAAGTCCATTTCCATGTTGTTGTCGCCAAACAACGTGATGTATAAATCCGGGAGGAGACGATCACGGACAAGCTCCAAGCAATTATCCGGCGTGGCTTTATGGAAAATTACAGAAATAGGACTCGTGCCGTTGCAATGGGTAACGCTATATCCAGTGTTTACATATTGCTGATTTTGGCACAGCACGTCCCAAGCCAAGCGCACTTCAACGCCTTCCAGCACGTCAATCACACCCTCATCATCAACGTTTGCAACTGAGTTTAATGGCTGGCCTTTTCTGTCTCGGAATATTTTTTTATCAGATGCTGGCATTGGTATTTCCTTTTCTGTTTCTATATTAGTAAAGTAAGCTGGGGATTGGTTGTTCCACATGCTTTCAATGTCCCTAAACGCCCGGTGTAAAAAGAATAGTGGACTTCCCTTGAAGCTGTGTTGATTCATGTCCCAATGATCGACCTGTGTTTCTACCTTCAAGGCCTTGAGTAGTTCGGCAGTGAATCTATTATCCCATGCCGTTTCGTCTTCCTGAGCGGCTGCGAAAACATGGATTTCCGGGCCTTTAATTGATTTGATTTTATCAATCAGCCCCACTGCGTAACACGTGTCAAAGATACAAATGACTGTACACTTTAGCCTTTTAATAGACGCTGTTAGTTCATCATCGGTCATGGTCGCGCCGTATAGCTGCAAAATCTCCTCTTTGCCGTCTTTTTCCGATCCCTTTTTGATTTCGTCTTTTTGGTCGGTATGCCCGGCAAAGTACAGGATAAAGGTATCCTCTTTCGTGAGCTTTTCGGCCTTCTGGAGGGCTTGAGTAACGTCTGGCTTGTTTGCCCCTATCCCTATCAGTAGCCTTTTATCTTTGACATCCTGAACCCGCAAAAAACTATCAACATCGTTTGCGTCCTGTATGCACTTTGTATTAGCCATCCCTATGATCAATGCTTTGATTTTACTCATAATTACACTCCTTCCGCCTGAATGCCAATTAAGGGCAAAAGAATATCAAGGCCGGGGCTATTGCCTATCCAGTCTTCAAAAGGCTTAAATTGTTCATCAAAAAACAAATCTTCCTCGTCCATGTATTGAGCAGCGCATAACGGGTTAAATATTGTGTCTTTAAAAATTACAAAAGTCGAATCATTATCAAGCATTAGCATTAATTTGTCTTTATTTTTCAGGAAGAATTCCCAACGCTCCTTATCTGTTTTAAAGGCGTTCCATCCCTGAATCATAGTTTCGCATTGGTCTTTGGTCATATTTTCTCTCCTGGTTATAACCGGCAGCCGAAAGCCACCGGCCATAGTTATTCTCATTTTCATTAAGTTAATATATCTCGGTATTGTGGTGTTATCTCAGCCTCAAGTAAACGGTTTTATGCCTTGCCTCCTTTCGGCATCCACCCTACAAAAACCTTTCGTCAGGGGTATAGCCTAATGAATTGTTCTTGTAAACGTCATACAGCATATCTTCTTCATAGCCTGTTAATTCTCTATAACAGTCCTTAAAAATCTCTTTCGGACACCATGAGACATACGGAGTTCCACCCGGATTCGGATAAATCACTTTATAACCCTCCTGACCATCTTTTTCTTCCGGTTCACCTAATAGCACCTTCGTGCCTATATATACTTTTGCCATGCTTTCTCTCCTCTTTTTTACCATCGGAAGCAGTATGTGCAAAAAATGCACATACTGAATTTTCAATTTATAGTGAATAATAATTGGTGGGTAGCCAAGATTCGAACTTGGGCGCTGATTATATCGTCATATAATTCAGTGGATGTTCTTTCTTCCCGGTCATCGCCGGGAACGCATCTCGCCAGAGGCGGTCAGCCTCTCGCTCTGCCACTGAGCTACTACCCATGAATCCTCATCATTCGTGCAGCCAATACTTCTCTCTTAGTCCAAGGATGCGTATCGGCAAAACCTCCGCACTTATGCCAGCGGGGGGTTATAATATGCCCAGCATCTAATGGCATACTGACGTTTTCCATCCTAAGCATAGAGTATCTTTCTTTCCCGCTGACCGGTGCAGACCGAGTGCAGTCCCCTATTAAAGAGTTATGCCAGCCCCACCAATCACAGCCAGCGCAACACTGGCCATTTTGATGGTAAAATCTATCTAAAATACTTTGGATGTGGTCATTCAAACATCGGCCTATAAAATGCCTGTGGTAGCTTTTCATCAATCCATTCAAGCGCTATTTGCTTGACCGATAACCACACCCCAGTCCCTATGCTTGCGGGATAATTCATTGTCGGTTGTTCCCAGTGGTCAGCCATAGACGCAAGTTCTTTAGACGCTTTAGCCTTTTCCATAACCTCTTTAGCATGTTCTGAGAACATTCCATTTTGTTCAAGACGATCAATCATTGTTTGAGTAAAGCTCATATTCCCTCCTTTGATGTTTTTCAAACCCCCATCCAGCGGCCTTTTTCCTGATAGAGCTTATCTGTTATGTTCTGTGAGGTCATTCCGCGTTCAACTCTTCCAGCATAGCGTCCACTTCATCGCTATTCATAAGGTTGTCGAGTGCTGGTATAATATGCGTTACACCATACCCTAACATCCAGCCAATCCATACGAGTGCCACGCTGCATACAAATATTGCCATTAGTTTTAAACCCCCATCAACCCAGCGGCCTTGACCGCCCCTTTAGTCCATTTTTCCACTGCTTTGGCCGTTCTTCGGGATACCGGTGTGCCGTATTCAATTGTCTGGATAGTTTTCCAGTGTAAATCCAACAGCGCCGCCGCTTCCGGCTGTGTCAGCTTCCTTTGTTTTCTATATTCTTTCAGAGTCATAACCTAACTTATAACGGTGTTTTCGGATGCTGTCAAGAGGTTTTTATACCTTCTTTAACAGACAGTGTGTTTGAGTTCTATCCAGAGTAGCCGAAAGGCTATAATATTGAGCCTCTGTTATAATGCCTTCGGTTTTACAGCGGCTCACCACCGAACATACCAGCGGATGCCATGCCTTATATGTAAACATGGCAACACGATAAGCGACCCATCGTTCAATGGCTAATCTGCAAGCAGGCCATCGTTGACGCATCTTCCGATAGTTATAAATCATTCTTCATATCTCCTTCGATTTCTTGTTTAGCCTTCCTACGTACCCGCCTGTTGAGTTGCCTCCGACACCATTGCCGGATGTCATGATTGTCGTGGCACTTGCGTCCGCCGCCAAGATAATCCACCTCCAATCCAGAGCGAGGCGGTTCTGTGGGGATGTTCCCTTTATATTCCATCGGTTCGCCCAATCACTTTATGCCATGCTTGACACCACTCACAGGCTTCAGGGTCATCATAATCCCGCCCGCCACATGTGCAATTCTTCCCGACCACATGATTCCAGCGCTGCATAATATCATTTACGGTTGTTGCGGGCGGCAGGTCGCTCCATTCGGTGTCGATTGTATCACTCATGGCCATCCTCCTTTTCTTAGAATTCCACTCTACGAACATCTCCGCAGGTCGCACAGTGATGTATCCATATCCTTACTGTTTTCTCTCCCTCAGCACAATCAAAAGACAGATAGAACCGGGTCGCCTCTTGATCACTGCAATCACATTTAACCGATTTTTCGCATTGATCACACCAGTTAGAGTCGAGTTTCCCATGCGTTGCACATTTATACATGATCGTCATCCGCTTTGTTTTTGAGTTGCAGGAACTTCATAACCTCAATCAATTCCCGATTGCGTCTTTCAACCGGCCTAATCCACGTTCTGAGTGTTCCGTGGTTATGCGAGTTGGCTTTCATATATGACTGAGCCGCCTTTAAGGTAAAACAAAACTCCACTGGATACCAGATATAGCCCATAGAGTATTTACGGATTTTGACGCCCATATTTTGCTCCATGTATTTTATTAGTTCATCCGTTTTATAATTAAAAATCAAATCGTTCGCTCTGCGTTCGCAGTTTTCGAGACAATGAGTGTCATCCTGCCCTTCCAAGACAGAAATAATGCACTCCCGTAAGCTGTTAAATCCCTCCCCTTCAGCGTCTTCATACGTCCATTCTGTAGCGGTGAAGCTGTCATAGCTACCGCAACAGGTAGCCCCGTCCGCCATAACCCCAACGCTTCGTTTCTCTTGTACTTCTACAATAAAAGGCGTTGCGGTGGCTGCGTTGTCTTGCCTATAATATTCTTTTTGTAATTGCTTGATAAAATTCTCGCCTGTCATATTCCCCTCCCATATGTTGATAGCGGAGGTAGGCTTTCCCCCTCCGCCCGTTGACCTCACTATCCAATGATAGGTACACCCAGATCCTGTGCCTCAAACCACTGCCGGATGCGTTTAATCGCTTCCAGTTTCCACTGAGAACCGTTCGCTTCTTGCAGCATAAACCTTGTTGTCGTTTTACTTTCCAGTATCCTAAAAACAAAAAGAGAGGCTGGTTGCTCCACTTCAGGGAATGTCCTGAATGGGATTAATTCAATAGGATTTTTGAGTTGAACGCTGGTAGTGATTCCGGCCTTAGCCTTAAATTCCTGAGAAACACCCGTGTCCGTTAGGCTGTTTTCCACTTTTTTACTGATCTGGGAAAGCGCTTTTAATAGCTCTGCCCTGCCTTCATTATCCTGAAATTGAGAATTAAGGGCAATGATAAAGTTCTCATAGCCGTGTTCCATACCGAAGTCAAAATCAGCGACATAAGCATCGGCATCAATCAAGCAATGTCGCTGTAGGTCTTCGGTTTCGCTATTACTCATTAAATTCACGGATGTTGGTGAGTGGATATATATCAACAGGTTTCTTGCATGTTCGGCTTCAAATTTTGCTGCGAGCGCATCAACCACGCTCTGTAGCGTATGGGTACGCAGCGCCCTTACTACCGGTTCTGGCGCCACAGTGTAATTTTTGTGGACATAAGCTTTTTGCCCAGCCGCCACTGTTTCGGCCTGTAAAGCCCGTAAGATTTCTTCTATCATTCTGATTCTCCCGTTTTAAGTTGTGTTAAGTTGTCTTCAGCCCAGATGTCATTTTGTCGAGCGACTTCCACGCCCTTGCCGTTTGTAAAGGCAAGATGTGCAACACCCGGCTCACGAACAGCCAACTTTGAATTAATTTGAAACGTCAGCATTGCATTATAACGCTCTTCATCAGGCTGAAAGATCAGCTTGACAGTAAGCTCCCGTTTTGCCGTTGCTTTCGCATCATCGTCAAGAATGTCCGGTACAATGATGTTCTGGATAGCTGCGTCAATTGCTGTAAGAATGTCCCCATTGCTCAATGTTTTTA
>Ga0233437_1004847_pt1 | contig 15374 bp, 9 predicted proteins | sample SI_122_August201_FD_182714 | JGI IMG/M metagenome (GOLD analysis project Ga0233437, IMG submission 182714) | Seawater microbial communities from Saanich Inlet, British Columbia, Canada - SI_122_August2016_200_MG | ecosystem: Environmental > Aquatic > Marine > Inlet | place: Canada: British... | reverse complement strand
CCTACTCATAATGAACATTCGATTGGCTTTTGCATTCATTATTTCACTTGTGAGTTGTCAGGTACCGGCACAAGTAAAACCATTTAACGAAGAAAATATTGAGATAGGAATTGTGGAGAAGTTAGAAAGCACAATCCCCATGGATCTGGAATTCATGTTGGAAGACGGTAGCCGTGTATCATTAAACGAGCATATTGATAAGCCAACTATTCTGTCATTTGTTTACTTTGATTGTCCGGGTATGTGCGGACCACTACTGGCAGGAGTTGCGGATGTCATCACCAAGCTAGACATGAATCTGGGGGAAGACTATGATGTGATCACTTTCAGTTTTGATCCCAAAGACTCACCTGATAAAGCCAGGGCTGAAAAAGCCAATTTTGTTCAGCAAATTGACCCAAAATATTGGCCACATTGGAATTTCCTGACAAGCTCACAAGAAACAATTAATAAGATAACTAATGCCGTTGGATGGAGATATAAAGCTCAGGGTCTTGATTTTGCTCATCCATCCGCAATCATGATCATCAGCCCCGAGGGAAAGATTACACGATATCTTTATGGTGTCAGTTATTTACCTTTTGATGTTAAGATGGCCCTGATTGAGGCACAGAAAGGGATTGCCCAACCCACAATTAATAAAATACTGGAGTATTGTTTTGCCTACGATCCGCAGGGCAGAGGCTACACTCTTCAAATTACCCGTATAGTCGGTTTCTTTACCATTATAATTGCCTTAGCTATTTTTGTTTACCTGATAGTCAAAGGAAGAAGAAAAACAGAAAACAAGTGATATGAGTTCAACTGAAAAATACACGCACGAAAGCTACCTGGAGCACAAGGGAAAATACAAAGGCCTGCTCGGATGGCTGACATCGACCGATCATAAAAAGATCGGTTTGATGTACATGTATGCCATTACGGTTTTCTTTCTGGTTGCTGCACTTTTGGGTCTGATGATGAGAATTGAGAAAATTGCTCCCGGACCAACCATCATGGATGCTCAAACTTATAATGGTGTCTTTACCATTCATGGTGTGATTATGATATTTATTGTAGTTATTCCGGGTTTAGCGGCCGTTTTTGGCAATCTATTCCTGCCCATACTTATTGGAGCCAAGGATGTTGCATTCCCAAAGCTCAATCTTTTCTCTTGGTATTTATTTATGACTGGTGCCATTCTTGGTTTATTTTCACAATTCGTGGGCGGTGATCCTCCTGATACTGGCTGGACCTTTTATGTGCCCTATAGTGCAGAATCATCAACGAATGTGATTTGGGCTCTTTCAGCGGCATTTATTCTGGGCTTTGCCTCCATCCTTACCGGACTAAACTTCATTGTAACTATTCACCGAATGAGAGCTCCCGGGATGACCTGGTTTAAAATGCCCCTTTTCCCATGGTCATTATACGCAACAGCCTGGATACAGGTTCTTGCCACACCCATTGTAGGAATAACTTTATTGATGGTTATTGCAGAAAGAGTACTGAATATTGGCTTCTTTGACCCGGCGCTTGGTGGTGATCCAGTGCTCTTCCAGCACTTATTCTGGATCTATTCTCATCCGGCAGTTTACATAATGATATTACCAGCTATGGGTGTTGTTACTGAGATATTTCCCACCTTTTCTCAGAAACCGGTTTTCGGTTATGGTGCTATCGCTATTTCAAGTATAGCCATTGCCGTTGTAGGTTATTTCGTATGGGGTCATCATATGTTTACCTCCGGGATTAGCTATTGGTCTCGATGGTTCTTTTCATTCCTTACCTTTATTGTAGCGGTTCCTTCAGCAATAAAAGTGTTTAACTGGCTATCTACTATGTACGGTGGTAAAATTTCCTTAAAGCCACCTCTATTGTATGCGATATCCTTCATATTCTTATTCCTTATTGGTGGTTTTACAGGATTAACTCTTGGAGCATTGGCAACTAATATCCACACTCATGACACTGCATTTGTTGTAGCTCATTTTCACTATATCATTTTTGGTGGTATGGGTTTTGCGTTTTTTGCCGGGATTCATTATTGGTTCCCGAAAATGTACGGCAGAATGTACAGTTTCCGCTGGGCCAATATCGCCTGGGGCTTCCTGTTCCTTGGATTCAATGTCCTTTATTTCCCTCTATTCATTATTGGATTACAAGGTATGCCAAGACGCTATTTTGATTATCTACCGCAGTACCAAACCGGTCATGTAATTTCAACAATCGGAGCATTTATTCTGATAATTGGAATTTTCATGATGATAAGCAATCTTATTTACGCCAGGAAAAAGGGCGCATTGGCAGGCCCTAACCCATGGAAGGGAGTAACCCTGGAGTGGAAAATCCCATCACCTCCCCCATTGGAGAATTTTGATGAGATTCCGGTCATCACTCACCAACCTTATTTCTTTGGTGACACAAACGATGAAGACTAATCTAATTGACTGCTCATAAAGTATTTGAATCACGAAACAAGTAACACAAAAATATGTCGACTCACCCAACGCATAACGAACATCACGACCCGGAAGGTTCGAAAATCGGGATGTGGTTATTTATTTTTACTGAGTTATTCCTTTTTGGTGGTCTCTTTCTTGTTTATGCGGTTTTCAGAAACAAATATTCTGCTGAGTTTCATCATGCTGCTGAGGAATTGAATGCTTTTATTGGTACCATGAATACAGTGGTATTGCTGGTAAGTAGTATGACAGTAGCCATGTCTGTCACAGCCATCCAGAAAGGAAATAGTAAGAAGGCAATCGGCTTGCTTATTCTAACAGTATTGGCCGCTCTTATTTTTATGGTTAACAAATATTTTGAATGGAGCCATAAATTTGAATTCAATCTTTACCCTGGCTCAGATGTAGTTAAAGGCCTGGATCACGGAGAAATACTGTTCTATGGATTATATTACATGATGACTGGTCTGCACGCTTTACATGTTCTGATAGGACTGGTTTTACTGATAATTGTGATAGTAAGGCTTAAATCCGGGAGAATAACAAAAGATCACTACTCACTGCATGAAAATAGTGGTTTGTATTGGCATCTGGTCGACTTGATCTGGATATTCCTATTCCCCTTACTTTATTTAATCACTTGAAACAGACGATACTATGAAAAACGATAAACATCCTCATATTTCAAGTTACAATCAGCATATCACTGTTTTACTGGTGTTGTTAATACTTACTTTCATTACTGTTGCAGTTTCAGGATTACATTTTAGCACCTTCTCAGTTGGTGTTGCCCTGATTATTGCCTCAGTTAAAGGAGCTACTGTACTGACTTATTTCATGCATTTGAAATATGAAAGTCTGTTCTTAAAATTAATCGTAGCAGGAGTTTTCCTGGTTTATGCTTTAGTGATCGTACTCACTTTTACTGATTACTTACTGAGATAAAAGATATAACTATGTTTTCAGGCGCATCAAATATGGTTGAAGGAGTTGACAGAGCCTTCGCCTTCATTTTTATTACTGCAATAGTTTTTATTGTAGGTATAACCGGTTTTATGATCTGGACAGTCATACGATATAATGAAAAACGAGTCAAGAAGGCCAAACAATTTACGGGAAGTAATACTCTGGAGATAATTTGGACTGTAATTCCACTTATTCTGGTCATGGTAATGTTTTATTTAGGGTGGATTGGTTTTGCACCAATGCGGAATGTACCCGATAATGCTATGAAAGTCAAAGCAATTGGCCGAATGTGGGAATGGCAGTTTGATTATGGCGATGGCAAACTCGCCAAAGAATTAGTAATTCCGGTGAATCAACCGGTAAAACTGGAATTATTCTCAGAAGATGTTAATCATAGTCTTTTCATTCCGGCTTTCAGAGTTAAGGAAGATGTAGTACCTGGATATGATAATTACCTATGGTTCACGCCATTTTATATTGGAGAGTATGAGATTCTTTGTACAGAATATTGCGGTTTAATGCACTCAGGAATGACCACAAAGACACTTGTCAAATCACAGGAAGACTTTGATAAATGGCTAAGTGAACTCCCCGTTACCGGAATTGTCCCGGATCATGCTGGTCTGGTTTTACTAAAAAACACTGGCTGTATAGCTTGTCATTCTTTGGATGGTGCACGATTGGTCGGACCAAGTTTTAAAGGTTTATATGGTAAAACTCAAAATGTCATGGCGAATAAGGAACTTGTAAGTATTACTGCAGATGATGCTTATATTCAATCTTCACTTATTAATCCTGATGGACAAGTGGTGGAAGGATTTAATAAGGGTCTTATGAAATCCTATGAAAAAGAACTCAGTAATGAGGAAATTCAAAAAATAACAGAATACCTCAAAACACTAGGTATTGATCAGCAATAGCAAGTTTTGTTTATGCCATACCTAAGATTAATAAAATGGAGGTTATCCCTGGCTGTAGCTTTCTCCGCTACAGCTGGTTTTTTTCTGGTTAACGGCGAACTGAGTTATCATGCACTTATTTGTTTTCTGGGAGTGTTTCTGTTATCAGGAGGAGCTGCAGGTATTAATCAATTGCAGGAAAGAAAAATAGACCTATTGATGGATCGTACCGCCCATCGACCTTTACCAAGTCAAAACCTAAAATTACCTGAAGCAATAATCTTTACCTGTTTGTGCATTATTAGCGGAAGTATTTTACTTTTCAGACTAAACTGGATTCCCGCCCTGCTTGCTCTTGTTAATATTCTGATTTATAACGTATTATACACGCCACTGAAACGTGTGACAATTTATGCTATTATCCCGGGTGGACTTGTAGGGGCGATCCCGCCTATGATAGGATGGACAGCAGCAGGAGGCTCACTATTACATCCGAGTATCATCTTTTTAGCAAGCCTAATGTTTCTCTGGCAGATACCCCATTTTTGGCTTTTAGTCATCCGTTATGGCAAAGATTATGAAAAAGCCGGACTGCAGACAATCAGTCAGTATCTGGATGAAAATCAAATCAAGCGCCTAGTATTTTTCTGGATTTTGATTTCATCAGTATTCCTGGCCTCTTATCCAATCTTTCAAATCCACATCAATATTGTTGTTGGAATTCTGATGTTCGTACTGAACATAATTTTCATACTGGCTTTCTATTGGTATCTGTTTAGAAACAAAGATCCAAAATACATCAAACCAGCTTTCATTCTAACCAATATTTTTCTAACTGTGATATTATTAATGCTGATTATCAACAGCTTGCTATAAGTGCTGAATCAAATAATTATTTCTGATGCACACCCTCTATCCAATTCCCCTGTGCACGTATTTTACCATCAGCATAGTATTCAACGCCTTGTCCGTGAAATTTATTATCCTTTAGATTACCCTTCCAATAACTTCCATCCGGCCACCAATGGGTTCCCTGACCATTTCTTTTATCTCCTGACCATAATCCATCATATTTTCCTCCGGCTGCCCAGGTTATTACACCACTCCCATTCTTCTCTCCATTGGTGAAAGTCCCTTTATAAACTGAACCATCCAGCCAGGTATATACACCATAGCCATTCTTCTTATCATCCTTAAAAGCACCATTGTATGTATTGCCATTTCCATGTTTCATAAATCCACTTACCCTTTTGTTTTGATCAAAAGTGCCGTTAAAAGTCCCCCCATCTGTCCAATAATATATGCCTAAACCTGTACGATAATTTCCTAAAAAATCTCCTTCATATCTTTGTCCGTCTTTCCAAAAAAACTCTCCTTTGCCTTCACGTACACCCTTATTGTACTGACCCACATATTTATTTCCGTCTTGCCAGATATAAGTTCCGCTTCCATGTTGTACATCCTCGCTATAATTACCCTCGTATGTATCACCATTAGCAAATTTTATTTTCCCATACACCCTTTGATTACGATTCCATTCACCCTCAAAGCGGGCACCATCCCCCCAGGTATACACCCCATGTCCTGTTCTCCATCCATTTATCCAATCACCGGTAAATACAGAACCATTCGGCCAGATAATTGTTCCTTTGCCATTCCTGGATCCATTTTTGTAGCTGCCGGTATATTTTGTGCCAGTCGCATATGTTTCCACCCCTTCACCATGAAATTTATTGTTTGCAAATTCCCCCTGATATTTAAAATCATCCGGGAATATTGACTGTCCAAATCCGTGAGCCTGACCATCTTTGATCTCTCCTTTATATCGAAAGATACGACCATCAGGATGGATTAAATTGTAATATCCTTCATCATCCTGTTGAAGCTCCCCCGGAGGAGGGCTTTTTTTTTTATCATCCTTTACAGGAGGGATAACTTTCTCTTCAACAGCTGTTTCTTTTGCCTCCTCAGCAGGATTATCAACAGACTGAGCGAGTTTCACTCTGTTTTGAAGATCCTGGCTTTCTGTATTTTCAATCTTTGGTTGATCATCCCGGGAGTTATTCTCAGAGAACGGATCACTTCCGTCATCCTCTCCGGTCCATTCCAATTCTTTGCACACCTTCCATCCTACAGAGAATTTCACGCAAGACTCCAAAAATAATCCATATCGTCTCCCTCCGGATTCAATCACAGCATAGATACCTGACAATACTTTTGGATTGTCATACATATTTTCAAAGCTAACACTGACAACCTTAGTATTAGACCAATCCCAATTTTCTTCTTCACTGCTTTTCAATATCTCATCCCAATCTCTTTCGAGTTTCTCGATAGTACGGGGTACTTTGCCGGATGCTTCTTTGGGGTCAAATTGTTCATCCTCAGGCAGAAAACTATTCAACTCATCAAGATCGGCTCTTGACAGACAGTGATTATCAATGAAGTTGAAAGAGTCACCACTTTTAAGTGACTCTACCAGAGCCTCCACCAGATCTTTCTCTGTGCGAATTGAGCCTCCTCCTGTGCCTTTGTTCAGCTTAATGGGAGAACCCATTCCTCCACCAAAAAATACCACATAGGCGATAACAGCTAACACAATAATGAGGATCACCCATATCCACCATTTATTTTTTTTCTTAGTTGTCGTCTGAATCTGACTTTGTGGAGTTGGAGATTGTTCCTGCGACCTTTGAGACTGATAATGAGGAGAAGGAGCAGGTGCAGTCAGCGGGCTTCCACATTCGCGGCAGAACTTCTTACCATCAGGATTCTGAGTATGACAATTTGTACATGTAATCATGACTGACGATTTTTATGATTTCTTCAAAATTCTTGGAGCTAGATTCAATCCAATTATAGAGACTAAAATTCCTCCTGAAACATAGATTAAGTAAGTAAGGACAATGAACAATACAATAAATCCATCTCCTTCAAGAGGCATGCTAAATATTTCTGTTATAAAAGCGGCCAGAAATTCCATGATCCATGGACCAGGTATTTTAGTGACCAAAGCAAATACAAATCCAAATCCTACTACAAAAAGTATGTCACGTCCGGGCACACCTCCTGGTTTATATTTCAATTTTATCCCATTCTTGCTAAGAAGGAAAGTGAAGATGAGTATCCCTGCCAATACATCAGCGAGGGCTAATGTGTGCTGACCAAGCATAGTTGCAAACCCTTCCACATACGATATTAGTAAAAAGATAATTGCCGTATATATCATAGCTCCGATTATCCACACTAAGAAAAGTCCTTTACGTGCTTTCTCCCCAGCTTTTACATGGCCTGGAGCCTGATCAGCAGGTTTGGCAGAAAAGGTTCTTGTTTCTTGTTCCTGCACAGGTCGGGGTTGGGGTCTGGATTGAGGCCTTTGTGGTCTTTGAATTACGGGAAATGAATATCCACAGTCCCCGCAAAACTTATCACCTGCATCATAGGGTGATCCACATTGTGGACAGGTAGTTTGTTTTGGACGAGGTGGTTTTGGCTTTGCCTCGGCTCTTCGGGGAGGTACAGGAGGAATCACTCTTTCCTGAGGGGGCACAGGTGGTACAACATTTTCTCTTGGGGGCACAGGAGGCACATCTCTTTCCGGGGGAGGCACAGGAGGTACGTATCTTTCCCGGGGCCTTTGCTCAGGAGGAGGAGGAGCTTCACTCACAGGTGGAGGCTTTGGTTTCGGAGAAACAGTTTTTGCTACTTCTTCCGCAGTGTCAGAAGGTGCTACCCGGGGCCTTGGTTTCCTCTTCGGTCTGGGTCGGGCATCTCCTGAAGGTTGCTCCGGTACAACAGTTTTTTCCTCTTTTGCTTTTGAGGGTTTGGGAGAGGGAGTTACAGGCTTTGAAGTAAGCGGTTCAGGAGGTGGAGGGGGAGGAAACACCTCCGGCTCCTCAGATGGTGGCTTTCCCGGCACCCACGTCTGCCCCTGATAAATTAGCCAAGTGCCATCTGCAGGATTGATTGTCCACCATTGTCCACTGGTATCCTGCGTCCGCAGATTGACTACCTGTCCATTAAACTCATCATCATTAATCAGTCCGGCCGATTGTTTTCCTTTAAGTTGCCAGAACTGGCTTTCTAATTCCTTGAAGTTCATATGGTAATTTATTTATTTTTTCAGATCCATATTATACATACCTGAGTCTCCAACTGTTGGACAAGATTGATCCGGGCCAAAGACGATAATACGCCCCTCATCATTAATAATACCTGTTTTAGCCTCAATATCCTTTTCTGTTTTAGCATCCCAGTGCTCATGGGCACCATGCTCTCCCAGGCCTCTTTCAACAAGCTCATTTTCTACAGCCTGGATTTGATCTTGAGTCATTTTTTTACCTCCCTTACCCTGAAATGCCCATCCATCATTGTCACCGGAAAATGCTTTCCCATTACCTTTGGGATGAAGACCTGTGTTGATTATTACTCCGTCCTCAATTTTTATTTTCCCTTCGAGCTCCAGATTGTAGATATCCGCTTGGCAATTATTAAATTCTTTGATGCGTTTGTGATACCTTTCATTCAAGGCATCAAACATACCTGCTGACATACCTGGCTTGAGTGTTGGTGGATCTGGCTGAAAGAATCCAACCAATCCCGTATTTTTAGGATTCGCTCCAAGCATGACATCTAAACCATTTATTGTTTTGGCTTTAATTTGTACAGGTTTTGGGGGATGCCCGTCATATAAACGCTCAAGACAAAAAGGATTCGTTTGTCTGAATGATAATTCAACCCCATACTTACTTGACATCTTTTGTATGGCTGCCGCATTATTCACAGGAATTCCAAAAGCTTCAGGATGGACCGGATTCCCAAGTGGCATTTCATCGGGATTTCTAAATTTACCGTCCAGAGTCATTAAATCATCTTGTGAAATATAGCCTTTATTCTTTCCAATTTCTTTAACATAGGGTGTCACCTTATTAACGATCAGTTCCACACTTACATCTTTAAATGCTAAGGCTCCAGCAGTGTACCAATTCTCTTTATCAACACACAAATACCAGAAGAACTTGTACGTAAAGTAAACAGCATAGGCAGCTGGCTTGGGAAGTACTTTGGCTACCGTATCGGGATCAAATAATAATTCACCTGGTGTTTGGATAATCATTGCACCAAGTGTTTGTACGATTAATTGATAGAAGCTTCCGCCAGCTAAATAATTATTTATACCTGATACTAACAAGCTCTTCACCATACCTGCTGAAGCTGAGGCCATAGGGGATAGAGTTGCACTAATTAAGACCCTGAATGCTAAGTCACCAACAAATTCTGCTACTTGAAGAATCGGTTCGGCTGCTTGTAGCCAGTCAGCATAGTTATCCCATTCAGCAGCTTCCTGGAGCAACATTTCAGAGGCCCTCTCCCAAATGATCTTCCGCATTTCAAAATATCCCTCGGCACCCAAAATCTCCTCCTGTTCATCAATCATTTGATAAAACTCTTCCTTCTTCTCCTCAGGAATATATTTCTTCACGATTTCTTCACAGCGTGACTTCTCCAAAGCTTTATTAATCTCATCCATGTTGTGAAGCGCCAATCGCACCATGATCTCTCTGCTAAACACTGGCTCTTCTTTTCCGGAAACCGAAATCGTTATCGGAACCTCAATAAATTGATTAACCGGCCCTGGCAATACATTTTCAATAGCAAATTTATACTTGGCTGCCTGGGCCTCTTCTCCTCCGTATTCTCCATAGAAATCATCAAACTGCATAGTAAATCCAGCCTGTTTACAGGCATTCTGAACCACTTCATCCTCAGAATCCTCAATCGGATTACTTAATGTCATACCAGACTGCATTGCCGAATAATCAAATTTGGCTTCACCATCTTCAACTACCCTGACTGAATAAGCGCAACTAACCTCTTTTTCCTCGATAGGAAGGGTAAGTGGCATGTCTGAGATAATGAAGAGTCCGATAGGAGATAAGGTGATCTTCAGTGGCTGTTCCAATTCAAAATCTCCTTTGTATGCAACAATTTTCACCTCTTCATCCTGTGGTTCGTCAGCACCCTCAGGCAATTCACCCGGACTAAATACTATCTCGCATCGATTCTCACTGGCTTCAAACTCCACTTTTGCTTTTTGAGGCTCGGGCTCAATTTTAAATTGCCAGCCCTTATCAATTGTGTTCTCAATCTCAGCAATAACAGTGATTTTCTGATCCTCTTCCCCGGATCCTAAAATCACTTCATCTTTGTCTATTTCAAGTATGGGCTTACCCAGTAATCGAATCGGAATTTCTTCTTCAACCTCCTCACCCATAAAGGTGCTCGCAATACGAATATTAACGGCATCAGGAATATCATTGGCCTCAATACCATCCGGCAGGATACCGCTTAACTTAATTGATCTGCCCAAATAACCATCTCCGGTTTCTACAGCAGTTTCTTCACTAAAGCTAATGTACTGATCTGAGTCATTCAAGTGCCAGAATTTCATCTTCTCCTGAATCTCAGACTGATTAATTGATTCGAGTTTTGGAATCAGCTTAAACCATGTTAGTACCTCAATCCAGTCCTCCCCGGTTAAGGATAATTGGTCTTCGGGAATAGAGGATTCAATCTTTCGATCGTACTGATAATCGAGCTCTAACTCAGGTACCTGAATCAATTTGATTTCCTTGTCCTTTGAGAATTCCCTGCCTGCCAATTCACCTTGCACCTTAATGACGACTGTAGCCGGACCTTTCTTTCTTTCCTCTGCGGATTTTAAAAGCCCAAAAACATCAACATATTTCACAGGCTCACCTCCTCCTTCAAAAGCTTCCTCTGAAAGCTCAATCCAGGATCCGGCAGATCCCAAAAGTTCAAAAACCAAATTTTCTGTCAGTTCCTCCAGGTTAACACCTTCAATCTCCCCTTCCATTGTCAATGATGCAAGCAAACTGATAAAATCATCCCCGTCAGGATAAATTGAATCATTAGGATTAGCAGTATTTTCAGATCTTTCGGTAACAATATTAATCTCTGGCAGGGGAAGTGGTTCAAGGTCAATACTAATTATTTCTTCCAGATCCTTACCAAAAACAGATCCGCTAATTTTAACCTGACTGGAATCAGGAGGTTCAGCACTTTCTTCACCGCTTTGGTTCTCACAACCTATATCAAAAACCATTTCCTCTCCGTCCTGAACACCTTCATACAGAACCAACCAGCTATCCTGATCATTTACAAGATCGAGCAAAAGGCTGGATAATATCTTTTCTTTATCTATCTCCTCATCATCCGGAATTAATTCAATTCCCACTTTTACCTGAACTATTTGTTCAATATCCGGACGCAAAGCTTCATCCGGTTCAGTTACCACAAGTTGTCCTTCGGGATATGGAATCAAAGAGATAACTACTTCAGCATCCAGAGGTTTATCTCCTTCATCTGTATATACGGTCAATTTATTCTCAGATGGAACCTCTTCACCGGCATCCTCATAAGGATACCAGGCATAAACGGTAAAGTACAACTCTTCAGAACTGATTCCGGGCTGACTGGCAACAAGCCAATCACCTTCTTCACCAGCCTCCCGGATCTGCAGGGTCTGAGTTAGCTCTTCAGAATTTACTGCCTCACTTCCTGCCTGGAGCATAACTCTGGCATGGACATAAGTTTCCTGTTTCTTATATACAGGCAGGCTGGCCTGATCAATCTTTATTTCGATCCAGGCATCCAGATCATTTAGAGCAAGATCGATAGTTTTCTCTAAGGTATCATCTTTGTAATGTGCAAGTACTCTGATACTTATTGTCTCAGGTTGTTCCTGACTAAAATCTCCTCCTGCCGGATAAGCGGTCAGGACGCAGGATTTTTGTCCGCTCCCGGATGTAATGGCACCTAAATTGACCCATTCACTATCGTCGTGAAAGCCAATTGAGTCGGCTACTTCTGCTTCCAGATCAGGATTATCTGGGAAAAAGCGGATTTTAGCCTCCAGATTAGTTGAATTCTGTCCATCAGGCCGAATACCTGATGGTCCGTCAAATGAGAGTTCCAATACAGGCCGGTACACGACTTTAAGCCTGAATGAAACCGAATCATGTTCTCCACCGCTTGCAGCTGATATCGTTACACTCACATCCTCCTCCGGATCGGCAGATTCAGGAGCCAAAGCACGTACCTGGATAACCTTATGGCCCTGAGAGTATTGCTGTCCACCGGCTTGAATCCAGTCATCTCCGGGACCAGAAAAATCAAAATGTATACCCTGGGTTTTAGCATTTAACACTGCAGGATCTACTTCAGGGTTTGAGGAATGTACCTTGGCAAAGAACCATATTGAATCTTTACCGTCAGCATTCAGAACACCCCGCTGGCCTTGTATACTTAAAAAGAAATCTGACTCTTCCTCCTCCTCTTCAGTTTCTTCTGTTTCTTCTGTTTTTAGATCATCAGTATTATTTTTAAGAGGATCGTTCAAAGTCTGATCTCCTCCAGGGCCGGTTCCACCACCAACACCACCACCAGGAACAAGTCCTAAACCCAAATTATTCAAAATATTCACTAGTATGGGGCCAAACAGGCCGCCCATTCCTGCTGTTAAGCCTAATGCAATGGCCCTTTTGGCTCCATCGCTTAGAAGCCAGTCTCTGAAATTACCTCCGCCTTCAATCCATCCGCCGTCATCAGCAAATGCCACACCAGAGACAATAAGTATCCCGACACCTGTCAGAATCAGAAAGAGCAACAATCCAGCTACCTGAGGTTGCCTGCTCCGGTTTTTTAAGAATAGAATGGCAATAATGGCAATCGCTCCGATGATCAGACCATAACTTTCAAGCCAGGGTAAGGCGGTTATCATCATTGCCATTGAAATACCCTGATATAATAGTGTTGAATCTTCAAATGTGAACTTCTCCGGATCAGTGTCCTTATTTCTGAACCATCGATTGAAATCATAGCGAACAACCTTGGTCAAAAGATGAAAAAGACCTCCCTTTTGCATGATGACCATGCCCCTCATTATGATAAATAAAAACATCAGGCTAACCAATGCGTTCCGCCAGATAAAACTCAAAATACTGGCAATAGCCAATCCGGTGAGAGCAAGTATGATCCTTTTCTGACTTTTCTCCTTAAACAAGTCAAGTAGGCAAGCGGAATTTCACCTCAAGCCTCTCACAGCACTGTACGTGAGACTCTCATCTCATACAGCGCTTCCAAATCAGGTTTACCTGCACACCTTTGATGGTGGTGCCATTTGCCAATGCGCAAACAATGATGGTTGTGTCATATAGACACAGTTTAGCCAACTTATTGCTTTCCTTTTGCCGATTCTCTTGTTGCTCCTGACCCAGCTAATCAACTTTTGATTTAGATTCCTCCAAATATCAAATGTAGTCCATTTATGGAATCTACAATAATAATAGATCCAGCCTCTAATTTTGCTATTTATAGCCTTGGCGAGAGATTGAATGTTTCCTCTAAATTTCCGAATTGACATTTTCCGGATCTTGTCGTTAACTTCTTTCTTTGAAGCCCTGCTCATACAAGCAGCAGACAGAAGCTTAAGACCATTACCTGTAGGACAAAATCTAGGCCTAATCGTATAGCCAAGAAAATCATAACTAACATTAGCATAACTTTCTCTATGCTTTTCGTTACGGCAATAAACAACCTTGGTTTTGCTTTCGTTGAGTTCAAGTTTGCATTCATGCATTCGATCTTCAACCTTACCCTTTATAAAGAGGGCTTGTTTGTAGCTTATGCAATGAATGATGATGTCGTCACAATAACGCTCAAATCGAATATTAGGATACATCTTATCTATCCATCTGTCAAAAACAAAATGCAGAAATACATTGGCAATCAGCGCACTTATCACCCCACCCTGTGGAGTGCCTTTATCTCGCTGATTTAGCTCACCATTGACTTTCCTTACTTTTGCTTTTAACCATCTTTCGATGTACATGATCACCCATTTCTCTTTGGTGTAATATCGAACTCCTTTCATCATCAATTCATGATCAATATTATCAAAGAACCCTTTGATGTCTAGATCTATAACCCAAGCGATTCTATCACTCCGTTTCATTGCAGATTGAATGGCCTGATGGGCATTTTTACCCCGTCGGTATCCATAACTGTCATTGTGAAATGTTGAATCAATCTTGGGCTCAAGATGCGCTTTGACCACTTGTTGAGCAATTCTGTCTTGAACTGTGGGAATACCTAATTTTCTAATGCCTCCTGACTTCTTGGCTATCTCAACCTCCTTAACTGGAGATGGAAAGTATGACCCAGCTGACATTCGGTTCCATAGTTTATAGGTATTCTCTTGGAGTTTTAACTCATAAGCTTCAATGCTTTGTCCGTCAACTCCAGCACTACCTCGGTTGGCTTTCACTTTACGAAAAGCTTCGAGCACCATTTTCCTGGTTACAGGATGTTCCTTTGTTTCAAAATAATCAATCATCCCCTTTCGAGTTGTTATTTACTCTAAAACCGATTTGGTCTAACCCTTCGCTCCACACCCATTACAGATGCTTCATCACTACTACGATTAGATCCGCCCCCGTACAGATCCTTAGTATTCGCCTTGTGGGTTCGCCACTTGTACTTTCCCTTAGCATTTCTGCACGAGTTCCCTTGTTCCATTAGTACGCCTAATCCAGAGTCCTGCTACCTTTACACCGCCTGCCACTTAGCTAACTTCAGCTTACTATCGCTAAGCTTATACTCTTGAGGACCACTGAATCTCCTCAATTTCGACAGGATCTATGGACATATCGATGTTTTACTATGGCACTTCACTTTCGTTCAGCTCTCTGGATCACACCTGATGAGTTTTCTCTCACCTTTTCTTTGTCGCTCAGCACAACTATCTTTCGACTAGCTGCACCACAAAGTGGTTTGAAGGATTTGTCTGTCACCCCCTTCGATGGGCCAACCATCATCGTTCTAATAGCATGCAGTCTTCACTGCTTCAAGGCACACTCAGTGTTGTCCGGTAAAACTATTTAAAATGGGGTAGCCCCGAAGAGCTATCCCCAAGTATGGTTAATTTTGAAGTGCGAACTTTAAAAAATGACCATGAGTAAAACTACAAATTTTACCGGACAGC
>Ga0233437_1004846_pt1 | contig 15377 bp, 21 predicted proteins | sample SI_122_August201_FD_182714 | JGI IMG/M metagenome (GOLD analysis project Ga0233437, IMG submission 182714) | Seawater microbial communities from Saanich Inlet, British Columbia, Canada - SI_122_August2016_200_MG | ecosystem: Environmental > Aquatic > Marine > Inlet | place: Canada: British... | reverse complement strand
CCGAAGTGGTGTTTTGGGACTATTCCAAAGTTTCGGAAAATTAGTTGCTAAAGACATAATCTGTTCTTTTTCTTGTTGGTTGAGGATATAATGATCCGCTACTAAATTATCCTCATACTCTTTCTGTACATTCTCTAGAATCATAAGTTTCTGGTTCCATTCGGCTTCCAAAGAACCAGCTACCAGTCTGTTTTCAGGGTCCGCCAGCATATAGCGCCTACGGGCTAAATCGGCCTCATACCTGGCACGCTCAACCTCCTGCTTTCTTAGATTGACAATCTGATCAGCTCGGTGTTCAAGTTCCTTTTGAACGGTAAGAGCGACTTCCAGCGCCAATGGTGTCATGGATTCAAGCATTAATTCACTAATCGTCTCGTCAATGGATTCACCATGAATACACTGACAAACCGCTTCTCCACGTTCTATCCGCGCTGTTTGACACATATAATACGGAATCATTTTTTTGTTTCTTTGACAGTATCGGACTGTCATTCTATTGCCGCAGATTCCGCAAACGACAAGCCCCTGTAAAAGAGCGATTCCTTCCCTGGGAGGGCTTTTTTTTCTATCCCGCCCAAGTGCTTGAGCATTTTCTGCCAAACGCTTTAGATTTTCTTCGTATATTTCCCAGGATATATACCCTTTATGGGCGTTCTTGATCAACGTATGCCACTGATCACGAGATTGTTTTTCATATTTTACAGATCCGTCAGCCAGTTTTCTGGTTTTGTGCCGACCGTAAACAAAGGCACCGGCATACCTGGGATTATGAAGTATTCCTAGTGCTTTGGTATGAAAGAGCTCACTCCAAACAATTTCTCCCCTGTTGGGAGATTTTAGTAGTTTTTGTGGGAATTTAATCCCTTTTTCGCGAAAGTATCTGACTGTAGCGGAAGCCGAGCCGGTTCGGCAAAAGGTTTTGAAAAACAGCCTGATACTTTCCTGAACCTGTTGATCCGGGTCAAACACGACTTTACCGGCTGTATTGTAAACAAAACCAAGGGGAAGACAACATTTAAGCTCACCCCGCGCGGCTTTATTTAAAATCCCCCCTTGCAACCTTGCTTTCAAAACATGCAGTTCTGCCTCACTCATTGTACCTTTGAGCCCGAGAACCAAACGGTCATTAAAACGGCAGGGGTCATATAATCCATCTTCATCAAGAATCAGAGTTTCAGTGAGCGCACAAATTTCCAAAAGCCGGTGCCAATCTGATGAGTTTCTTGCCAATCTGGAAACCTCTAAACCAATCACCATCCCCGCTTTCCCCAGACCGACTTCCGATACCAATTGTTGAAATCCCTGACGTCCGACAGCCGTGGCCCCCGATTTCCCTTGATCCGTATCTATGGTAATAATTTGCTCCATCGGCCAACCCAAAGCAATGGCTTTTTGGCGTAACGCGTATTGCCGCTTGGTGCTCTCAGTGTTTTGAAAAACCTGCTTTAATGACGATTGCCGAATGTAGAGATACGCTTTTCTTTTGAGATGATCCGCAGAGATTTTTTGATTTCTTTCATCCATAATCAGACTCCTCCCCGATTGTTAAAATTATTTCCCAAATCATTTTGAAAAGTGTCACATCAATCATAAACATCCAAAACATAGATCCTTATGAAATACGTTACGGTTTTCATAAAAGCAGATCATCCGATTTTTGTATGAGTTTAATTGCCAAACGGATCTCCGTTTTAATTTTTCCTCCGGCATTGGCTTTCAATGATAATGCATTTTGTAAAATCGTTAAAATATCTTCCTTAGCCCATTTGGCTACATGATTAAACGACTTTACCGCCTCAAAGTTCCCCATTTCAAGCCACTCTTTAATGAGTTCCTTTTTGGAATTTGGAACCCGAATCGTAACTGATGGATCGGTGCTTTTTCTTCTACCGGATCCCTCTCTTTTTCCTCCTCTAGCCATGAAATCCTCATTTGAAAAGTGTTACAAAAATCAATCAAAAGTTCTTTGAAAAATGTTACAGTAATCTAAAAAGGTGATTATTAAATAGTTATAGAAAAATGTTACAGTTATCAAAAACGATAGAAAACGGATCATTGATTGAGTATCACCTCTGCTCTGCTCATGATCGCTTGCAAGTTAAATGAATTTTCCCACATCTTATCCCGTCGTGCATAGAATCATATTGGACAACAGGTTCACTACCTGTTCTCGTAAATCAGGCTGGATCGTTTCATTGAGTTCTCGTTTATTAGCCCCGATAGTCCCCATTTCACAACTATGTTGACGCGGGGTGAGTTTCCCGCATTCTTCCAGCCATCCAAACATTCCAAGGTGATAGACTAGATTGATCCCTGGAGGTTTTCTAAGAACAGATTCGCCATAATTGATGACATGTCCTCTTAATTCCTCATATCCGATACGGATCAATTTCCTGTTTGGATACTGTCGGTTAATGGTCCTGTCTTTCATCTTTGAAAATCCTTTTTTTTTTCTCTCTGGCAAGGGCTCGCTCTACACTTCTCGGATGAACCGTGAGGTGAAAATGATCCGCAATCATGGCTGCCAGCGCTGGTATCTTCAGGTTTTTGTCTTTAGCCAACGCCTGTTCAATAAACCTCATAACCTCATCCGATAATTTATGGGGTGATTTTGGGCCTCTGCGTTTGGGGATCAAGCCAGGTAGACCTCTCTTTTTCAGCTCTTGCCGCACTTCATAAAAAGCTGGCCTGGAAAATCCATACGTTTTGGCGGCTTGGGTCACCGTCCATCCGTCAATTTGAACTCGGCGAACCATCTCGTACTTTGCCTGAATCAGATCCCGGGCATCAAAAAACTCATACTGCTCAAACAAGTCATCTTTGACGATTTGTGATCTTGGATTTAGCAGACCGCATTTTGCCAGTGATTCTGCTTTCGTGTCGTCCTTACTGTTCATTATGATCCTCTTTCTTTGTGGCAAATTTGGATTTGAATGAATGTATTGTTAAATATGTCTAATTAGTAACTTTGTCAAGAATAAAATATCACTTAAAACCTTTTATAAAAGGTCATTATGCCATTTACTCATATACTAAACCAAGTATACAACGGCGTATTTTACTTTACTTTTTTTGACATAATTTCCTTGCCACTTATTCGTTTAAATTAACAGAATCTATTTGAATGATCTCCTGGTTAAAAGTTTCAATTAATTGACTTAAACTCAAAAGATCAGCAACTTTAAACAAGGATCTTCCTGCTGACTGTTCAACAAACAGATTCTTAGGGAATAGACTGGTCCAGCTGGTTGGCAGCGACACAAAGCGATTTTCGTTATTATAAAAATTAACTCGGTGTGATTCCCAATTATGATAATAAGTAAAGAGCTTGAACTTTTGTTTATATAGTGGGTGGAATGGATGGATAACCTCAAAGGTTATGTCTTCACTGTCAGGACAAGGTGTATTTGTCAGCTTACGCCAATGGTGTGGCAGAACGCTTAGTTTTGAGTATCAGAAATGAATTTTTGAATCACGTTATTGCCATCAATGAAGATCATCTCCGACGTTTAATGCGAGCGTATGTCGATTATTACAATAAGGATCGATGCCACCTATCTTTGGAAAGGGATTCTCCTTTTGGTAGAGAAGTTCAAAAGAAACCATCTGATTCCATTAAAGTAATTTCTATCTCAAAGTTAAGTGGGTTACAGCATCGATATCAGTGGCAAAAAACAGCTTGATTGTTTCCTTAGCTGCTTCAATATCCAGTGTCATCTGGCCTTAACGTGCAACTGTGTCTAAAATACGGTTTTTAACCGATATTCTTCTAATCTCCTCAACATATATTTTAAAAATAATCCTAACTTGGTTACAAATTTTCAAATTATTATCAACAAAAAAGTAGTTTTTTGGATCAGATGCAATTTTGAGGATGTACACGGGAATTTGGCTCCTTGAAATTTTGTAAACACACTTTTAAAGAGATGCGTTTCAACCTGAAATCATCTTTTGGATAATCGGCTCTATTTCAGGGAGATCCTCGGTTGCGGTTTTCCAGACAACTTTCACGTTTATTCCGAAATAATCATGAATTAGTTTGTCTCTCATTCCTGAAATTTCACGCCAAGGTATGGCAGGTTGATGTTGTCTGATATTGTCAGGGATTTTCTTGGATGCCTCACCAATGACTTCAATTGCTCGTATGACAGCGTATACAGTCTTTTCATCATTACGAAATTGCTCTAGTGTCATTCCTCCGATAAATATGGTTACTTTCTTGATTTCTTCGAGAATATCTTCCAAATAGTCATTATGATTTCTATTGGCCTTCATATTTGAATTGCCTCACCCAATACGCGTTTAGCGACTCTTGGTTTTAAGGTATCTTTCATGACTAAATCTACTTTAAGCCCCAATAAATCAGATAAATAATTCTCAAGTTCGATATATCTAATCAACCCAGGTATCTCTCTATATTCAATTAAGATATCCAAATCACTTTCATCATGTTGTCGATTACTTACATAGGAACCAAACACCGATAGTGATTTGACTTGAAATTGCTCATAAAGTATCGGTAATTGTTTGGATAGTTCTCTTTTGATTTGAGATAAATTTGTCTTCATTATTCGCTCGCGGCACAAACTTTCAATGTTTTCTTGATAATACTTAATAGTAATAGATTCTCTAACAAATAGCTTATTTGTCAAGTTGGAAAAAAATGATAAAATTCACATTACTCTCAAAGCAATATTGTTTATATTTTCAGATAATTGTGATTTGATTATCTTTTTTGCCTTTCTTATTAACAACCTAAGCAGAATATTTTTAAATAATTCAGTCCAAATCCCAGCCCACTATAGCCCACTTTATAAGTATCCCTAAGGACATTTCAGTCAGTAAAAGGTCATTACTTAATCCCGTGGGGTCAAAAAAGTAAAATCAACGTAAAGTCCTTTGTACTGTAGAACTAAAGTCGATTTTTCATTGATTTTCTATCCGTTATTGTCAAGCAGCCTGTCTCTGTCTCGCGATAATCGGACCACCCAATAATCTGAAAATACATGATAATTAAAACATTAATCCAATTGCGTGTTGGAATGAATTTATGCTATTTATCGGTCATTTTGAAACCAAATCCAAAGACAAACGATCAAAAATGACCAAGAATGAAAAAAGAAATTATCCCTTATGCTGTTTCTATGATTTTGAAAGCAGCTTTGTTAGCTGCCGCTTGGGCCGGAAAGATCAGAAAACATGGATTAGAATCAATCTCTAACATGCCCATTGATGAAAAAGACAAGGAAATCTTTTTTCTACGTGATCGAATTTACCAACTGGAAACCCGAATCAAGATTTTTCAAAAACAGGTGTATTCATCTTCAAATAGACAACGATACACCCTTAAGGAAAGGCTATTCATCCTTTGGCATATGGAGTATTTCCAAATCCCTCGACGTCATGTCACAAAGACCTTCGGTATTGCCAGATCAACTTTGTATCATTGGTTGAAACGTATTGATGATATTCCCAATTCAGCTCAACACCCCTGGAACAAAACATCAGAATCATTAGTTGATTTAGTATGGCGTATTTCCAGGGATAATATTGATTGGGGCCGAGTTCGGATTTCCAACCAATTAAAACTTCTGAATATCTTCCTTTCCGCTTCGGCTGTTCGCAATATATTGAATCGCTCCAAACCTCAGAATCCATCACCTACTACTTGTTCCGAAAAAATCGTGACAAAGAATAAAAATGGATGCCGTATTCCTGCTTGGTATCCAAATCATTTATGGAGCGTTGATCTGACAGAAGTATACTATTGGGGTCTTTGGAAGATTTATATACTGGTTGGCATCGATCATTTTTCCCGCAAAGTCGTAGTCGTTATTCCACTTGAAGGCCCAAACGCAGGATTTGTGATTGATGCCCTTGGAATGGCGTTTGAAACTTGTGGAAAGCCCAAGCACATCATTACCGATCAAGGAAGTGTATTTACTAGTGCAGCTTTCAGGGAATTCATCGATTCAAATAATGTAAAAATTCGATATGGTGCTGTTGGAGAGCATGTCCCTGTTATGCCGTAATGAGACCATCCAATAAATTGATAATACAAGGTTATTAATTCGTCATTCCATTGTGAACTGGGAACGATTCTATACTATCCGCCAGTTATTTTAAACCCCGTCTCTCATTTTGTATTGTTGTAACACTTTGCAACAGACAAAAACATCAAGTGCAAATTAATCCTATCTCAGATTTGCATAATTGGGATGTGGGTTCTGTTCCCAAATTAACTGCTTTTGCAAGTACTGTATTTCGATTTATTTTTCCGGTTTTTTCGTAGTCCTTTTGTTGCGTGACAAGGACACTATGACCTAGCATATGCAATTCAGGACATGATATTGACTAATAGAACTGAGCTTTAAAAAAACCAAAATACCATTTTCTAGCTATTAAAATAATATCTTTAAAAAAGCAGAGATTTTGTTATAGTTAATATAACCATCTGTGTAGTCACCACTAGGTGGATTAGCAGCAGAACTGAGTTCGACACCATAATGCCCCCAACTGAACAAATCAAATTGGAGAGTTCCATTGATTTTGAAGAATGGAAATGCTTCATCAGTATCATATCTGACGTTGTCTAAGTAATAATTTCCTTTTATATCCATTTGCCCTAAAGATACATCTATGAAAACAAATCCAATCTCTTTTCCGATGGTGAGGAGCAATTCTCTGGTATGAAGAAAGGCTTTTTCAGGTACATCTTTAGACTCACTACCGCCTGGAGTACAAACCTCCTGTTTTTCCTGTGTTAAAGTTGTAAAATTAACACCAGCGTTAACATAAAAAATCCCTAAGTAATTTTTCGGTGTGTCAATTCCAACTTCAAAGTCGGATTGCTTGAAAACCAGTCTTGATCCGCTCTTTGGTCTATCGCAAAGTTCACCTTTGGCGAAATACAAATATTCAGTTTCACCTCTGGATATGCGAAAAGAAGAATCGCCTTCTTCTCCATAAGCGGTGCTATTTGCTAATATTATGAATATTGCAATTACAACTAATATGTAAGGAGGTTTCATTTTATTCCAACCATTCATTCAAGTATTGATAAATTCTAATATTCACAATGCGGGTTGCTACATACACAGCACAAATGCAGTATATATACCTTGTCTACTATTAAACAATTTTATTGACCAAATTGAAGATAATTGAATCTGTCCCTGTCACACGACAATGGGGCCACCCAACAAACTGATAACACTTGATAATTAAATCATCAGCCTCTTTGCATATTGAATCAATTCCGTGCTATTCATCGGTCTTTTTGAAGCCAATCCCAAAGATTGAGGGTTCATCTTCTTACGAAAAACCTTCGACGGATAAAACGTTACCACCTTTCTTTCCGATATTTCATGTGCTTCTTTAGGGTTCGGATTTCTGCCCATACGAGCCCACTTGTGCCTAACTTGGAATTGACCAAAACCGGATATCAAAACATCTTCACCAGAAGCAAGGGTACCTTTGACAATTTTCAACAGGGATTCGATCAGGTTTTTTGCAATGTTCCGATCCAATTTTGTTTTTTTCATGACACCATTAACGATGTCGTCTTTTGTTACTGTCATAATACTGTTTCAATGATTCCTCTAATTTAAATTCATGTATTAACAAAAACAGACGAGTAGCAGGAATATTGTTAATCTTCAAGAATAATATACGATCTTCATTCTCCAAGGCTTCATTATACCAATTATGGTATTTGGTCTTATTATCCCGTGTTTGATCTAAATTTTATTGCAGTCCTTTGTCACATAACAGGGAAACATTTTCCGATAAAAACCAAAGTTCTGAAGAACTGGTCGGAGTGCAATATTGAAGTTGAAAATATGGCGAGTCTAAAATAAAAAGGAATTCCCTCTAATATGCTGAATTAACGTTGGAATTATTACAATTACATCACTCCGACCACTCATCCATTTTTTGTAAAAATTCCCAAATTTTGAATCCTCTGCTAAAGTGGAACAGGATAGGATTACGGGAGAATATTGGGGTTTTAGACTGATCCAAAAAGTGGTGATTTTAATTGGCTGTATCCTTTGTTATTATTGGATTACAGCCTGATTATTATGGTGGGTGTCATGAGAGGAATCGAACACACCAGGATATAACATACTGATATATATTACTATTCATAATAGGTATAATTTTTTAACCCAAAAAAGTGTGTTTTGGAGTGTTATTAACTAAGTTATTGAATTTATATCCTAATTATACCTGTATATTTTAAAAAATGCAAAAATGTCATGAATTAATTTTCAATTGGGATTGGGGATGATTTTGATAAAATCCTGTTTCCTTAGTTTAGCTATTTGGAGTGCTGAGATTCCATATCAAGAAGGCATTACACTTTGATTTTATCAGTGAACATTTTGAGATGTTATAATCAATAACCTACTGATATTATGTAATGATATGATTATGAAGAGTCACACGTTTGAAAAGCTCAATTGGCATGATGGACGGAATTATTACTCATTTTTCCGCTGTAACTATTGTAAACAGGGAATTTAGAGAGGAAATACTTTTTTTACCCCACGGGTATTTTAAATGCTGTAAATGCAAAGAATTTCCGGATAGAGAAGAATGTGAATACCGAATTATTGAGTATTCCAGATGTGATTCTGTCAGAAAAGCCTGGTCAACAATACGTAAGAAAGCCAATATTGAATATCTTAAGCTCCATGATATAAGAAGGTTTTTTAATCGTTGTATTCTTCAAGAGAAACTGGGATTTTCCCCTCTGGAAGCAGGTTGCTATATCGGAAATTCTGAAGAAGTCAATTTGAAGCATTATAGTCCAATTTCACCTGAAACCTTAGATCGAAAAATTAACAACAGGTCTTTCGAGGAATTGGTATATGAAAACTGAAATTAGATTGATAGGATTTTATTTTGGTCAGTATTTGGTCAGTCAACTATTTTTGGGAATGGGATAAAAAGGCCAAGGCCCATGAATACTGGTCGGGGTGAGAGGAACTGAACACACCAGGGTCTAATATACTGATTTATTAAATGAAATATTTTAGACATATTTTTTTAACACAAAAAAGTGTATTTTGAAGTGATATTAACTAAGTTATTGATATAATTCCATATTAACATACTAAAAGTGGGTTATGCAAATTTCTTCCAATAGTTTAATTTAGATTAGAAGTTTTTGATTCAGATACTATTTTGAGGATCAAAATTATTTTCATTCGTATTTGATTTCAATATTTCTTATGGGTCTTTCGATCATCTTATTTTCTCCTGATTTCAATCTTTGTAACATCGATTATTGGAGTTTTTCAGCGTCCCTGAGTTCGCATGACAGGGACACATGCTCCTTTGGGGACGGATTTTTATTGTTAAAAAAAATAAACTATTTGAAATAATAATTGCCATTGGGTGTATTATTATTAATAAGCTTGATAAATTTATATTCAAAATCAAAAATAAATAAAAGATTCTAGTCATTTGTTCTACTCATAACTCATAAAAGGAAGTCTGTTGTGAAGAATCACAATAATAACAAGTCTGTTGGTTTAGATTATATAAAAGTCTTTTTCAAGATAATATTAGCCGGTTTATGTTTGATTTGTGCGTCACCTGCAATTGCAGAAGAAATAGATCTTTTTAAAACACTTCAGATACATCAGTTTTCAGAACCTATTAAACCGGTTGATTTTTCCTTAAAATCTACCGAAGGAGATATCGTAAAACTTAGTGATTTTAAGGGGAAAGTAGTTCTTCTGAATTTCTGGACAACCTGGTGACCAAACTGTAAAGCAGAGCGGCCAGCTTTGCAGGCTTTGTACGAAAAATTTAAGCACAAAGGATTAGTGGTTCTTGGTGTTTCTGTTGACCGGGCTGGAATGGAAAAAATTATAGAGTATGTCAAACGCTATCAATTATCATTCCCCAACCTTCACGATTCAACCCTTGCTGTAGCTGAAAACTATCGAGTTACCGGTGTGCCAATGACATATGTTATCAACGTAAAAGGAATGGTAGTTGGAGTAGCTGTAGGACTACGACCATGGATGAATGAAGGATCTCAAAAACTAGTTCAACAGCTATTAGCGGACGTTGAGTGAAGCTCATTATAATCTGGTATAGTATTAACCAGATATTTTTTATTAACAAAATGTATTAGCAAGGAGGTAGGTACTATGGCTTTTTTTACCAGACAGTTTAAAAATATTTTACTGATTGTTTCAACAAGTTTACTAGTAACCAGCTGTGGATCTTTATTTGATGGAAACTCAGGAAGACGGAATGCGCCTTGAGTCTCTAAAGCTTCGGGTAGTTTACCTGTAATAATTGAAATGAAGGGATAATTCATGTTGATCGAATGTTTGATTTGATTCACTTTTTGCTCAAACCACTTGAATTCATAAAAGTGGTCTTATCGTTTGTATAAACGTTCAAAAGATAAGTTTGCATTATGGATAGAAGTTAAAAACCCCAAGTGAAAACCATGGAAATGGTTTTATGACTATTTCCATGGTTATGATTATAAAAATTATCCTAGCAATCTCAGAACACTTTGAGGTGTTTGATTTGCTTGTGCCAACATTGCGGTTGACGCTTCTGTCATGATTTGATTTCTGGTAAATGTTGCCATTTCCTTTGCCATATCCACATCTCTAATAATAGACTCAGATGAAACCAGATTTTCATGGGCAACCCTCAGGTTGGACAGGTTTGATTCAAGCGTATTCTTTTGAAACGCACCCAAATCACCTCTGGCTGAAGTCACTTGATTTATTGCATTATCTATCAATTTTAAAGAACTCTGGGCGGATTCAAAATCCCGCACGTGAATTTCAGATAGATTACTAAATCCTGTCTCTTCACTAAAACCACGTGCTAAACTCTCCGTACTCATATTCTTAACTGAGATTCCGGCAGTTTGACCGCTATTGGCTCCAATTTGAAAATTAAGTGCATTTTGTGAAACAAAAATCCGTCCAACCGAGATTCCCCCGGCTGGCATTTCAACGACATCACCATCATTAGCGCCAGAATCTACATCTAATGCTCCAGAATAACGGATGCTTAATCCATCTGTACACTTGGCACCCTTTACACCCGTTAAAACCTGGGCATTGCCAATAGCTGATTCACCATTGATGGTTCCACGAATATCATTACCACGAATCGCAGAAGTAATTTCTCCGTCAGTTCCTCCTAAAACACCACCAGAGCTGCTGGATACCTCAAACTTAGTCTTGGAACCATATTCTTGGTGCACGACGCCAATTGTCCCATTGTCATTCAAATCAACTTCCAGCTCCAGCCCTTTTCTGTTAATTTCAGAACGTAAATTCTGAATGGCTGTTTCTGCGGTATCATCGGCAGTGGTTGTATATTTTGCAATTTTACCATTTTCAATAACGGTTAATGTTTCACCCGCATCAATCATTTCCGGAGATAATACGGCTGTACCATCAATCCTGGTTTTACTGGCCAATTGAGTGATTTTAACATTAAAACCATTACCATGGGATCCCATTGTTTTTGAGGTAGCGTTGACAAATTCTAACCCCTTACCAGTTGCTGTTCCATTGATCCCACTTGATCCATCAAGAAGCCTTTTATTCCCAAATTGTGCCTGTTTGGAAATCCGGTCAATGGTTTGTAAGATATTATCGATCTCGCTTTGATCAGCTTCCAGCATTACCTGATCATTGACACCTTCATTAGAGGCATGGATGGCTAGTTGTCTTAAAGAAACAAGCATATTATTGATTTCCGCCATATTAGCTTCAGTGGTCTGTACCAATGAAATAGCTGTCTCTGAATTATCAATAGCCTGGCTAAGTCCAGCGACTTGAGCCCTCATTTGCTCCGATATTACCAGAGAAGCTGGACTATCCGCTGCTCGGTTAATTTTTTGACCAGATGACAATTTTTCTAATGTTTTTGCCATTGCGTCTTGGTTTTTATTTAAAAAACGATGGGTATTTAAGGCACTGATATTGTGATTTATTCTGGTAGACATGGTAAACTCCTTATTTTGGAACCAGATGATGGTTCAAGTTAGTTATCCTTAACATACTCTTTAAGTTCGATGGTTTGCTCTCAATACAAATTAAGAGCATCGAGTAGTTTTTATTGTAATTTGTTTCAGTTGGACAATGGATACACTTGACTTGCTAAAAAGCTCTGATATCAAAACAGATATCTTTTTTATAAGTAGGCAATTTAGAAAGATTGTCAGCAACTGAACGAAAGACTGCTACCCAGATCGGTTAACTTGAGAAATACAGGATTAAATATAAATGAGGAGTTGTGTTTTTTGATTAAACAGGGAGTTATTTGGGGTATATTTCAGATTCTGTTTATTTATTTCCGCTTGGCTATTATGAGACAATACCCACTCGATAATTGTTGCAATACTGGGCTGATGCCCCTGGAACGGCTCAATGATTTTATTTGCTGATTTGGTAACAACTGCATCATCATCTGAAAATTGAGGATGGCACTCTTGCATTTTTTCTTCATTTGCAAAATGAAAATGATTGTCTTTCTCAATTTCACCAAAATGCGCATGAATATTATTTTGAATGACCGCTACACTTTTTAAATAGTGCTCACCTTCAATTAAACAGATAGAGTGCCACACAATACCGGCAATCATACAAAAAGCCACCAGGATGGCTATTTTGTTTCTGATTATTTGATTTTCAGGTTTTTGAGTATTCATAATAATCCAAGTTCCAGAATCTAAATTTATGATAATGCTTTTTATTTTGGTTTGAATCTACTTTGATGTTAATTCTTTATCGGTACTTAGTATAAAAACTTTAGCTTGAAGCGAATAAAATTTGAGATAAATGAAATATTTCAAATTTAATTGGGTATTATTAAGTATAACCAATATATAGTCATACAGAACTCACTAGTGTATTTTTTTAGAGATTTTGGACTTTATGAATAAATTTATTAAATTATTTTGATGTCAACGATGATCAAGTAACCGGACCGGAAGTTTTAATGATAACGCTTTTTGATAAAAAAGATCCAAATGGAATTGGCTAATATTGAAACTAACCAATTATTTACAGTGGAAAATAGTAGCTGGTAGTAATTAAATTCAAAATCAATTAAAGGAGAAAACAACATGAACTCAATTGTTAGTTGGAATATTGACCCTAATATATTTCAAATTGGATTTATTACTATTAGATGGTACGGATTGTTATTTGCGTCAGCATTTATTATCAGTTCCATTATCGGCAACTGGATTTTCAAGCGGGAAGATAAATCCATTGATCAACTTGATAGCTTGGTTCTTTATCTGGCTTTAGGAACAATTATAGGTGCGCGTCTGGGTCATGTATTATTTTATGATCCGGTATTTTACCTTTCCAATCCCCTTGAAATTTTTAAAATATGGTGGGGAGGGCTGGCAAGTCATGGAGCAGGGATTGGACTGCTTGTATCCACCTGGATCTATTCAAAAAAAACATCCGGAATGTCATTCTTTTGGGTCTTTGATCGGGCAACTATCGTAATTGCCTTGAGTGGTAGTTTGATTCGTATCGGTAATCTATTTAATTCTGAAATTATCGGAAAGCCAACCAGTTCAAACTGGGGAGTTATTTTCAACAGGATTGACCTTCTTCCCCGGCATCCAACTCAACTATATGAGTCTTTAGCCTATTTTTTAATTTTTATCCTTTTGTTAAGTTTATATCTTAAAACCGGGAAAAAAAATGTATCAGGATTACTGACGGGAGTTGCTTTTATAACCGGTTTTAGTGCAAGGATTGCCATAGAACTCTTCAAAGAAAACCAATCCGGATTTGAATCCGGGTGGATGTTGAATATGGGTCAGCTATTAAGTGTACCGGTAGTATTAGCCGGATTGTTAATATTAATGCTTTCTTTTCGTCGCTCCAGGTATATCAATTAGATATTATTACGCAGTTAATTGATCACTTTATAAAGCCTTGACTTTCCATAATAGTGTCACTGGTCTGATTATAAAAATTAGTCATTAAATAGAGGGTTATGTATTTGTTTTCCATAACCCTTATGAACTTACGAATATGCTTTTGAGTGTGATTTAGAACTGCAGGTAAAAAAGGTAGGTCAGCCAGATTAGCCCTAAGGAAATCGCAAAATATAAAGTCAATTTCATATTCGACCATTGTAGTTTTGCTAATATTCCATCATTCAAAAAAAGACGGTGTTTTTGAATGTTATAGAGCATATAACTTATTCCGGTTAAGTTAGAAACGACTCCAACTGCTAATAAAAAAGACTGGAATTGACTGACAAATATTGCAACAGCAGATAATCCTAAAATCGGTAATACATCTACCACATGGTGCAAGCAACAAGCAATCATGGATCCTGTCGAAATACCTGCTGAAGTAACGACGGGAACACCACTTAGTTGACCACTTTTCGCCAACCGTGCAAACCTCCGCAAATAGGAAAATAATCCAACCTGTATTCCAAATCCAGCCAGCAGAGGTATCATCCAACGTCCTAGAAATAAAAGCTGAGCCCAGGCATAATCAAATGAGTTTAAAATTGAGAGTATGGTGATATATAGTCCCGATACAGTTACTACTCCGGTGATACCGAATCGGCAATATTACCAATTGATGTTTTAATTCTACCGGAGAAATAGCGGTAACTCCTTTGGCTTCACTACTATAAAATTCAGTTTGCTCGACTGCCAGGTATCCAACACTCATTATTGCTGATATAATTTGTTTTAATGACAATATTGTTTGATCAAACTCAACTTTTAAAATATTTTGAAAAAAATCAACGGAAGCTTTTTTTACTCCGGTCATAGATTTAACTGACTGTTCCATGCGAGAAGCGCAGGATTGACATGTCATACCGCTTATTTGTAAAACTTGTGATTTAGGTGCCATCGTTTTTCCTCTAATCTAAGTCTGTTTAATTTATTCAATGCATGCTGTTAATTAATACTCAGAAACACTTGAGAATATTTCAATTGATGAATCAGATTATTAAACAATTAGCTTAAAAATAATCCGAATTGTTACGATTAGTGAGACCGGCGAGGATTTACCCTTCTCCCTTCATTGGTTGAAATTCATTGAAAGGAGAGGGGAAATGTGAGTTATTTAATTTACTTTTGTGTTGCTGTTTTGGCCACTCCAACAGTCGCCATATCCCTGGGCATAACCCGGAGAAGAAGACATAATCAGGTGATTGATGATCATTCCTCTATCATATTGAAGCTGTTCGACAATTGATTCATCTTCAGAAGTCAATTGCACGATTGCTCCATTTTCTATTGGGGTGATTTCTACCTCAATATTTTTCAAATAACTTTTGAGCTGGTCCTGTTTTTCATTCAGGATTTTTGAATTTTATTGGCACTTTCC
>Ga0233437_1004845_pt1 | contig 15377 bp, 12 predicted proteins | sample SI_122_August201_FD_182714 | JGI IMG/M metagenome (GOLD analysis project Ga0233437, IMG submission 182714) | Seawater microbial communities from Saanich Inlet, British Columbia, Canada - SI_122_August2016_200_MG | ecosystem: Environmental > Aquatic > Marine > Inlet | place: Canada: British... | reverse complement strand
TTGCCTATATTATACTTTGTTGTACAGAACTAGTCTGCACACCCCATTTACATAGTTGGTATAGCCACGAGACTATATCAAAAACCGCTGGAGTATGCGATACCTTTATTCTAAAGTAGAAGTATTTAAGTCTTTATCACCAAGAACCTCTATGGAATATATTGAACTCATAAGAAAGTTCCAATGTCAAGTAAAAGAAATTTCTAACATAAACCAAGACATAACTCTTCCAGAGTTTAACAAAATTCTTTTCTGTGGTATGGGTGGTAGTGGAATAATAGGAAACATATCAAAAGATATTCTTCCGACAGAAGTCCCAATTTTTATAACAAAGGGATATGATATACCAGATCACATAGACAAAAACAGTTTAGTTTTTTGCATATCATATTCAGGAAACACAGAAGAAACACTTTCATGTTTTTCACAGTGTTTGAAAAAAACTAAAAACATAATTACAATTTCAAGCGGGGGAAAATTAGAAAATCTTTCAACTGAAAACAAAATACAACACATAAATGTTCCGTCAGGATTACCACCAAGAGCAGCAACCGGTTATCTATTAACATCAGTTTTGAAAACTTTAGGAGTTGTAATTCCTTTTGTTGATATTGATTTATTAGAAAAAACAGGAGAAAAAATAGGGTCATTAATAAAAACAAAAATACCTGTTGTTTACACATCACCATCATTAAAATCTGTTGGTTTAAGATGGCAGCAGCAATTAAATGAAAATTGTAAAATGTTTTGTGTAACAGGAAGTTTTCCTGAAATGAATCACAACCAAATAAATGCTTTTACAAACACAAACAACTCTTATCACACAATTTTAATACAAGACAAAGACGATAATTCACAAAATAAAAAACGGTTTGAGTTTTTTAAATCACAGTTACAAAAACAAAAAATAAGTTTTACAGTAATAAATGTTTCAGGATCAATATCTGAAAAAATAATAAAGGGAATACTAACAGGGGATTTCGCATCATATTTTTTATCAAAAGCATTGTGTAAAGATCCATTCGATATAGAAATAATAGAAAATCTTAAGAAATTTCTTGCTTGAGTGATTCGATTTCTTCCAATGCTTTTTTAGCAAAGTTAAAATATATTCCGAAATTTTCATGTTCGTTTTTGTGATTTTTATATACTGTAACAAATTCCAACAAATATTTTTCAAAAAGTTTTATAGAATCACACGAATCATTCATCCCAAACTGTTCATGTGCATTTGCTAATTCATCATCATCTTGATAAAGAAGACAACCATTTCCTTCAAAAAATAAATCTTTTAATGGTCTGCTTATGTTAGTTATTTCCCCACTCAAAATACTCATTATATAATTTCTTTTCCACGAACCCTTGTCTTTGTAATCAAATCCGTTAAAACTTTTTCCATCTTTTAGATAACCATTTACCAAACCATTTTCATCCAATCTCCCTATTAATTTTTCATATTCATTTTCAAGCTCTTTAGAAAATCCGAGAATAAAGTTCTCTTCAACCTCATCATCAACACAAACACCAATATCAAAATCTCTGTGAGAAGTGTTTACCTGTCCCTGTAAGTTTATAGTGAGTTCATCAAATTTTTTATGTGTTATCTTGGAATTTTTTTCAATAAATTCAATTTGTTTTTTATATTCTTCCATCTGACCTACATGATTTCCAAACAAATCTCCCATACCATAAACTGTTAGAACATCAGAATATCTTTCAGCCACTTTTCTCAAAGTCGATATCATAAACACAGATACAGCTATTGCGTTAGCCTGATGTCCGAGTTTTAACAAATAATGTTGTTTAATACTTTTACTATCATACATCTCTTCAACCAATAAAATCAGCCTCTGATTAAAGCCTAAAACTAAACCCTTTTAACATACGATCCTACAGAAAACGTCATTTCATTAATTCGCTGTTTGACGAGCTCATTACCTTTAATAACTAAGATCACAATCTTTTACTAGAGTTAAACCACACAACAGTTAATAGGGTAAAATTCATCAGGTGTAAACATGACAAATCCAGAAACATTATTAAAAGAACTTGGCTTAACAGAATATGAGTCAAAAGCTTATTTGGTTCTTGCAGCTCGAGGCGAATTGACAGCAGAGCGAGTTTCTGTCATGGCGAAAATACCATTACCTAGAGTTTATGATACAATGTCGTCTCTTTCTCATCGCGGATTAGTTATAGTTACTAAAACCCGTCCGCAGAAATTTTCATCAATATCCCCAGAAGAAATACTAAAGCTAGTGAAAGACGATGAACAGAAAAAACTAAATGAAAAGTTCAGGCAGATGGAAGAAATAATGCCTCAAATATTAGAAACAATAGAAAAAACAGATGAAAATAAATATAATGATGATCCTGATACTTTATCCTATGTAAAACGCCGAGTTAGCGTTGAAACTATGTGGAATGAAATCCACAGACGGGCTAGAAAGTCTGTTATAATGTTTGCAGGTGATTTATACTGGCTTTACGAGACAAGACCCCTTTTAAAGCGTATAATAGGAAAAGGAGTCAGCTATAAGATTCTTACTTCTAAGAAAACAGATGATATGGTTAAAAGAGCAAAAACAATAACATCATTAGGTGCTAAAATAAAGTATAATAAGGAAATTAGCCAAAATAAGAACATTCCAATAAGAGGTGCTGTTATCGATAACAAATGGACAGTTCTATTCCAACATCAAGAGCCAGATTACAGTAAAAAGGGCACAAATAGGACAGATTCATTGGAACAAGGCGATTTTACAACTCTTATAATCTCAAATAAGCTCATATCAAACGTATTTGCTTCATATTTCGATCTTCTATGGAAAACCGGTAGTGTGGCATCAAAGAAATAATCATAACCACGTCACCCGCCGTATTTAGGACCGACTGTTTTTACTACTGGGTGCGGGTAAACTTTATATATACTGAAGTATATATATTGTAGTATGAAAAGAAGCAAGAAAGTCGTGTTTATTTCACACGCTTTAATGAATCAGAATTCTATGCCAAAAGATAAAGGCAAGTATCCCGGAATGGTGAGTGATCTTATGGAACTTTTATCTGAGTCTGGGGTAGGTGTTGTTCAGATGCCTTGTCCTGAATTATCATTTGGTGCTCCTTTAGGAAGAAAAATAAAAAGTAAAGAAACATTGGACACAAAACCATTTAGAAAACATTGTAAAGGAATGGCAACTGGTATGATGAACCATGTTGAAACATATCAAAAGGCAAAATACAAAGTTGTTGGGATTCTTGGTGTTGAGCATTCTCCTGTTGAAGCAGTTCATCAGATCGATAATGGAAGTAGAATTGTTCCAGGGAAGGGAATCTTCACAGAAGAGATCGAAGAACAGATGAAAAAACGCAGATTCCAAATCCCAATCGTCGGTGTGAACTTAAACAATATTTATTCTTCTTTAGAACGAGTTCAATCAATGTTGAACGCAAGTTAATTTCTGAATAATTTTTCGCGAACGTTTTTTCTCACGACAAACCCATAAAAAGGTTCAATCAATGTTGAACGCTTCATAAAATTATTATATAATTTTTCTTAGGAAACTACCTAACAAAAACTTCTCGTTTTATATATCTCTATTTTGTAATATGAATTATGAAAAACAAATCATTGTATATATCATTAATCGTATTAGTTTTATTTTTTTCAGCAGATGTTTTTGCTGACCAACCAGTTTCAATAAATGAAACATTAGCAAACATAACATGTCCGTCTCAGATTTCTGTAATGTTAACACAAGAAGTCTACAATGTGGGAGACACATTTTCATTTGATGTTTTTATTTTAGACGATAACGGAAAACCAATACCTAATCAAAGATTTTATGTATTAATAACAGGTCCCGATTTAACTGATCGGGGAGGACATCAAACAGACGAGAATGGAGATTTTTCATATGAAGCAGTCATTGATGGTCCTATAGAAACAGGAGAATACAAATTGACAGTTTACATAGATTCAGAATACTGTTCTACAGAAATTCAAGACATAGCTACTTTTACATTAGGAGACCTAACAACACAAACTTGCGGAGATAATTTTTGTTCAGCTGATGAAGCTGCTGTGATGTGTAAAGTAAATATGTGCACATGCCCAATAATAGAACCATGCGCACCAGGAACAGCATGTACACAACCAGTATGCGAATGTCAAGAAACATGTGAAGTGATTTGTCCACAAGATTGTTTACCTTCTTGTGGAAACCGAGTATGTGAAGATGTAACTTGCACAGCAAAAGGATGTCCTCTAGGAGAAAATGCACAAAACTGTCCAGTTGATTGTGCAGAAAAATCACCAGTTGTTATAGAATCAAAAATAAACAAACAGGTTTTATCACCAGGTGAAAAACAAAAACTAACTTTTGAAGTAAATGGAAGAGACATTGATTTTGTTGTTAGTATTTTAACACCAGACGGAATTGAAATACCAGTTAAAACTACAGGATTAACAACTTGCAATGCTGAAGAACAAGGATTTTGTATACACACAGCAGAATTTTATGAAACACACACACCAGGAAAATATATAATAAATGTTATTACAGAGGAACCGATTCCAATTAAAGGAAATAAAGTTTTCATTGTAGAAGACTATTCAGTACTTTCAAAATACTTAATCCTAAAAAATATAGGTGACTATGTTTATCAAGAATCAAGAGTAGAATCATTTGATAACGATCGACCAGCTTACATGGCAACATATACTGGAATGGGAAAGGACATTGCAGTTGCTGTAATTGATTTTGGTTCAAAACAAGAAGTTAATGAATTTATACAAGACAGGTTAGATGATAGTGGGATAACAAAAAAAGAAACAGTTTTGGGTTATCCAGTTTATATTTACGAATCAGGGTCTCAGAGAGTTTTCTTTTGGTCAAGAAAAACAAGTGTCATCGCTGTAATAGAAAGCACATTCATACCAGAACCAGCACAACTAATAACTGAAACAAGAGAAGCAGCAAAAACTTCAACAACACAATCAGTTTCATCAGATGTTGTTAATGTGAATGATGGACCACAAATTAAAATAGACCAAGATATAGAAACACTAACACCACAAGAAATTGTTTCTATAATAGAAGAACATGGGGGGAGGGGGTTAATAACAGGACACGCAGTTACTCCTGCTACAGAAGACACAGGAACATCTACAACTTCCATAGAGCTAAAAGATTATCCTTATGATTTGCTACAAGCTTACCTAAACAAATATCCATCTGACAACGGAGCAATTGGAACCGAGTGTGAACAGCATGGCGGAATTTGTGTTGCCATAAATGCAAATGAAAAACCAATTGGGTTTGAACCAGTGGAATATGCATGTAAGTCCACACTTAGTTTTTGTTACATAAAACAAGTTGACTCAGATGATTTCATGGACATGGCTTTCAAATTAGAAAACATGAAAATACGATTAATAGAATTTCAAAAACAAGCCGATGTCATAAAACAATTTTACCTAGAACATGGTTACCAAGGTGATGTTGAACGATATGAAGAAATTGATAGATTGTTTAGTGATGCAATGAACATTGTTGACAGTACAAAACAACTTGTCCGAGAAAATCTTGATAATCCTCACATGGTAAAAACACAAGTTAAAGAAAATTTAATTTATGTAAAAGATATTTTGCGTAGGGTAGCAATGTTAATGTTATCTGAACCAGGAGAACCAGTGGGTGATGTAGAAGAAATTCCTGTATCAGTAAAAATGAGTTTTAGAGCAACTCAATGGACTTCTTGGGGTGGTGAAGACATTATCGAAACACATGAACTTGATGTAGAAAAAGGAACAAGTTTCGGATTCACAGAAGTCGGAAAAGATTTTATAGGAACCAGTGTTTTTGAAATAGTAAAAATACTAGATGAGAATACAGTTCAAGTAATGTTTGATGAAGATGTTTTAGTTGTAGAAGGAGATTCTATTAATAACCCAGCAGAAAATAGCCCAATAACAATTAGCAATGAAAAATGCTTTAACACAAAAACTTATGATTCTGGAGTAACTCTGTGTATAGGAGTTATTGGTGACATAACCAAATGTGCTAGAGAAGGACAATATACAACCGGCCCAGTTTCACCAGAATATCAATATGGATGTTGTGAAGGATTAGAAACATTTGATTCACAGTCAGGCCTAGTTGGTTCAGGTTTATTATGTTACGACCCAGAAAAAGGAGTTCCTGTATGCGATTCAATAGGAACAAAGTCAGAAGGCTGGTATTACCAGAATGGGTTATTATTAGATTATGAAAATTGTGGAGATCAAACAGAACCTGAAATTAATATAAAACCATTCATGGCATCAGATGTAACCAATATGAAGACCACTGTAGATAATGATGTATTTGTTTATACACGGTGGGGGCCTTGGGCAAGTGGTCATTGGATGGGAGGAATAAGATATGGCGACAATGAATACCTTGACTATGAAGAATCTGAAACTCCGATACAATTGGAAATAGGATTATCAGGAGGAACAACATATGAAGAACAAATTATTACTATAACAACAGACAATGGAGTAGTAGATGCTTATGTTCCTTATATAGAGACAACAGGAGCACCAGGAGATACAGTAGTTTTGTATATCGTAGAAGATGGTTCCACATATTATAGAAATACTATGTATGATCGTCCTGGTGGAAAAGATATGACATTTGAGGAGTCAGTTTTAGGAGGACATTTAGCAAGATCAGCTGGGGATGTAGAAATAGAAGTTGAAACATGCTTTGCAGATCCAGATGGTAGAGATTATTATACTAAAGGAACAACAACAACAAAAGAATCAGATGGAAATGATAACATTCACAAAGACATGTGTGTTGTCTCAGATAGTGGTAAAGACGATTACTACACAGAATATAATGGAATTCATTATGACGATGTTAAAGCATGTGAAGGTGACAACTGTTATATAAGCGAATTATATTGTGATGGAAATACTATGGTAGAAGAAGTTGTGAAATGTTCAAACTCATGTGAAGATGGTGCATGTATGGAGGATCCAATTGCACAACCATTAAGAGTAAGAGAAATAATTAATATTACAACAACAGCAATCCCAGCAACACAAGCAATAGATAGAGATGGATCTCCAGGATTGCTTTTTTATGCAGGTGCTGAAAAAGGAACAAGAGGATACTCAACAATAGGAAGATTATACGGAAACGGAACGATGGTAAATATTACAGAAAGATATAGAGACACACCAATTGTAGAACAAGATGAAATATTAACAATTGGTTTTGGAACATCCGATGAAACAGATTTAATAAATGAACAGGTAATTACAATAGAAACAAACAAAGGAACAATTAATGTATACTTGCCAGAAATAACAGGAGGAGAAGCAACAAATTATTGGCTTTATATTTCAGAAGATGGATCAACTTTTTGGGCTAGTTTAACTCCTGAGGAAAGTTACTCTGTTCATGAATTAGACCCAATACGAGGTTGGTCAGCATCAATGATAACAAAACACATAGGAAGACTATCCCCAGAATTAGAAAATGAATTAGGCGAATAGGGAATAAATTTGTAAGGTGATTGAATAATGAAAAAACTTTTAGTACTATTGTTAATTTTAGTGGTCTTGGTCTCAGGTTGTGTTGATCAACTAGCTAAAATAGGATCATCAGATGTAGATAATCCAGAAGGTGCTGCCGAAGCTGGACAAACTCTTGGAGAAGGTTTAGGAGACATGACATCTGATCTTAATGACATGATAGATGGGTTGGAATGAATTTTTTCGCGAATGTTTTTACACAATTTTTGCTTGAGCTTTTTTGCATTCGAACCCATAGAAAGGTCATTTACATCTTTTCCAAAACATCTATCCCCAATAAACCCAACCCAATACCTAGAACCATTTTTACTTTTTCCACAAGCGCTAATTTAGCTTTCTCATTTTTACTACCAATCACCTTAACGGTTTGGTAGTATGAATTGAATCCCTCTGCCAAATTATGCAAGTAAGTTGCTAGATAATGTGGTTGAAGTTCACGACCAGCTCGCTCAACTGCTTCAGGAAACTTCGCCAGAAGTTTTAATAATTCAATTTCTTTCTCGTTTTCCAATTTACCAATTTTTCCTTTCCCACCTTTTTCTCCGATTGAACATGCCCGCGCATAACTATATTGTAAGTAAGGACCAGTGTTTCCTGTTACTTGTAAAGCAGCTTCCCAGTCAAAAAGAATTTTACGATTATTATCAAACTTTAACATTCCATATTTCAGCGCAGCCATTGCGATTTTCTTAATATTTTTATCATTGGTTTTTTTCTCCTTTGCTCTTTCTTTTAGTTTTTCAACAATCCTTTCAATTAACTCATCATACAAAATAACATTTCCTAAACGGGAAGCCATCTTTTCTCCTTTCAAGTCAACCATTTCATAACTCAAATGGAATCCCCGTTTACTCCAAGAAGGGTCAATATGTTTTTCTAATTCAAAGAGCTGTTTGAAAAATAAAGTTTGTGGAACAGCAACAACATGAATCAATCGATCAGGGTTAAATTCTTTAAACTCGAGTTTCGCCAATCCTAATTCTTTCGCATTATACAAAACATAATTATCTTTTGTAATTAAAACAACAACACCCAAATCTTGTTTACTTAAATCAACAATAATCGCTCCTTCACTTTTCTTTGCAATTTTCTTTTCCAAAAGCTTTAATGAGAATTCCCTTCCAAGATCAGTAAGCTCACTTTCAAAATATAAACGATCATACTTAACCCCAAAATCTTTATACACAGAATCAAAATATTTTAAACTCCATTCTCGCGTGTCTTTCCAAAGCTTTAACGTTTTTTTATTCAATTTTCCTTCATACATGTTAGCTGTCATTTTTTTAATTTCCCCTTCTTTCCCATCTTCTTTAATTTTAGTATTAGCAGCTGCATAAACTTTCCCCAACCACTTTGCTTTTTCAATAGTTCCAGAAGGCGGTTTCATTTCTAAATTTTCCAATCCCCAAAGAACTTTAGAAATATGTGGACCAACATCACCTTGATAATTAGTACGAATTATTTTATTTCCTTGCCATTCCATTATTCGAGATAAACTTTCCCCAATGCAGATATTTCTGACGTGTCCAATATGAAAACCTTTGTGCGTGTTAGGATGTGCAAACTCAACCATGATTTTTCCTTTCTCTTTCCCACTACCATAATCTTTTTTTACAGATTTCAACAACTCTCCACCGAATTTTCCCCAATCAACAAAGAAATTCAAAAATGGACCTGTGGCTTTTATTTCGCGGATAAATTTTATCTTTCCCTGTAGTTTTCTCTCTAATTTTCTGGCTTCTTCCACAGGATTGCCCATCTTAAAACAAGGCACAGACAAGTCAGCCTGTTTAGGATATTCAACATTATTAACATCTACTCCTACCTTGGTAGCTATCTCTTCTTTAAGTTTCAACCATAGATTTGGCATAGTTAATCAATTTGTTTACAGCTTTATTAAAGTTGTTTTTCTTTGCTTCTAGATTAGTAGATAACAATCCCAACTTCTTTCCCAAGACATTAATCATTTCTTTGTCCCCAGGTTCACCCTTACCTTTTTTCAATTCTAAGTTGTTCTTCATCAATTCTTTATCCACAAAACTATCCAAATCTTGTCCAACTTTCTTGTAAGCTTCACGGAATGGGACACCATTCTTAACTAGTGTGTGCGCAAAATCAGCTGCAAAAATTTCTTTTGTGCAAGACTGTTTCATTTTGTTTGTATTGATCTTCAACCCATCAATAATTATTTCAACAACTTCTAAACTCTGTTTAGTTATCTCTACACCATCCATTAGAAGAGACTTAGCTTCTTGAACATCACGATTATACCCACTAGGCAAACCAGTGCTTATATTATACATAATGTTCTGATACCCGCCAATAATTTTAGCTTTAGATTTTAAGAGTTCTAACGGATCAGCATTTTTTTTCTGAGGCATTATAGAACTGCCTGTAGTTGTTTCATTTGAAAGCTCAATGAATCCAAATTCTTTAGTAGAGAAAAGTAAGAAGTCTTGAGCTATTTTACTTATATCTATCATTATAGTTTGCATTACTGAAAGTACTAGCATCTCATTCTTTCCACGTGAACCTATAGCTGTTAATGAATTATACTCAAGATCAGCAAAACCTAATTTTTCAGCAGTAAAATCCTTATCAATATTTAGAATACTACCAAAACTAGCTCCAGCCCCAAGAGGATTCTTATCTAATACTTCGAAAATTTTTAACAGTAGCTCTAAGTCCTGTAATAACAATTCATAATATGAAAGCAAGTAGTGGCTAAATGTAGTAGGCATTGCTTTTTGCATGTGTGTATATCCAGGCATCATTGTCCATCCATCTTTTGATTTTTCTTCCAATACTTTACAAACGTTAATCACAGCTAAACCCACTTCTACCAACTGCTCCTTCATGTATAATTTCATATCAACAGCGACTTGATCATTCCGGCTACGACTAGTATGTAGCTTTTTACCAGCTTCCCCTAAGAAAAATTCTACATTTGTGTGCACGTCTTCCTTCGACTTATCTAGTATAAACTTTCCTTTACTATCAAGTTCAAGAATTTCTGAAAGCCCTTTCAATATATCTTCAGACTCTTTCTTACTAAGAAGTCCCTGCTTTTCCAACATTAGTGTATGAGCAATACTACCAATAACATCCCACTTAACAAGTTTCTGATCATACAAAATATCGTTTCCACTACAGTAATCTTCTACAATTTTATTCAATTCATCTTTTCCTTTTGACCAAATTTTCATGCACAATCCACCTCAATAGTACCATCAAATATTTTTTTTGGATATCCATGAAGTACAAGACCGTTATTTGATATCTTTACCTTCAGCAATCCACCATTTGTAACAACATCAACAGATTTTGATTTTATCTTACCAAGAAGATTGCTGACAAAAGCTGAACAGCATGCTCCAGTTCCACAAGATTCTGTTTGATCAAAACAGCTTCGTTCATAAAATTTTGCCTTAATAGTATTGTTATTAACAATTTCAACAAAATTAATTTCTATTCCTAGCGGAAAGATACCTTTAAAACTACTGATTTGATCACCGATTTTCTTGATAGGTACTTCACAAAGATTATCAACAAATATTACAACATGGGGCTCCCCTATCTGAACAATCGAACACTTTCCAATACCATCAATATACAAATCTACAGTAGAATCATTATCATCAAGATCATAATTAAAGAATTTTTTCAAACCATTGTATGTAGTTTTTATGTTCCCCATATCAACAATATAATCTCCACAAGAACCCTTCTTAACAGTAACTATACCAGAGATGGTTTCGATTGTAAATTCATTTTTTCCATGTTTTTTATTTAGAAAACTACCAACACACAGAGAACCATTTCCACACATATCCCCTTCAACATCAGTTATATTGAAAATGCCCATGAAAGCATCAGCTACTTCAGATTCACATAAGAACAAAACATTGTCTGCGCCAATTGAATATTTATGTTTGCATATTCCCTTGGAAACATTTTTAACAATATCAGCATCTTTTTTCAACCCTTCAATTATTATAAAATCATTTCCACAATTATGATATTTTTCAAAATTTATTTTCATATCAAATCACATCTCCTTTATTTTTCTTATAAAAAATCTTAGATTGTAAAGTATAGAATTCCATAAACGATTTTACATGCTCTCCTGTCCATGTACTTGATTGTGCATATGTAGCAACAGATTCGTCAACAAGCTCATTGGAACTAGAAATTTCACACACAAATGCAGATTTTTTACAAAGCGTTATCTTAACATTTCCGTTAACCATTTTTTGTGTAGAATTTATGAATGCAAAAATATCTTTAAGCACAGGAGCAAACAATTTATTGTAAGCTAGATCAGCCCATTTATAGTCTAATGTATTTTTCAAACAGAGTTGTTCTTGTGTTAGTACAGCTTTTTCTAAAGCCTTGTGAGCTTTTATTATCAACAATATCCCAGGTGCTTCAAAAGCCTGGCGACCTTTTATTCCTAAGGTTTCGTCTTCAATGTAAACATCCCTTCCATACCCATAAGAACCAACAATAGCATTAAGATTTTTAAGAATTTCCATAGGATTCATTGTTTTTCCATTAAGACTAATAGGTAAACCCTTTTCAAACACTATCTCAACATAATCTGGATCATTTTTAGTAATTTTACTAACAACCCACACATCTTCGGGAATTTCTTTGTTGTCATCTATCTCTGAACCAGAAATTGTCATCCCAAATATATTTTCATTTAATGTGTATTTTTTAACTTCCTTTGGAACAGTAAATCCATGTCCTTCTAGATATTTTATTTCCTCATCACGGCTTATTCCTAAAGTTTTCACCGGAGTAATTAATTGAATATCAAGAGTTGAACAAATTATCGGAGTTTCTATACGAAATTGATCATTCCCACTAGCTGTACAGCCATGAGCAATCGCTATAGCATTTTCTTTTTTAGCTAATTCAATTGCATATTTTCCAAACAGGAAACGATCAGAACACATTAAAGGATAAACTCCCTGATAGAGACCATTTGCCTTAATTATTTTAGTAATTATTTTGTCATAAACCTCTTGTTTAATATCAAATAGAATGTGCTTAATAGCTCCTAATTCCTTAGATCTATTTTCTATATACAACAATTCCTGAGGACTTAATCCACCACTGTCCATTGTCAGTGTGATAACATCGTATCCTTGTTCTTTCAAATAAAGCACACAAAAACTCGTGTCCAACCCACCAGAAAATAGAAGTATGACTTTACCTTTCATAAAGTTCCACCTTTCTTCATTTTTAATAGAAGATTGTCTTTTGGTGCTATCACAGATTTTCCAGAAGCAATTGCTGTTATGTCTTCTGGTGTCAGATCATACACATCCCATGTTTGAGTACAGTCAGTAACACTAAAACCAAATTGCTCAAAATAACCAGAAACATCTCCATCCATATAATCCTGTTTTCCAACAGCAAGTGCAAACACACCACCGTCTTTTAGAGACATATTAACATTTTCCATAATTTTCTTCACACCACCTTCACTACAGAAAGAAAACAGAAAATGTGCACTAATAACATCAAAAGAAAGATCCTGTGGAATATCTGTTGCATTCCCGTTTATAGTATTTACAGATACAGAACATTCACTACTGTTATAAAATTCTTTAATATCTAAAAGAGGTTTGATGCATTTATCAAGAAAATATAAATCCACTTTCTGATCAGAACTCATGGCATCTTTAATAATTTTAACAGTTCCCTTTGCATGAGGAAGACCAGCTATTCCCAAATTCAACATTTCAATTTTTTGTTTTTCCACAAAACAATATTTCAGAACAGAAGCATACCATTGTTTTTGTTCATTCATCAATAGCCAGCTTCCAGCTGGTCCATATATGGTTCCCATTTTTGATAAAATATCCAGTTCCTGACAGGGTTCTACTTCAAACCCACCGGCAATTTTAGTTCCGCATTGCGGAAGTTCACACATTTCATTGTCTTTTTTATTCAAATGATAATCACACCAGTTGTCAAAGGTACAACTACCATATAGTTCAGTTTCCATTTCCATGAAATTATCTTTGTAATCCACCACTTATTTTATTCATTTTCATACACCTCTTTAAACAATATCCAATTACTATACAAATCACGTATATAAATGTTAGAGACCATACATAACAATATAGAACAAAAATGTTCTATATGGAACAGTGATTGTTATGAGTACGACTTCAGATTTAGTAAAAATTTATGTAAAACAGCGTCCATACATAAAAATTTGTTTAGAGAAAAATATATTAAATTATTCAGCCACAGCTAGAGAAATCAAAAAAAGAGTACGCGCAGATCCAGATACCATAAAAACATCTTTAATTCGTTTAGGAAAACAGATAAGAAAAAAACGAAAGGTTAGTGAGAACAAACTTATTTCAATCCTAAAAAATTCCTCGATAGAAGTAAAGAACAAGATAGCTATAGTTATTTCTCACGATAAAATAAACATACCTACAATAGCTAGTGTGGAAGGACCTTCTGCTTTTACACACATGGTAGAAGAAAATAATCTAAAAAACCTAAAACGAAAAGGAATAATAAAGATAGAGCGAGGGTTAGATATCGTTTCCCTGCTTCATCCACCAGACATAGAATTTGTTACAGGTGTAGATGCTTTTATTTTTGATGCATTGGCAGCAGAAAATATAAATCTTAATCATCTTTTTTCATGTTATAATGACACATTACTAGTGGTGAAAAACACAGATACAATAAAAACTTTCCAAATTCTAAAGGAACTTTTTGACTAATTTATTTATATATCAAAGATTCAAATAAAGTTTTATGAAAAAAAGTACTATGTTAACTTTAATCTTAGTTTTGTTTGTTTTTTCGACAATTTCATTTGCTAATACAACAGTTTCTGGAGACTCCAATACAACCCAAAAAACACTTGAAGAAGATATTGGCGCAGGTATATTACCAGGGGATATTTTCTATCCAGTAGATGTGTTGACTGACAAAGCACTTTATTATTTCACATTCGATGAAGAAGGAAAAGCTCTTGTTTCTGCAAGAATAGCTAATGAAAGATTAAGTGAAATGCAGGTATTATATACAAATAGTGATTTAGAAAACATCGATGAGGCAAAAGAAGAACATGACTTTTACATGAATGCATTAAATTCTCATATAGAAATAATTCCAGAAGGAGAAGCTGACTATGAAATTATGGTGAAGATAGAAAAATTAGTCGCAGTTCATAAAGAAAAAGTAAATTCTCTTGAAAAACAAGTTTCTGAGTTGGATCAAGAAAACAAGGAACTTAAACAAATCATTTCAGATTTAACAGAAAAAATACGAGCAGTTGAAGATAATGTGATCGAAAGAGCAGAAAAAGAATACAAATTACAAAATATAACAATCGATCAAATCGTAAATGCAGCAAGCAATGAAAATGTTCGCGGTGAAGAAAATTTACAATCAAATTATAATTATCAAAACATATCAGGAAACACTTCTGGATCAAATGGTAGCTCTGGATCATCTACAGGATCTGGATCGTCTACAGGATCTGGATCAAGTGGTAGTTCAGGATCATCTACGCCGGTTCCTTTAGGAACATGTTTAGATACAGACAATGGTGATAATGACCTTGTTTTGGGTGTGTGTTCAGACATTACAGGAAGCCACACAGATTATTGTGTAAATCCTGCGAGATTAAAGGAATATTATTGTAGTGGATCTAGTTGCTATGGATATGATTCAAGTTGTGGGTCTGGAAATATTTGTATTGACGGAGAATGTATAGTAGACACAACTACTGTGGAAAATTATA
>Ga0233437_1004843_pt1 | contig 15385 bp, 10 predicted proteins | sample SI_122_August201_FD_182714 | JGI IMG/M metagenome (GOLD analysis project Ga0233437, IMG submission 182714) | Seawater microbial communities from Saanich Inlet, British Columbia, Canada - SI_122_August2016_200_MG | ecosystem: Environmental > Aquatic > Marine > Inlet | place: Canada: British... | reverse complement strand
ATAACATTGGAAAAATTTTTAGGCCGCCGAATCATAACTCCGCTTGAAAAGATTGCCAAAGCCAACAAAAGGATCCAGGAAGACATAAACCAGGCAGGTCAGATTGAACTTTCAGATGATGCACCCAAGGAAATAAAAAGCATTGTAACCTCCCGAGGGAAAATGCTGGAAACCATCCTCAACGTTTCCGATGAGCGATTGCGACTGGTTAATTTTATACGTGAGACCTTTGGCCGATATCTTTCCAACAAGGTGGTGGATGAAATTTTAGAATCCCCAAAAGGCCGACAAATTGGCGGTACAAGAAAGATTGTGACAGTATTGATGACCGACCTGAGAGGGTTTACAAGCCTTTCCGAAACCAGGGACCCCGAGGAAATGGTACAATTGTTGAACCGGTTCCTGGAAAAAATGTCTGTTATTATCCATAAATATGACGGTATCATAGATGAAATTATCGGCGATGCAATACTTGCAATTTTTGGCGCACCTGAAAGTCATGGAAATGATCCGGAACGAGCTGTAGCTTGCGCCCTTGAAATGCAGAACGCTCTTACCTCTCTAAATAATGAGATCCTTGCGTCAGGGTACCCTCCCCTTGAAATGGGGATCGGAATCAACACAGGAACCGTTATTGTGGGAAATATCGGATCAGAGCTAAGAATGAAATATGGCATTGTAGGCGCCGCCGTCAACACTGCCGCTCGGATTGAATCCAATAGTATCGGTGGCCAGGTCCTAGTCGGGAAATCCACCTATGAGCATGTCAGAGAATATGTAAAGGCAGATCCCGCTCAAACTGCCATGATGAAAGGTATGAAAAAACCCCTGGTTTTCTATTCCGTATTTGCCATTGAATCCAAATATATTGTTCTGCTTAATTCTCCTGTAGAAGAAAAAATGGTATTGCCCATAAGAATTCCTTTTCAATGCTGGAAGATTAAAGACAAGAAAATTGACCTTATTCCCATGACAGGTGAAACCATAAGTATGGATGGGAAAAAAATAGATGCCCGCATCCCTTCAGGACTGGAAGTTTTTACTGACATCAGACTAAAATTTGATTTCTGCATTGACGCCCACTGTTTTGAAGATATATACGCCAAAAGTATTCCCCTTGAAAAAGGAGGGGAGAAAAGCTTTAACCGTCTTCAAATTACCTCAATGGATCCAAAGGACAGAGCGATCTTAAAAAAGTGGATATCACAGGGTTTATATTAATATTAGCATAAGCCCTTGTTTCCTGTTTTAACTGTTCGGATTTTAACTTGACAATTGTAGAAATTTGTTTTTGGATAGAATATCTTCATCTGTAATCTGAACCCTAATAATTATTTAAAAAGGGGAGTTAATATCAGAATAAATAGTTTCAAATTTCATGTTCCAAATAAAAATGTTAAAATTTTTGTCTTTTGGTTTGTGATCATTATTATGGGATGTACATTTCCTGTTCTGTCCAGAGCGAAGGAAAAAAAAATCACCAATGATTTGGGAATGGATTTCATCCTTGTTAAGCCTGGATCATTTATGATGGGCAGCCCTGAAAATGAGCTGCATCGTGATAAAAACGAAGTTTTGCATGAAATGAAAATTGTTAAATCCTTTTATCTTCAATCAACGGAAGTTACTGTTAAACAATGGAAAGCTGTTATTGGGAAAAAATTATTCAGCCGTAAAAAAGGAAAGGATAATATGCCCGTTGTCCAGGTTTCTTTTTATGATTGTCAGGACTTTATCAAAAAATTGAATAAGATGAATAAAGGAATTTACAGACTTCCTACGGAGATGGAATGGGAATATGCCAGCCGGGCAGGGACAACTACTGCCTATAGCTGGGGGGATTCAATTGACTGCTCAAAGGCCATGTATGGGAATAACAGGCAAAAACAAACCGAATGTATTAAATACTTCGAATCCAAGGGAATTGGACCGAACCAGGCTGCACCCGTTAAAAGTTTTGCACCGAATCCATGGGGGTTCTATGATATGCATGGAAATGTATGGGAGTGGTGTTCTGATCCTTACCGGGAGTATAAAACGCATATAATTAACAAAGGATTTGACCCCATAAAAACCGATTCAAGAATCAAACGGGGGGGAAGCTGGTACAAATATGGATGGTATTGCCGTAGTGCCAACCGTGCCTACGCTCATCCCGGAGCTAAATTTAAAACAACCGGATTCAGGTTGGTCCTTGAGGCTGACTAATGCGAGCAAAACTTCTAGGGTTTTTAAAGCTGTATGAAGAAGAAGTAAGTCTGCTCTTGTGGACTGCTGCTCTTTTGTTTGTTATCCGAAGTTCAGGGATTATTTTAAACAATTATGCTGAAACTGCATTTCTAAAGCGCTATGGCGTTGAATACCTTCCCATCGTAAATATGCTCAATGCCATTGCAACATTTTTTGTAACCGGTTTTTTAACAGCCTTCATGGGAAAATTACCCGGAGCAAAACTTCTTTCCTATGTTTTTATATTTTCAGGAATTTCTGTTACACTGATCCGAATTTTGATTCCATTTGGGTTTGAACTTTTATATCCGCTTCTTTTTATGCTCAAGAGCCAATTTGAACTCCTGCAGGCAATGTTGTTCTGGAATATATGCAATGACATTTTCAATACGCGCCAGTCCAAAAGACTATTTCCTTTACTCACTGCAGGGGGGGTGATCGGGCTCATTCTGGGGAGTTTTGGAACGCCATATTTTGCAAAATTATTCCAAATGGATAATCTTTTATATCTGTATCTTTCCACCACTCTTTTAGGAGCCGGAATTGTCCAGGCAATGGGCCGCAGTTACCCATCCCTAATTTTTTCAGAAAAAAATGAAAAGGCAAAAAAGAAAAAGGCTTCCATGGTCCAGGAATTCAAGAATGTACTGCCATTGATCAAGGATTCAGTATTGATAAAAATAGTGCTGGTATTGACATTTATGCCCAATGTGGTGGTTCCCATCATGAACTATCAGTTCAATTATGCTGTAAATGACCAGTTTGCCAGTGAAGCCAACATGATTGAATTCTTTGGATATTTCAGGGGTGGATTATATATGATCAGTCTTTTTATTCTCCTGTTTGTTGGCAGAATCTATGGGAAATGGGGTCTTCCCGTTGCTTTGATGTTTCACCCCTTTAATTATATGATTGCATTTTTTGCATTTCTTTTCCGTTTCGACTTTTTTTCAGCCATGTATGCCAGGATGTCCACCAATATCATTCGGACGACTATCAATGTGCCGGCAGGGTCGATATTGATTGGACTTTTTCCAGCGTCCTATAGGGGAATGATCCGCCCATTTCTCAGAGGTACCGTTGTCAGGTTAGCGCTTTTTGTGGGATCAAGCCTGATTCTAATATCTGGAAATTTCTTTCACCCCAAATATCTGTCCCTTGTCGCTTTGCCCTTTATGCTGGCATGGATAGCCGCACCTTTTGTCCTTAAATCAAAATATCCTAAAATACTGATGGATTTGATTTCCAACAACCTTTTGGATGTCAAAAGTATGGAGCAAGAGGAGTTGGGACAGATTTTCAAGGGAGACAAAATTTTACCCCAGCTTAAACAGGCATTCCTGTCTGCCAGGGGCAAGGATGCCATCTGGTATGGAAAGCTGCTGAAAAATTTTTCCACTCAGGATCTCGATAAAAGTATATTTGAAAATTTGGAAAATCAGGATGATGATACCAAAATTGCGCTAATCAAAATGATCTCTCCCCAGGGTCTTGCTATCTCCATGGAGAACCTGATACCACTTCTTGACCCGAAAAAGCCTGAGGTGACCATTGCCATTTTAAAGATTTTCTGCCTCCAGGGGTCAAAATCCATAAAAAAAATCAAACTCTCTGTCTCCCCTTTCATTAACAATCCTCATCCTGTTGTCAAGGGGTTTACTGTAGCATGTCTATATCAGGGGAACCATGAAAAATATAGCGTCATGATTGACAAATGGCTTGAATCAAACGATATCAACGACATTCAATCCGGAATTGTCAGTGCAGGGTTGAGTGGGGAAAGAATATACATTGATACACTTCTTAAGATATTGTCCAGGCATGATATTGATCAGATTATACCGGACATTATCATTGCCTTGTCCCGGCTCAGGGCCAGGGAATTGAACTCTGTCATTTATTCTTATTTTTCATATGACAGTAAAAACGTCAGGATGGCAGCATTAGATGCTCTTGATATCAATGATGATTTTTCATTAAAGAAAGCCATATTGCTCCTGGCTGATAATTCCGATGCGATTCACGATTTTGCCAAAGAGAAAATCAAAAAAGCTGAATACCATAATAATGGAGTTCTTGTTGAATGTCTGGGTCTTCCAGGAACCAGAATTCGCAAAGCTCTTTTTGAGCTGCTGGAAACCCTTGATATAAAAGAGTTGGACATGTTTTTGTTTGCCAAAAAGAATCTTGATAAATGTTATGCATATCTTGCCATGGGACAGAACCTTGAAAATCGACCCCCGGGGGAAATGAGGGATCTTGCCATTGAACACATGCTTCAGCAAAAAGAGCTTGGCCTTGAAAACATTATCCGTGTTCTATCAATAAGGGATCAGACCGGCAGGATGAAAACAGCATGGCGAGGAATCTTTTCAGCAGATAAGGGTCAGAGGGCAAATGCCATTGAACTTTTGAGTGATATCATGGACCGCAAGCTTTTTAATGCCATGCTTCCTCTTCTGGAAAGCCCGACTCCGGCAATGGCACTGATTGAAGGCAAAAAGGTTACAATAATCCCCAAATTCGACCCTGAAGGAAAACAGGTTTTTTCAAATCTGCTGTCTTCCGAAGACTGGGTGGATGTTGTCATGGGACTGAGTCTTACCCATGACGAACCCTCACTTATTGAGGGGCATGGGGTTTTCAAAGAATTGGAAAATTCAATCAATAAGAATATTTTTAAAGAAGTACAAAGGATTCTGATGAAGAATGGCAAAGAGTCAAAAAATCCCCAGAGAATAAAGTCAACCGAGATTCCCCTTGGTGAAAAAATACTTCTATTAAAAGAGATTGAAATCTTTTCCGGTCTCAGCCCAGCTGAGCTGGCAGCCATCGCAACTGTAACAAAGGAACTTAATTATCCTGAGGATAGAACCGTTTTTAAACAGAATGATGTGGGTGAAACCGTATTTCTGGTAGTCAATGGCGAGGTGGAGGTAATCAAAGAAAAAACTGATGGGGATGAGATGGTTATCGCTACTATAGGTGAGGGAGACGCTTTCGGAGAAATGGCGCTGTTGGAAAATGAGGTGCGCTCTGCAACGATTAAGACAACAAAATCTTCCCGGTTTTTAATTATCCATCAACAGGAATTCAAGGAAACTGCTATGGAATACCCCAGGATTGCTCTTAAAATCTGCAAGGTTTTAAGCAGGCGCATCCGCAATCTTCATAGCCAGATTTAGAATAAGTAGTGTTTGAACGAAAACTCACCCATCTACTGCGTTGCTGCAAAAGTTTAAAATCCTCATGTACAGGAGTACACTCCGGTTTCAAATTTGTATGCATGCGCATCTCTTCGAGCCTTGCGCCTTGTATATGGGCAATTTTTCACCCAAACACGAGTTTCCGGTCAGGCACTAAGTAATCTGAGTTGTTTCTCTATAGCCTGTGCAAGGTCATCTCGTCCCTGTTCCCGGAGCAAAGGTATCAGAGGCCTGTAAAATGGTGGCCTAACCCTTATGGTTATATCAAATTGCGAAATATGGTCCGGTGTAATTTCATCTTCAACAAAAGCCTTGGTCTTAGAAAGCAGTCCCAGGGCAGTTAATTCCGTCATTGTTCGTACACATTTTTCGCAATTACCACAATTTAATCGGTCCGGTACATTGGCAAGGCAAACTCTGAAATTTTGAAATGCCACATCCCATTGAGAAACTATCCTAATTTTTTCAATCCTGGAAAGATGATAATCCCTGTGTCTTATCCGAAGGTCCAAAGAAGAGTATTCAGGATCAAGAAGCGGATGAGAGCCGCAGGGGTGCAGATTGGGTATATCATAGGAAGAGCCGATAAAAACCAGATTCATTCTCCTGGAAAAAGAATGGGCAATAGCAGCTAAAACAGCACCAAAAAAACTATTCAGCCACAGCACCCGCTCATCACAAAGATGCCTGATATTTGTATAAACCGGTATTAATGAAAGTTTAGCATCATTGGTAATTTTTGAGATAGATTCAATGGCCCTGTCAAAAACATGGTATTTCATTCCTCTTTCAACCACACCACCGATATCAAATCCATGAAGAAAAAAACCATCCCTGACATAGCCTGGATTATTACGGGGATAATTGAGCCGGTTTAGCCGCAAAGCTGCTAATGAATCAATGCCGCCGGACATGAACATACCGGCCCCGGGTGATTTGATCCGGGCGATTTCAGACATTACAGGAGATTCAATTTTCAAAGGACGGTATTTCCCTTTTGTCCAGTCAGAAAGGATTACCATTGCAGTTTCAAGACCTTCCTTTAAGAAAGGACAAATCTTTTCATCCATTACAATTCTTTTTTCCCCAAAATGTATGGCCGGCAAAAGACAACCCACAAGAAATGAATGGGGGTTGACATCAAAATATTTTGCATAGGCTTTAGAGGTCTTGATAAAGATCTCTTTTTCAGGCTGACTGCAATCTTCAAAGCTCACAAGAGCTGTGGCTTTTATGCTTTCTTTATCCTGGATCAGATTAAATTTGGAAATTTTCATTATTTAATACACATGTCTGGTATTCACAATATAATCCAACATCTGTTTTGCAATATCTTTTCGGGTTGCTGCCTCAAGTCCTTTGAACCCAGGTGAATAATTAACCTCAATTATCAAAGGAGCGCAACCCTTTTCTACAATAAGATCAATGCCGGCAATTTGAAGTTGACAAGCTTTTGCAGCTTTAATGGCAAGTGAGGCACAGGCTCGTGTCAAATCAATAGGTCTTGCATGTCCTTTCTGGTGTATATTGGTTCTAAAATCCTGACTGTCGGGCGCTAGCGCCATTGCACCGGCAATTTTCCCTCCTATCACAAGCACCCTGATATCCGTGCGGTCTTGTGGAGGAATAAACTGCTGGACAAGAAGGCCCTTCCTATCTTTGAGAAACCGGTTTAAAAAACGCTCTGCTTCAGTCTGGGTGTTAACCTTGATAACCCCATCCCCGCCCATTCCATCCACTTGCTTGACCACCACTGGAAATCCACCCAATTGTTTCACTGCCGGCAAAAAAGAGGCAAGCTTTGTGATAAAGAGTGTTGACGGGACGGGCAGGGCTGATGACACAAGTGTCTGAAGGGTTATATACTGGTTTCTTGCAATTGTGACACCTTTAAGGCTGTTAATAAGCGGTATGCCAAAATGCATGAACTGGCGCAAAAGGACCAGTCCATAATCTCCCATGGGCGATCCCTGCCGGGGCATGATAACATCCAGATCGTTGTGCATCTTTTCAATAAAAAATTCAAATCCATTGTCTTTTAAAGAACACAAAATATCATAGGGGTTGATCAGAATGATCTCATTTCCAGAGCCTTTAGCCGCTTGTTTAAGGCGCATGTTGGGATGAAAAGAAAAGTCATTAACAGTAAGAACACCAATATTCATAATTTAAGTTTCCATTCTTTTTCAATCATGTACTCGGGCATCCATATGCCCAGTTCCTTACCAACCTTTTCACTATAATACACTGCAATTTTTTTTGTTTTGTTTTTTTGGGCAATCTTCTGGGTGGCAGTATTGTCTTCGCTGATGATGGAAAAAATCTTATATTGCTCTGCCCCTTTTGTCAGGCCTTTCAGCAGTCTGGCACCAACTCCAAGCGCCCTGTATTCAGGCCGAACAGAGGTGTAGCCTCTTTCAACAAAGTGATTAAAGTTAAGACCTGTGATGGTATCCAGTCTCTCAATGAACTCAGCTCTTGGATGCTTCAGACTGGAATTGCCGACAATAATGCCATTTTCCTGTGCATATCCTATTAAATATGCCCTTTCAAGATTATATCGGACATATTTTGTATCCACAGATCCTCCTGCTTTAACCATTGCACAGATCTCGTCCAGAAAGCCCGGCGGCAGCTCATCTGGTTTTCGAAAATGAAAGGTGATACCGCTTCCCAATGAAATAAGGGTTTTATTAATTTTGTCTGTTCTAAGACAAAAAAGATTTTTTTTACCCTTACGCTTTAAATAAAGTAAGAGATGTGCAGGATCCGACAAAAGTTTCCAGAAGGGTTCACCCGGAAGCTGTTTTACTCCTGAATAGGCCTGAAGTGAAGGGTCAATACCATTGAGATCCGGTTTACAATATGGTCCGGCATAGCTTATATTCTCAAAGGAATGAGCGATATTTGGATTTAAGGATATAAACCTGAGCCAATCATTTTTTAAGGCGCTGCGGAAAAGGCCTGTTAGTCCCACATGATTCCAGACACCTATTTTTGAAAGGTTCCATAAGCTTTTTATCTTTAAGTCCTCTTTTTTTCCAGGGTTTTCCCATTGGATCAAAGTCATTCCGGAAGAAAAAAGGGTTTGGTTTTCATTACCCACATACATCTTGTCCAGGTTTTCCATATCTGACTGGACACCATAAAACAGTTCGGAAAATTCCTTTTTTTTCAAAAAGATTTCAAAAGAGGAAATCGGATTCTCAAAAAGAAATCCTTTTGCTCCTAATTTGTCTTTCAACTTTGCCACAAGATCCCAGAAAGAAGAACTATCCTTAAAAAGACAAGGCTTAAGCGGCAGTATCAATTCAGGTGTCAGGTATTGTTTTAAAGGGAATAAGGAAAAATCAGGTTCGAGATTTGTATCTTGATTTTTACATTTCCAGGTGGTGTTTATCCAATTTAAAAAAAAAGGCTGATTTTGAAGGGAAAAAGTGTGGTCAGAAGCAAATGTGTCACTCTCTGCATAATTTTTATTCTGCAGAATAATGGTCTGTATCTCAGGAAAAATTGTTTTGATATAATTAATCATGGTATTTGTACCAGAAATCTGGCTTTCAGAATCCAGGGCAAAAATGACTACTTTTGGAAGGACTTGTTTCAGCATCATGCCAAATTTTTCATGGCAAAAAGAAATAAAAAGCTGATTTTTATAGTCATCAATAACACTGCCTTTTAGAAGTCTCCACCTGATCCTTGAGGGATAAAAAGCAGCAGAGTAAATCAATAATAAATCATCTATCTGACTTTTGGCGGTAAAATATTTTTCTGGGTCATAAAATGATTCTGATCTGAAAAACTGTGTTGAAAAAGGTCGAGAGGACTGGCTTTGAAATATTTTTTCCAGCACTCTGAAGTCTTCAGTTGAGATCAGGCCATTTTCTTTTTTTTGGACAGCCAGTTTAAAACCTTGTTCAAGCACCTTTTTTGAAAAAACATGGTTTGTAAAAAAATCAAGATTTGCATCGTAAACTGACGCATTTTGGGCTTCACGCAAAAAACATCCTGCTGCAAAGGCACCGGTAAAAGATGGCATTGCTGGGCTTGTCAGGGGTGGAGTAACAATCATGACAGTTTTTTTATTCATAGCTTTCATAGCTTTCATTGTTCTGTTATAATATATTATTGACCTGAAGCTTGCAACTGGCAACTTGCAATCAGTATAGTACATTGTGTGGTACGCTGTATAGTATTGGGAGGAATTTGAGTTAGAAATCATGAAAATTGCATTTTTAATGGATGACCTAAGGCTGATCAATCCAGTATGGGAAACCACAAGCTATTTGATGTACGAAAGCAACCAGAGAGGGCATACTGTATTCTTTCTGGAACCACACGATGTCTATATACGTAAAAATCAAGTTGTTGCAAGGATGCGAAATATTTCAGTAAAGCCAAATCTTCCCATTGAAGTTTATTGGCAAATGTTGATTGAATGCCTGAACAAGGATGACCTTATATTTGAAACTGTTACAGACTTGGATGCCTTGTTTTTAAGGAAAGATCCCCCCATCAGTTATCAACTAATGGAATTTTTAGGTCCGGTCAGCGACAAAATTTTCATGGTCAACGATACAATGGGGCAAATAAAGGGTAATAGTAAAGTCTACGCCTTGAATTTCCCAGATATTATTCCGGAAACGCATATTTCAAGAGATCCTAACAGAATCAGAAAAATCATTGATAATTTTGGTGGTGACATGGTGATAAAACCGCTTCAGGGACACGGAGGGCACGGGGTTATCAAGGTAAGCAACCGGGATCAGGAAAATCTAAATTCATTGATCAATTATTATATTAATTCAAGCAAACCTTATCCAGAACGTCACCCCACCCTGGTTCAGGAATATCTGGAAAGCGTTAAATATGATGGAGATGTCAGGATTCTACTCTTAAACGGGGAAATCTTAGGGGCCATGGGCAGAAAATCGCTCCATGGCGATTTCAGAACAAATGTCCATGCCGGTGCCAAAGTATTTAAACATGAGATCACAAACAAAGAAAGGGAAATATGTGAAGCCTTGAAAGGTCAGTTAGTAAAGGATGGGCTATATTTTGTCGGAATTGATATTATCGGTGACAAACTTGTTGAGATTAACTGTGTTAGTCCCGGAGGCATACCAAGAATCAATCTCTTGGACAATGTAAAACTGGAAGTTAAGGTTATTGATTTTATTGAGCAACAGATTAAAGGTTCTTAAAAAATGAGCGCCCCCAAAAGACATATCGGTTTATTTAACAATAGTTTAAAACAGATCTTATTTACAGGACTTGTGATATTAATTTTGGCCACGGTTTTATCCTGTGCGAAAAAGGAAGAAACAAACCTGCTTAAAATAGGATTGCCAGAAGAACCCAAGTCATTGAATGTCTGGCTGGCAAGTGATGCCAACTCACGTAAAATACTCTCCCAGATCTACCAGCCTTTGTATACGCGAGATCCAAAAACATTAAAAATCATTCCCTGGCTGGCCAAGGAAGATCCTGTTTTCAATAAAAAAGACCTTTCTTATACTGTAAAATTAAGGGATGCAAAATGGTCTGATGGAAGCAATTTTACATCTGATGATGTTGTCTTTACTAAAAAATTGTTCCTTGATTTTAAAATCCCCCGTTATGCCAGTAAATGGAAGTCGATAAAAAAGATCGATGTCATTGACGATCACACACTTATTTTTTATTTAAAAAAACCTTCAGCAATTTTTCTTTCCCGGGTACTAACTGCTCCCATGGTATCAAAAAAAGAATGGGAACACATAGCAGCAAAGGCAAAAAAAACAAAAAAACCTTTAAGAGCGTTGCAGAATCATATTATTGAAAAACCTCTGGGTACAGGTCCTTTTATTCTGACTGAATATAGAAAAGGCGCCTATATTTATATGAAGAAAAATCCTTATTTTTTCGGGACAGGCAAAAAAATAGCCGATCATATTCTCGGACCCTATGTAGACACCATTTTATTTAAAATATACGGCACCAGTGATGTTGCAATTTTAGCTCTTAAAAAGGGTGATATAGACATGTACTGGTGGGATATCCAACCCGGATACGTAAAGGAATTAAAAGCACACCCCGATATAAAAGTATTTCTGAACAAAAAAAGTGCTTTGTATTACATGGGATTTAACCTGAGAAAACCACCATTTGATAATAAAACTTTGCGGCAGGCTATCGCAACTCTTATTAACAAAGAATTCATCCTTACAAGAATTCTTCAAAATTATGGTTCACCCATGCGGTCGATTATACCTTCCGGCAATACCTTCTGGCACAATCCCAATGTCGCTCAATATGGTGAAGGATTAACAAATGAAGCTCGATTCAAAACAGCCTATGAGATGCTTAAAAAAGCAGGTTATACATGGGATAAAGAACCTGTATTATCTAATAGTGAGGTTGTTGCAGGACAAGGGATACATCTTCCCGGCGGAAAATTAATGGATAATTTTGTAATCCTGACTCCCCCTGCTGATTATGATCCCAAAAGGGCCTTTGCCGGGATGATGATCCAGGAATGGATTAGAAAAATGGGTTTACCCGCTTTTGCAAGACCCATGTCTTTTAACTCACTTTTAGACAGGGTAAAAGGAAAACATGATTTTGATTCCTTTATTTTAGGATATGGTAAGCTCAATCTTGATCCGGATTATCTAAGAGCATTTTTCTATTCAAAATATGACAAGCCCAGGGGATGGAACATGAGCGGGTACAAAAATCCTGCTTTTGATAAAATTGCTATAAAGCAACGAAGTGTTATTGATGTTGAAAAACGAAAAAAAATAATCTTTGAAATGCAAGCAATTCTCATGGAGGATATCCCATATATCCCTTTATACAATCCCCATATTTTAGAAGCTGTTTTCACAAAAAGGTTTAAAGGCTGGGTAGAAAAAGTAGACGGTATCGGCAATATCTGGTCTTTATGTATGGTAAAACAAAATAATTGATATTTTAACAATCAGGATAAAGATAAATGGGAACAAAGAAATTTATTTTCAAGAAACTGATAGAAATAACAATCCTTTTCTTTATTATTCTTACTGTTTTGTTTTTTCTTTTCAGGGCGGCTCCTGGTGATCCTGTCACAAGAATGGTAGACCCCACGCTGACACCTGAAGATATTGAGCATCTGATCGCACAGCTTGGACTTGATCAGCCGGCGTGGAAGCAGTACGTCATTTATATAAAAAATTTTTTTACGGGTAATATGGGTCACTCTTTTCATTATGGAGAACCTGTCAGCAATATTATACTGGAAAGAATGCCATGCACTATTTTACTTTTTACCACATCTACACTTTTAGCTGCATTTGTCGGAGTTGTATTAGGCAAGATATCAGCCTGGAAAAAAGGATCAGGACTTGATAATTTTTTATCAATAAGTGCTCTTGTCTGTCATACACTTTTTATCCCTTGGTTTGCTTTGCTTATTTTATGGGCACTTGCCTATAAGCTTGGCTGGTTCCCTCTGGGGGGAATTATTTCCCCGGAGTTATGGATACAAGATACCTCTATTTTTGTAAAAGTGCTTGATGTGATACACCATATGTTTTTACCTTTGTTAACCCTTTTTTTTATACACCTTGGCAGCTACCTTTTACTCATGAGATCCAGTATGTTGAGTGTTCTTAGGGAAGATTATATTATTACGGCAAGGGCAAAGGGGCTTTCCGACAAAATAATACGAAATAAACATGCGGCCAAAAATGCTGCGCTACCCGTAATTACCAGCGTAGGACTCAGTCTTGCTTTTTCCATAAATGGCGGTGCTTTAACAGAACAGATTTTCACCTGGCCGGGCATTGGAAGGGAGCTTATTTTTGCGGTAAGTAACAATGATTATCCTTTGGCACAGGCATGCTTTTTACTTATAACTGCAGTGGTGCTGATTGCTAACCTGATTGTGGATCTTTTGTATGCATATATGGACCCGAGGATCAGCTACTGATGGAAAAGATGGAAAAAATACCAGAAAATAAAAATTATACTATTGTAAGATTTACAAAGGCCTGGGCTATATTTATAAAAAATCCCATGGGAAAAACAGGCCTTATTATTTTATCTGTTTTCATGCTCATGGCCATTGCAAGCTTTTTTGTTCCGCTTTTGGGTCCTGTCTATCACCCCATGACTGGTGCAGATCCAAACATAACATATTCAACCGGGCCCAGTCTTCATCACTGGCTTGGAACGGATTTTATTGGAAGGGATCTTTTTGTACAGCTTTTGGAAGGTGCAAAAGTAGCTTTCATTGTCGGTCTTTCCTGTGCTTTCATCAGTGTTGTTCTTGGCACTGCAATAGGAATGATATCCGGGTATGCAGGCGGAATAGTTGACACAATCCTCATGAGGATCGCTGATATATTCATGGTGCTGCCTTCTCTTGTTATTCTTCTGATCCTGGCATCATTGTGGGAGTTGAGTATCTGGGTTATTATCTTTATTATTGCGATAATGAGATGGCCATCCGTATCAAGGATTATCCGTTCCCAGACCCTGTCATTGAAATCAAGGCCGTTTATTGAAGCCTCCAGGGTGGCAGGCGCATCAAATTTCAGAATCATCTTTAAACATATTATGCCCAATGTTCTTCCCTTGGCATTCTTATACATGACATTCAGGGTTACAGCAGCCATTCTGGTCGAAGCGGCCCTGTCTTTCCTGGGCTTTGGGGATCCCGGGCAGGTCAGCTGGGGAATGATGCTTCAATGGGTGTGGAGTTCAGGTCATATGTTCCAGGCGCCATACTGGCTGTTACCTCCCGGTATTTGCATCTCTTTGTTGACCCTCTCATTTTACATGTTGGGCCGTGCAATGGATGAAGTTCTTGACCCAAGGCTTCGAAAAGAAGAAGAGGAAGAATAAATGGCAGTACTAAAAGTTGAAAATTTAAGTATCGGATATAAAAGTAAAAAAGGCCTGGTTAATGCCGTCAATAACATTTCTTTTTCAATAGAGCAGGGCCAATCTTTGGGATTTGTTGGAGAATCCGGATGTGGAAAAACCACAATTGGAATGGCGCTTATGGGCCTTTTGCCTGAAAATGCATCCATTCTACAGGGTGACATCATTTTTAATGACAAAAACCTTGCACATTTTAAGGATGAAGAATGGAGGGCTTTTAGAGGCAAAGAAATATCCATGATATTCCAGGCTGCTATGAATGCTCTGAATCCAGTCATCCGGGTTGATGAACAGATCGCAGAAGTTATTGAGATCCATAATCCTGAAATGTCCAAGACAGATGTTTACACCCAGGTGAAAAAAATGTTCGACCTGGTTGAAATTCCTGAAAATCGTTTAAGGGATTACCCCCATCAATACAGTGGTGGTATGAAACAAAGGGCTATTATAGCTATGGCCCTTGCATGCATGCCAAGATTAATAATTGCTGATGAGCCTACAACGGCTCTGGATGTAATTGTTCAGGATCAGATTCTTAAAGAAATCAAACAGATTCAAAAAGCCTTGAATACCAGTGTAATTTTTATTTCCCATGATATTGCAGTGGTAGCAGATGTTTGCAAGGATATCTGCGTGATGTATGCAGGACAGATAGTAGAAAAAGGGACAAGAGAAGAAGTATTTAAATCTCCAAGGCACCCTTACACTAAAACCCTATTGGGATCATACCTGAACCTGGACTCAGAAGAAAATATCAAGGTTCCTGAAATGAGAGATTCTCCTGATTTGATAACAACTACTGGAGTCTGCATGTTTGCCGATAATTGTAATTGTAAATCTCAAGACTGTAAAAACAAGACACCTGGGTGGGTCAATCTTTCTTCAACTCATCAGGCCCTTTGTTTCGAAGACGTACTAAATAAGGACAAAAATGACTGAGGAACAAAATAAACAAACCCCTGTTATTGAATTGAATGGCGTGACAAAAGAATATTGTTTAAAACAAACCTTTTTTTCAAAAGGCGATGCCTGTGTTCTTGCCA
>Ga0233437_1004842_pt1 | contig 15388 bp, 8 predicted proteins | sample SI_122_August201_FD_182714 | JGI IMG/M metagenome (GOLD analysis project Ga0233437, IMG submission 182714) | Seawater microbial communities from Saanich Inlet, British Columbia, Canada - SI_122_August2016_200_MG | ecosystem: Environmental > Aquatic > Marine > Inlet | place: Canada: British... | reverse complement strand
TGTTTCATAGTATGCTGCTCTTGACCTAGTTGGTACGTATTATTACTTGTCCAGCTACTGTTTGAAACTAATCTCATACTATACACATCTTTACTTAAAAAGCAAGCTTCTCTTTTGTAAGGAATCTAAGAAGTACATTTCCTATTCCGTTAATTAAAGCGAGAATGTCTGTTGGGATGTAGTATACGTTGCTTACTACCTGTACTACTCCTAATAGAATAGTAATCAAGTTGAAATACAATGTTTTACTTTTGTACCAAAGCTTCGGTGTTTCTTTTGCCATGATTATTTGTTAAAGAAATTTATTAGATTGTACAACACTTGAGCCTGTTCTCCACGAGTGATAGGTTGATCTGGACGGAAGCTACCATCTCCATAACCGTTCATAATCTCTTTGTCTTTCATCGACTGTATAGCTTCAGCGAACGGACTTTCTTCTGTTACGTCATTGAATATATATTTCAATCCTTTGTTATCAAATAAAACGTAACAAGTTCCTATCCATTTGGTGTCCTCGTTTTTAATTAAGAAAGTACCATCCTCAAACTTTCCCCAAGTGTCTCCGTAGGAATTTGATACAATCTTATAGAAAGGTTTATATCCAGTTATACATACTGCATGACCTCCTATTACATCACCGTCATTACCGCCCCAGACTCCATCGTGTTTAGCTTTCTTGTAATTAGTTTTAGTAACTGGGGTTGAAGTGACTACAGCGAACCCTTTAGACAACCAATAGTTAATCTCGGTTTTCATAATCCGAGCATAACCATCAATTTTATATATTCCATCAGAAGTGTGTAGCCCGTTCTTTACAATGGATTTAAGAGCTGTTTGAATATAGTCTCCTTCTTTCACTCTAGTTCCAAACCTACCTTGCAACTCCCATCCCTTGTCAAACAATGGGTTAAGCTCTTTGTTGTGTTCCACTTCATTTACGGCTTGTGCAGCATGATACGAAGAGAAACAAGTACACATTACCGATCTACCTTGGTTTCCTTCTTTGAGTTTTAACAATACGTTTTCTGGTAAAGGAACATCATCCTTACCTAGAATCTGTTCAGCTATATAATCACGCTCATCTGGAGCGTCTATAGCACCAACTGGTTGTACGTCATTCATATAAAATTGGTTAATTATTTTCTCCTTCTAGCTACCTTTGTAGCAGCTCTACCAGACATCTTTCTGATTTGGCGAGTCCACCTACCAGCAGACTTAGAGATTGGCCCTGTTGGGGTCTTCCTTATAATCCGTAAAGGTTTCTTCGCACGTTTTCTTGGCATGTGTATGGGTTAAAATTTAATAGATGTGGTTTTTGATTTCTTAGTTTCTGTGGGTTCCCAGTATTCCCTTCCTGCCTGAGTAGCCCACACTCCGAATATAGGAGCTATGACTTTATCTAATGCGCTATCAGTTGAAAATAAAGTATCTCCATCTACAGCTTTTACTTCCTCGTCTATACTAAGCATTAGTCCGTCTATAATATTATTTAACTGCGCTCCACCTCCAATCCCTCCTAGAGCTAATCCAAAGTTTAAAGCTACTTTTCTTAGCTTCTTGGCGTTTCCATGTTCTATAAAATCCTTTGCTCCTTTAATAACATCTGATCCTACTTGAACTACGGTTATAGGGCTTCTCCCCCCGTAATATTCATCCCCCTGTGCCTTTTTAATATACATATCAGCATAAGCTCCTAAGAATGGTATGAATGTACCCAGACTTGTTTTCTTACGTCCAGTTAATTTTTCAGCATAAAGCCCTGAAAGATAAATACCCATTAATAATCTAAATAGTTTCCCGTATCTTTGTCTCTTGTTTAACCTTTCTGCTCCCTTAGTTTTAGTCAAGATTTCTTTTGAATGATTGTACATTTCTATTGCGAAACTTTGGAAAGGAAAGACGGTACGAGTTATATCGCTATTCAAAATCAAAGCTCTGTTTTCCCTGTTATACATTGATTGAGTTCTAGCAGCGGCTAAATCTGCGAAAGCTAAAGCATCTTCTCCTTCGTACCCTAGTTGCATGGCTCTATCTAATCCACCAACATAAGCCGCTAATGTAAGTTCCCTCTCTCCTATTGAAGATAGTATAGAAATGAAATCATTCCATTTGTCTATCTTGGTTCTGTAGATTCTGTTTTGAATATTCCTACCCTCACCAACAGCTACAGCATGAACATCACTATTCTTAATATTCAACACTTTAGAATTTTCCTTCACGAACTCCCTAAGAGGCGTACTGAATGATTTAAAGATAGCCTTTACTGAATTCCTAACGCCTACCTCCATTGGCATATTCATAATATACGAGAGAGGTTGAGTAGCGAGAGTCCACCCCACTTTACCTGTAAGGAAAGCCAGGTTGACCATGTTGTTCCACTTTTGGGATGCCTTCCTACCTTTCTCTCCCACACCTATAGCTGAGTCTATTTTATGTTGTTTAGACAGAAGTCCTGTCCTGATGTACTCATCCCAATACTTAGCAGCATTAAACAACTCACGGTTTTTCAGAACATTGTTGTACGCTTTTATGTTCTCTATTGCAGGAGTGATGTAAATATCTTTCCCAATAGCATCAACATACCTATCTAGCAGTAGATAAAGATTCCTTTCTGATTTCGGTAGTTCTTCTAAGAGCCTTTTATGTGCAAATGGATTCTTCGCTTCGTTAGGAATAATGAAATCAAGGTTGTCCGAGATAGTTGCTTCGTTATTCAACAGTTCATTCCAAAGAGTAGTTTTTTGAATATGTGGGATGTAATCTTTAATATATCCAATAGTGTCTTTACCCATAGCTTCCCTGACCTTGTTAGCTTGATCTCTCAAGCCGTCTAAGACTTCTCTTAACTCTTTAGCGTAAAGCTTCTCCTCTGGTGTGCCCTTGACCTTTTCTTCCATAACATCAGATAAGTGTCTCAAGTTCTTCTTAGTGGCTTTTATGTTATGTTTTATCCCTAACTCTTCAATTATCTTAATCTGATTTGTTGCAAATTTCTTGCTATCTAAAATAGCTTGTTCTGTTGGCAACCATACTTTCTTAAACATCTCTCCGAACTTGCCACCTCTAACATGTTTGTCTTGTTTCAATGCCATGTGGTAAGGCGATAGCGTTTGATTGTAAACATCCTCAACAGGAGCTGTGTCGATACCCTTAGTAGCATAGAAACCTGACTTCCTTATTGCTGGGAAGGTTTTGTCATCCCTTACTATCTCTGCTATGTCTAACCCTTTAGATTGGATGCTACTAGGTCTTGTTTTCCCTATATCCATGAAATTATCAAACCCACTCAAGTTTTCTGGTATAACTCTCTTTGTAACCTTGACCGTAGGCTGTTTAGGTCTAGGAGGTTTAGTAGCATGTAAAATAGCTTTTAGAGCTGATTGTGGTGGGATTTTGTCAGGTTCAACATCCCTTGTTGCTAACTGTTCTGGAGTGATCTTCTTCTCACCTCCTAAGAAAGCGTAGTTGGTATCTTTTAAACTTGTCTTTGGAAGTTTCTGTCTGTCTAAAATATCAAACATCTTACCACTAGCCTTTACTCCAGGTGCTTCACCTTTGATCCTAGCTTTGATCTCAGGAGTTAGTTTGATTCCTTGTTGAACTGTTGTCTTGGTAGAGAGGTCAAAGGTTTCTTTATTTACCTCGTCTATATTATCAATTTTTCTATCAGCCTCCCAATATCGGGCATATGGCACTGCTTTAAACTTCCCCTCTCCGAGAACCTCTGTGATGATGTATTCAGTTGCACCACTATACCCTTCTGTTACCGACCTGCCAACTGTAAGACTTTCTGGTGTAGCCAATGCTGTCTTTATGTCCTCCGCATTTGTTTTATCTACATCTTTCAAGTAATCACTAAGATAAAATTGTTTTGCATCTGCTTCCACAGGCAATCCCATATCCATCTCTATAACCTTAGCACCTGTTAAATCAGATACTATGTTACCTACTTGCTTGTCGTATAGATTAGTAGCCCACTCACCTCCGAACTTTAATCCTTCACCTGAGAGAGAGCCTTTATCCTTACCCATAATAGAATCAGCAAGTCCTTTGCCTAATACTTCGTCTAGCTTCTTGCCAGTAGTTCCTTCTTTTCCTTGTGTTATTGTGCCGTTTTTATCAATAACAAAATTAAGCTTTCCCCCATCAACAGCTCTTGCATCTTTTGTAAATACTTTAATCCACTTATCACCACTTTCCACACCTCCACTCCACTCCACGTTATCAACATGAGTAGCTAAATCATACCTAGCACTTGTCTGCTCTCCGTTTATCCATGCGAAGTATTCTGCGTTCTTTGCTACTGCTTCCTGTAAGGCTCTCTTGAGAGAAGGAATTTCCCAGTTTTTAAGCATCTGGTTTACTGGAGTATCTGTTTTGATTTCTCCTGCTAGTGCTTGACGGACATACTCATTTGCTTTTTCCCTGTTCTCTACACCGTTTACTTTTGTTTTTTCTTTAGCTTCATCTCTTAAGGCTCGCATCCAATCACTCTGGAGTTCTTCTAGGAAGTAAACGTCTTTGCCTAGATACTTCCTCATGTTAGACCTGATATGAGCTATTACATTAGGTTCGTCCCAATGAGAGGAACGGAATACACTCTTATCGGTAGCTCCCACATTTATCTTGCCTCCTCTTAAATCCTTGTCAAACTCGTTCCTTGCTTCAGCAGCCGTAGCTGCATCGTCATAAACAAACTTCCTCCCATCTTCAATCTTAACATCCCAACCTCCATCAGAATTTTGGACAACCTCCTTGATACTATTTCGAGTTAAAACAGTTCCTTCTGCTGGTGCTTTAATCAATATCTCTTGGTAGTTCTTACCTTCTGGTAGAGTGTATTGAGAGTATTTGGTTCCACTTTGAAAATTCTTTGTTTGTCCTGCCCTTACTGTTATTGCTTGTGTACTATTCAAATCTTCAAACTTTCTTCCAGGAAACAATTCATCTGTTATGGTTTGTAAATCTCTAGGATCCTTTTCTCCTCTCACAGTTTCCTCTGTTCCTTTAAGTTCAGGTGCAAACTCTGTAGCTTCACCGCTTACAGCGTTGTTCTTGATGTTCTGGTACTGGTTCTTAGATACGATATAAGTTACTCCATCCTGTAAGAGTACCTTGTTTCCTTTCAACTCATACGGAGTCAACGCTTCGCCTTCTGGTATGATTACCTTATTACCGTGAATGTCCTTAGCAGGTACATCTCGTTTAAGTTGTATGTCAGGATGTGTTGCTGTTATATCTTCGGCTGTCATGCCTTTTGTACCTCTTAATATTTTACTAAATTGTTCTGGTAAAGCGGCAGGTTTCTCTATTCCTGGTCTAATACCTTTCTCTATACCTTCAGGCGTAAAGGCTAGTCTGTTCTCTCCTGCGAAAGAATCAATAGTGCTAGCTCCACGTTCCTGGATATAGTCGATTAGATCTTTAGCGATAATAGATGCGTCTTTCTGTACCACTCCATCAGCCATTAGTTGTTTTTCTACTACAGGTTGTAAATTCACAAGACTTGATACACCTCCACCAACGATTCCACCTATTATTACGCTTTCAATTACTCCTTCCCACCACTCTCTATTCTCGTCATAAGATTTCCCTGCTACATAATTCTGAGATACTGTTTGTAATCCTTCTGTTCCTGCTTCACCTGCGAATCCTTTAGCAAAATTACCTATCAAGCTTTTGGCTGGGCCTCCAAAAAGAATTTCTAATCCCATCCTCTCTAAGAGATAAGTATACGCACCAGACTCCAAGACGACATTTCTGGCTTGTCTAGGAGAGAGTCCTTCTTCTCTAGCCCTGTTGTATTCTGGTAAAACATCAACTCCAGTCATAAATGCTGTCGCTAAAGTTGGATTCTTAGTTATTGCATAAATTCCCGCTCCTGCCGCTAACGACATTCCTCCACTGGTTAGTTTGAACAAAGATTGTTGAAGCCAATGATCTGGAATATTCTTTACAATAAGTTGTTGTAGCTTTTGAGTATCTTTGATTTCCTTCTCACTCCAACCTATTACTGCGTCTAAAGTTTGTTCATCATTTTCGCCCCACTTCCCTCCGTCTACACTTATTACCTTTGGCCCTTTCAATTCTTCTGCTGCCAGCCTGACACCTGATACAACTGCTTCTTCTGCGTTGACCATGAAAGATTCTACCCCTGACGCTGTGCCAGGTGACAATGTCTTTAAAATACCCATTGGAGTTCCAGAAGTAGCCATTCTTGCGAACTCTGCTTCTTTCATCCTTTGATAACCAGCTTTCCTTTCCCCTTTAGATATTGGCCCGACTGCTGTTTGTCCATATAATCCTTGAGCAGTAGGTTCGAACTTAATGTATTTAGCAATATCATCCAAGTCCTTCTTCAAAGGTCTAGCTATATCTGATATGAATCCTATAGTGGATTGCCGAGGCGGTTCTCCCTGAACTTTTCTACTAGAAAGAAAGCTTAAAGGTTTTTTCGGTTGGACAGGCTTCTTTGCAAAATTAGCCAATGGTTGTTGTGTAAGTTTGGGCATAGTTGGAGCAACTGGTTTAGGCGCAACAACTGGTTTAGTTGGCGCAGGAGCTTTGGCAATACCCTTAACCTTATTCAATAAAGTAGACTGTGATCTAGTCAAAGGTTTACCTTGAGCTTGTTTCTTAGCCACGTCAGCTACCTGTTTTTTTATAAAATCTATTAGTGCCATATTTTATTTGATTAACCTAAATATTTTTCTGTAGCCTTTAAGATAGCTTCAGCTTGTGCATCGCTTATTTCAACATTTCTACTGTCTAGTACGGATTGTTTAATAACTGCAACCCTATCTGCCTCATCAACATCCCCAAGACCAGAAGCTAAAGTCTTTAAAACAGTAGTATTGTCTACAATACTTTTTACTACACCCTGTGCGCCTGTCCCAGTTGCTGTTTTTGAAAGTACGTCAGAAAGAACTCCTAGTCCTGGCGTTTCAGATGTTTTATATGATTCAAGTCCTTGTCCTGGTACGCCAGCTACATACTTCTCAACCTGTTGTGGCGTTAGGTATCCTCCATCTGGCTTCTCTACAGTTATATCGACATGGACTCCAGTAGCACCCATTGTGTACCCTGTGTTACCCATCATACCCAAAGATCCACCTGTAGTTATTTCTCGTCCAACTTCTAGGTTAGGGTCGACTGCGTTCAAGTGACTTATCCACATTACGTTTCCATCATTCATTTTAATCTTAACCTGATTCCCAAATCCGCTGTTCTGGTTTAGACCTTCTTCGTTGTTAGGCCCAACCGTTTTGAATTCGTTAGTAATCTCTACTACAGTACCATCATAAGGAGATAAAATTTTACTATTAACTTCTCCTGAAACATCTAGCCCAGGTGCCCATGCGCTACTTCCATAAGCAGTTATAACTCCCTGGCCTGTGATTTTATTCTCAAATGGCCCAGTTTTACTTGTACCAGCTTTCTCATCCCATGAAACAGTCTTGCCTGAAGAAGCACTACTTGCTGATTTCTCCTTTAATCCAGTATAATTTTTACCTTCGATTGTAAACGATTGCCCTGCTGGATAATCAAGTCTCATATTCAAAATGTCTAGTTCTTTATGGTACTTAACATCTTCTGCTTTAAGTTTCGCTGCGTCTTCTGCCGCCTGTTGATCCAATGATTCCTTAAATACATCTACCGCAGTATTTCTAAGGTCTTCTAAACGTGATCTCTTGCCTTCTAAAGCACCAGAGAATCCTTCGTACATATTGCTTAGTCCTGACTCTTCCATCTGTTCTAATCGCCTTGCTTGGCTCAAATTAAGTCCTCCCCAACCTTCTGTAGAAGATAGTTGTTCTGGTAAGGTCATAAGCCCTTGCATAGCAGCACTACCTCCAGAGATATACTGATCAGTAGATTTCTTCGCTCTGCTTTGCATAATGTTCTGTAAAGCCATGTCAAACTGTCCTGGGGTTGTACCTGGTGATATGTTTATGTTTTGTGTTCCACCAGTATTCCCCAGCGACCTAGTAGGAAATTCAGGCATAGGAGTTGTAGGAAGTCCTAGTGTCTGGTTGACTCTAAGAAAATCCACAGATTGTGGAGAAGTCAGCATCCTCTTTAGGATAGGACTCGTAGCTTTTAGCTTTCCAGGTCTGCCTACGTCAATAAGCTCTTTCCCAGAAGAAAGTTGCCGTTTGATATTGTCTAATTTCTCCTGGTCTATTTCGAATGTTCTACTGGCCATATTATATTTTGGTTAAATTATTGTGGCATGAACTCTGGATTTTGTAGCAAGTTGCCTCCTAAAGTTCTTAGTCTTTCTCTTTCTGCTCCGTACTGTAACGTCTTCTCTCCTGCTAGTTCTGTTTTAGTATTTGCAAAGCCTTGCTCAAGCCCTGTCATTTGTCTTCCTAGTTGCCCTGTTCCGAACTTCTCCTGACCTGTTAGATCTTGCAAACTTCTGTTCTTTGCTTTCTCCAAGTCGCCTATCTGTTCTCCTTCTGCTGTTTTAAGTTTTCTTTCTTCCTTCTTTCTAGCTCCACCGAAAGTAAGTTTCCTAGCTGCCATTGCCAACTTAGATTCTTCCTGCGCTTCTGCGAAACTTCTTGCTACACGCTGTTTCTGAGTAGCTGTGTCCTGTAGTGTTCTCTCTTTCCCTATAGCTGTGTCTTCGGTTAGTTTCTCCTGTTGAGCTGTTATGCCTTCTTTAGAAAGGTCAAAGGTTTCCGTAGCCATCCTAAGTTCGTTCTCGAATATTGGGCCATAAGTTGCATCAACTCTTTCTTTAATCTTCGCAAACGCTTCTGAGTCAAATATAGCATTAGGATCCCCTCCTCCCAACTCTGCCTCTAATAAAGGCAAGTATGTGTTGTTTAAGAATTCGTCTAGTTGTGTGTTCCCAGTATTGAATACCATCTTGCCACTCTCGTCATAAGACGTGCCTGGTGGGGCTTCACCTTGAGGAGTGTAATCTTGAGAATAGTCATCAGTTCCTCCAGTCAATGCTGTTAATGCAGAGAAATCTCCGTTCTGGAATTCCTGAGAATGTTGTTTGATGAATTGTCCAGCCTCAGCAGGTGAATAACCTAGCTTGCCTAATTCTTGTGACACCTGGCTTGCTGTGTATTTAGATTGAGAACCTGAAGCATCTTGTTGAGTTGGCATTCCCCTTTGTTGTGAACCTGATCCCTCGACTTCATGATCTTTCCATTCTGCTAATCCAAACATACCACCTGCGTTACTCTTCCTTGTAGCTTTTTCCCCTCCTTGAACCTCTTTATTAGTAAACGTATAATTTGTTCCTTTAACAGCAGAGTTTATACCTTTATAATCAGCGGCCCCATCGCCTTTACCCCAGAAAGTAAACTCTTTGGAATTTCCTTTATCGTCATACATTGTTTTAGTAACCTCTTGAGGTATACCTAGGCTCCAACCATCAGCAGAATCAAGTTCATTATTACGAAACGTGTCCATTCGTTGTGACGAACCATCCTCGAGATTATCACCAACAACAACATATTCCGTGCCACGTTCTCGTCCTATCCAAAGAAAGGACTTCTCACCTGTCGGTTTAAATATAGGCATCTTGGTAAAATCAAGTTCCTTCATTGCACCAGTTTTTAATCTAATTCTTTTTTTAGCCGTTTCAGCCATATTTTTGTATGTTAATTATATTGTTTATTAGATTAGTAAGTTCATGATTATTAAGCATTTTTCCCCTAATCCTATTCTTTGTTTTCTTATTAACATTTTCAAGGATACCATTCTTTACGTTAATCTTATGCTTGCCTTTCTCTTTTATGATTTCTAAATTACTAAGAGAATGGTATTTCTTTTTTGTTTCAACGTATGGCATCTCCATAGAGTTTTTATCATTACTCATCCCCATAATCTTTAATGTCTCTGGATTGTAAAATATCTTATACATTACGTCTGCTTAATTAATGATATAAATTGTGCTCCATCATTACCAGTATTCCCAATAGTTCCATCTGCACCTGTTCCATTCTTTACTCCTGCTGCACCTGCTGTTCCACCATCATTATTCACAGTATATGTTCCACTAAACGTACCTATAGATAGCATGAGAATATCCGCTGCGTCTCCTCCATTCCCTCCATCACCTCCATCACCGTTAGGATTCCCTCCTACTCCACCAGCTCCTCCGTTTCCTCCATGAGCGTTCACAGTCATACCATCTAAATCCATAGTACCTTTAACGTATAATACAAAGAAAGTTGACCCGTACATTCCATCACCTCCATTTCCACCATTACCGCCAATCGTAGCCGCACCCCCCGCTCCACCTACTCCACCTGTTATTCCATCTCCTCCATCACCCCCATTTCCACCAATTGGCCCAATAGCCCCTCCTCCACCACCAGCTCCACCTACTCCGTGCATTCCGTTCCCTCCATCACCTCCATCACCAGCAGTAGCCGCTCCACCACCAGCTCTTCCACCAATTCCTCCAATCCCTCCATTTGTGTATCCATCTCCACCGTCCCCACCATTACCACCATCCGCATTAGCCGCAGTAGTTCCACCACCAGCAGCCCCTATGCCTCCATTTCCACCACTCGCTCCCGAATCACCACCACCACCACCGTCGGCTCCTGGGCCGCTATTGGCAAGAGGAGTAGTAGCACCTGCACCTCCACTACCTTCGTCCCATCCACCACCACCACCACCGCCTCCTCCACTTCTACCAGCAGCTATACCTCCTGCACCACCAGCTCCACCCGTATCTCCTGCGTTATTACTACCCGCACTTCCACCATTTGCACCCCCTCCTCCACCTCCTCCTCCTTCAGAATTACCTCCTGAACCATCTACTCCTGCTCCTGGCCCACCACCACCTGCTGCACCTCCAACTCCAGGAGTCAGACTAGCTGCGTCAGAATCGCCACCATCACCACCATCGAGAGCACCAACAAATGCAGGATTACCAACTCCCCCTAATCCACCTGTGTTTTCAGTTACGGCTGCTTGACCCGTTCCACTTATTAAATTATCTCTTATTGTTCCACCAGAAAATTGTGCATCAGTTAAGTTCCGTAACTCTATCGTTCCTGCTATCTGACAAGTGCCAGAACAGTTTAAATATCCTCCTCCTGTTCCAGTAAAGGCTAGAGTTCCAGTTGCATTTATAGTAATAGAACTAAAATTATAAACCTGATCTAAATTTAAAGTTGTAGTTGCACCAGCTCCGACGCTTAACGCCCCATCACTTCCATCTCCTCCAAATCCAAATAGACCATTGATCTGTCCATTGATAATCAAATCACCAGATACGTCATCATACATGAAGTATTTATTTGCAACATAATCTCCAGCAAATAGTCCGTAAGTGTCTGCTACATTCCCTCCTATACCGTTCAGATTTCCTAATCTAACTCTTTCTGAGTATCCATCATAAGCTAAGCCTGTTCGTGAAAAGACCGAATAATAAGGTGAATTCGTTCCCTCTCCGAGCAGTCTTAGCCATCCTCCTGAATAAGCAGCAGCTCCATCACTCTCTCCTATCTTGACTATTGTAGTTCCTGCTTGCCATATAGGGTTTGAATTAGCGGCATAAGCAGCAGCCAAATCCCTAGTAACTGTATAAGTAGGTGCAGAAGCTATATTAGTTACTCTCAAATACTCAACCTGTATTCCTAAAGCTGTCACTGCTTGAATAAATAACATATCGTTTACAGCCCAAGTCGTTGTTGCTTTAGTAGTTAGAGTAGAAGCGTCTAAAGCGGTCATATCACTAGCCAGTACATCTGCATTACTTACCAAGAGCTGTCCACCTACTGCACTTACTACATCATATTGAAACGTAGTTCCTTTCATTATACCTCTAGCGATTATGTTCTCAGCTTCTACTAAATCTGCACTTATAGAAAATCCTGAAACACCTGTAACGTAATTAGCACTTTTGATCCATTCATTAGCACTATCTATATCTATATTTGTTGAATAAATCCTAGTAGCATCAATAGACCAACCTCCTATCTCTCCAGCAGTAGCCGTAATTGTACCTCTAAAAATACCATCATTAAATTCAACATCACCGTTACCTTTAATCCTCCAACCAAGTGATCCGCTTTCAAAGTTCTTAGTCTGCATATCCTCGTTCTCTACGAACTGAGCTAACCCTGTAGAAGAAAAAGGCACACTACCTTCTGGTAAAGCTCCTGAAATCTCTCCGCTTGTCATCGGTTCGTTAGCCAAAGAACTAGCGCTCGCAACAGAACCTCCAGTATCGGCTGGATCTACATTGTAGATTCTCCTCTCCAAGAACCCGTCATAACCTAAATCAGTTGGATCAACCATATCGTTTTGTTAAAAGTTTAGGAGTAAGGCTCAAACCTTCTAGCTTGAACGGTGATTGGGTAGAGTTTTCAGAAAAATTAAACTGCATGAATCTTGAATCTCTTGGGTTTATATTCACTTCCTCCTCATCTTTCTGGACAGAGAAGTGAGTATCCCAATCTTTCCTCATCCTGCCTTTAGCCCTTCCTTTTAGATTCTGCGCTCTTGTGGAATAAACAATAACCTTGTCTACATACTTTCTTTCACTAGGTACACCGAAATCAGTTTCAAACTCAATCTCTGCGAATATAGGCTCGCCATTATCTGAATACACTTCATCATCGCCCCTAGCCAACTGATGCACTAAAGAATCTTCCCCTGCATAAACTCTTTCCACACCTGATACTTTATGTTTAGCATAAGTAGTGAAGGTATCGTAATAAGAATAAATCGTGAATGTGTTGTCTAGCATTGCATACCTAATCTCACAATTTGAATACGATCTACCGTCTACTACTATTGTTCCAGCAAACATCTTGTAAAACTCGTTGTCTTCATCAATTCCGAATACACTATCTTTATCAGATATTCCCTTCAACCATTTCTCTATAGGTCTAGATACTGCCCTCACACTAGAACCATTATAAGCGTAAATCTTATCCTTATGCTTGTTATAGAAGAAAGTCACGTTATCAACCGTCGCAACTGATCTGTGAGCTGTAGTTCCCACTTTGGCAACGTCTACTATCCTGTAACCATCGTAACTGTGTAACGTAGAAGTCTTGAATAAAAGTAATTTGTTCAAAGCCATGTTGTTGTGCATTGAACTTATATCCTCCCCATTAGCCGTGTAAACTACCTCGAAATCATCAGTAGGATTCCAGGTTATAACTCCTGCTGTAGGGATACTAGAGAAATAAAAGTTAGATCCTTTCGAGATATAAACCTGATCATTGAATAATTCTATAAAATCTCCCTCTGGTGCGCTACTCGCATTCCCACCTGTTCCGTAAACCGTTCCGTCTATCACTGCTGTTGTAAGATAAGTTGTTCCATTGCTACCGACCATAAACAGTTGATCCACAAATACTCTAAACTCAGGCTTTGCATCTGCCAAAAGCCCAGTCTTTGAAGTCTGCCAAGTCCCGCTATTATACTTGATACTCCCATTCTCATAACAGAATAAATACTCAGTCCCACCTGTTAGGTCTGGATAACTATACAATCCGTTTACGTCACTCGTTCCAGTTGCGCCTCCGTAAGAAGCATATCCTAATCTTTTCTGAAGCGAACCAATTTCATCCCCATTGACGTTAATTGATTTCGTAAGCTGATTAGACCTTCTTAAGAAAGAACTTGTTTTAACCTGCAAACCGCCTGAGAATTCTAATAAATCAGTAGCCATTAGTAAGGTTGGTTATACATATTTCTAGGAGTAATTCTGATCTCTCTGTAATCAGGATCATCAACAACTAAATTCTCAAGGTCATTCATCCACTCTGCCCTCCTTGCTAATATCTCATCTGTCCCCAATCTTCTTCTAACAGCTAGTTGCCAGTTCAAGAATAAGTAGCAATTCTCTGGCCAGTTAAACAGGGTGGTATCAGCATCGTTTGTCAAATCAACAAACTTCTTCCAATACTCAACAACCATATTCTTCCCGTCAAAAGTAGAATCAGGTATAGGCCATAATTTTATCTTGAATGTTTCAGTATCAACCATGTATTTAACAGGTTGCCCAACAGTTCTAGTCTGCCAAACTTCATCTCCCACCTCTAAAGTTTCAGTAATCACATCATCGTATTTCGATACCGCACCTTTAGCGTCATCTGCAACGTAAGTCTTTGAAATATTAAAATCAGCACCAGCTACTCCCGATACGGTGTACATGCCATCATAATTTCGAGTAGAACCGATGTACGCAGTGTCTCCATCAGATAAACCATGACTTGCTGCCGTTACGGTTGTTACACCGCTCCCTGCGTCTGCAAACGCTGTAATTGCCTTACAGGTAGTTATCCCTGAAAGTGTGCCTGTAGACTCCGTATTCAACGTGTAACCGATTTTAACACCTTTACAGTAGACTGTGCCATCTTGTTGCGAAATATCGCTAGAATCGCTTAAAACGAGGCTTGTGCCACCTAGTGCTGCTTCGGTACTTACTGTAGTTCCTACGTTGTCGTAAGTTAATGCGTTCAAGTCTGCTTGGTCTATGTTGGTGAGTTCTGGTTCATTATAGATTTTTACTGAGATAATCGAATCCCTGCTTTTATCCTGAATGCCTGTAGGTAATGCGTAACCCTGGGTATCTTCTACCAGATCAGTAATTTGAACTGATTTCAAAACGCTCCAGTATTTTCTACGTTTAGATAGTTCTCTTTGCCATCTGTTAATTGCACGATCTAACCAGTCAGGTGTCACTAGGTCGTCCATCTGTTCGTTGTAGATTGACAAAAACTCTTGTTTCATCTCGCCTCTCGAATTCGCTGTAAGCCCTGTTGCAGCTACTGAATCTGAATAAGGTGAATAAGCTGTCGCATCTTCATCGTAATATCTAGCGTAGTAGTAATCCTCAACGTCAGCCGTAGGCACTCGGTGTACATTATTCCCGTTAGATACATCCAGGTCTATTAAAGCTGAAGTATAATCAGAAGGTGAAGTATCGTCTGATGTACTTGAACCGTAAATCCTTACTTGATTGTATCTGATTAGAGTTACCTTCGTTCCGTACCCATGACTAAAAACACATGCTGTTGTTGTTACCGCTGTGCCAGCAGATACTGCAGCGTCTATCTTTACTATCTCTGTGGTTTCTCCACCTACGTCACCTAGTATAATGTAATTATTATCTACAAATCCGCTATTATCAGCGAAGGTCAACGAAGTGCCTGTAGCAGAAACTGGTTCATTCAGATAGCTAGACGGCTCTCCATCTGTATTCGGTAAGGCTACCTGGATAATGTCGTCCAAGACCTCCTGTATTGATGGTGATTGTGTTGCCATTATTGTATTGTTAAATATGTATTTACTACTATACCTACTAAGGTCGTGATTCCTAGCACGAGTGCTGCCCATTGGATCTTCTTCAACCACTTTATATCTGTACTATTATCACTCGCTACTACTT
>Ga0233437_1004839_pt1 | contig 15395 bp, 19 predicted proteins | sample SI_122_August201_FD_182714 | JGI IMG/M metagenome (GOLD analysis project Ga0233437, IMG submission 182714) | Seawater microbial communities from Saanich Inlet, British Columbia, Canada - SI_122_August2016_200_MG | ecosystem: Environmental > Aquatic > Marine > Inlet | place: Canada: British... | reverse complement strand
CATGGTTTTCTCCTGATAACGTGTTTCGCAAAACAACTTTACCCGGTTTTACCTGTCGATCAACCTATTCATTTGTTAAACTGTCTGGTGGCTAGTAATTATACTAAATAGATTTTTAACACAGCGTTAAATAATGCCATTCATTGGGCAATAGTAGCTGCTCCCTGAAATCCACCTTCACCAATTAGTTGATCAAAGATGGTGTTAGCAGCATCCCAAAAGATGGCCACCGCGGTAGTAATCACGAAAAAACCAACACTAATGCACCGATGCTTTCTAATTGGTTTTGCCCAAAGAGATGTTCATCCATAGCGGGTTTATTTGATTAGTTTCCGCATCGAAGGCGAAAAAACCTTTTATGGGGAACTTCGCGTCGCAAGAGTGAAGTTTGATTTGTAATCGCTAATTAGATTGAGTTGACGCGGTAAGAAAAACCCTATACACTCTTTTTCTTCACATCACCTTATTGAGCTATGTAGCTGGTTTTACTCGACCGTTTTGGGTAAAACATCATGCTGTTGGTATAGTGTTTTTAGGAAAGATTATGGAATTTCTTACAATAACACTGATCTCGATTGGGTTGGCGATGGACGCCTTTGCTGTTTCTATTAGTGTTGGAACAGCCGGTCAAATTGCCAGCCTGCGCGGCAAAACCCGCTTGGCCTCTCACTTTGGTATTTTTCAAGCTGGGATGACAACTTTAGGCTTGTTGGTCGGGGGAACCACCGTTCAATATGTTAAAGAATATGATCATTGGATCGCCCTTGCATTGCTTAGCTATGTTGGAGTTAATCTCATCCTTTCTGGGTTGGGTAAAAACGGCAAAGCCTTTGAGCAAGACCCCTCTACAGGTCATGTTCTGGTGGTTCTTTCTTTTGCTACAAGCATTGATGCTTTTGCTGTCGGATTGAGCATTGCATTTCTCTATGTACCGATCTTATTATCTGTAATCATGATCGGCTTGGTCGCACTTCTTTTATCCGCGGTTGGATTGTTTGCGGGAAGATATCTTGGAAAAAGATTTGGAAAGAAGATGGAAATTTTGGGAGGCATAGTTTTGTTGGGAATTGGTATCAGAGTAGTTATTACGCATGTGTTTATTTAGCCTGCGCTAGGATGTTTTATATGATAAAAAAGTGGTGTCGTCAAAAAGGACAACACCACTTTTGTTTATTTAACTAATTGGAAATTATTGCAGATTTATTTCCTTAGTTTCTTTCTACATAAATCGCTTCAGCCAACTCAGCCTCGAGGGCAATTTCGGTATGCTCCACTTGCACTATTGTTACAGGTTCCTTTTGCTGGACCCACAAAGTATTGCCAGGAATAATGCCATAGGCTTGCAAATGTGCTTTTCGGTCAGCAGACAATGATGGAGCAAAACCCATAATCTGAGCAGAGGAGTTTCTGTCTATATCCGTCAGCAAGCTAATTTCAGGGGTGGTTCGTTTTGTCGGGGAAATCCTGTCATTTTTTCTAAAAAAAGATATATTCAATGCCATATTATTTTTCTCCAGATGCAAAGATCGAAATCAATCGAGATGTGAAACGTACCAAAGATGATTGTTCAATATCCACTGTTTCATAACCACAGTTAGGACAACAGCTAAGCTGACAACCCTTCTTGATCGGACATTCGGTACAGCGTAAATATGCTGAAGGGTCAAAAATAAATCCGCACATAGAGCAAGAAATTTCAGTCATTCTAACTCCACCCGAAGAAAAGCAAAGCATAGCGGAGTAGTCCACCAACAAGAAAAGCCAATCCAAAAACCAGCACAACAATACCAAGGCTGGTATGCCAACTTCGCTCTTTTTTTATGATCATGACACTGGCTACGCAGGGGATAAACAAGGTGATCGTGACCATTGAAACAATCACCTGTGCGGGACTAAGCAAGTCCTGCTGCTGCATGATGAAAAGACCTGTAGCACCAAAATCACGACGCAGGAAGCCCATTAGGAAATGAACACTGGCTTCAGGAGGCAGACCGAGCCAACCACTGACCAATGGCTTGCCCACATTTGAGATCATTGCGAGCATTGAAGTTTTATCCAGAATAAATAAAATCGCCGTCCCGACCAAAAATAGAGGAACAACTTCTTTAAGATACCACTCAAGGCGTGCCAGAGTTTTAAAAATAACATTTGAAGCAACTGGCAATCTCATCGGAGGCAATTCGACCAGTAGTTGTGTGCGTTCCCCAGGAACGAGCTTTGCAGCCAGCCAGCCAACAGCCAATAAAACCAACATTACAACACCACCCCAGATCATCGTAGCAGCCAATGAAATACTGCCCAGCATTCCCATCACGACGCCTAATTGTGCCGAGCAGGGGATCGCCAATGCCAGTAATAAGGTTACAAGAAGGCGTTCACGTTTTGTTTCGAGCACACGAGTAGTGATAGTGCCCATCGTGACACAGCCCAAGCCAAGTACCATTGGCAAGACCGCTTTCCCGTTTAGCCCAATAGCACTGAACATCCGATTACTTAATGCTGCTAATCGAGGTAAATAGCCAGAATCTTCCATAATGCCGAATGTCAGGAAAAATGTAGTTACAATCGGAAAAATCAAAGCCACAGCATAGGTCATTCCCATCGTCCATAATCCATATTCGCCAACGATAAAATCTGAAATAAAAGGAACAGGGATCGTTTTTTGAATAAACTCGGTAAACAAGGGATTCAACCACTCCCCAAACATATTCTCTTCCAGCAAGCCGACTAGAGTTCCTGCCCCGAAAATTCCCACAAACCAATACATACCATAGAGCACAGCCAGCATTATGAACACACCCCATACAGGGTGTGTTGTGAGGGTGCCTAGGCTGGCAGAAAATCCGCGCCAGTGTGAGCCAGATTCGGTTAAAACATCATCCGCCAATTCGCGAATGTAATCCAGTCGTGTATTTTGGATGATTTCACTTAAGGATAAGGATGACGATTTTTGTGCTTCAGCCAAAATTTTTTCCAGCGTATCAACCTTGCTTGAACCTGCGTGCTGAAGAAGCCACTGTTCACTCTCTTTATCATCGCTCAGCCAGAGCAAGGCCATGGCCCGTTTTGAAATTGGTGCATTCGGGATATGAAAAGAAAGCTCCGTGACCAGGTCTTCTATAACCTGAGGGTAACTAATCTTTAGATTGATCGGGGTAATGGTGCGCAACACAGAATCGATCTCTTTCACGCCCTGATTTCGAATCGCAGTGGTTGGGATGATGGGCAATCCCAATCTTTCAGCCAACTTCTGATGCTGAATGACTACGCCGCGTGTATTTGCCTCATCCATCATATTGAGCGCTAAAACCATCGGCACACCCATCTCAGCCAACTGCACGGTAAAAAGCAGAGTGCGCCGCAGGTTTTTGGCATCGCCAACCTGAACAATCGCGTTGAGGGATTCATCCAGTAGCAATTGCTCGGTGACCCGTTCATCATCCGATTTTGGTGGAAAAGCAATCACGCCAGGCGTATCCACCAAAGTAATATTGGGCTGGTCCCGCAAGGCAGAGCGGGATACTTCGACTGTAGTGCCTGGATAATTGGAAACGATAACTCGTTGACCCGTTAGCCGTTGAAAAAGAACTGACTTCCCAACATTTGGGTGTCCGACAAGGGCAATACTTCCTACACCTGCTAAAGTTGAGCCAGAATTTGTGGTGTGGCAATCCATGGTTGTTTTTCCTTATAAAAAATGATGAGGAGTACGTTGGTTACGCGGAAGAAACTGCGCAAATTAAGTTTAGAGGTGGATCTGGAAAGCATCCAAAAAATCATCCGGGTTAATACGCCAGCAACCAATAACATAGCGACGCCTTCAAAAATTTCTTCAGCACGACCTTCGAACTTCATGCCAAGCAAATTTAAAGCAATTACCGCTATAGCACTGATTAGAGCGGCAATACCAGCCCCTAGCCAAACGGTTTTATTCAGCTCAGTTCGCTTGAGTTTAAGTAAAACGCCCAATACGATACCTATGATCAGGGCTGCTTCAAGCCCTTCACGTAACGATAAAAGAAAACTAGCTAACATTTCTATGCCGATAAAAGGACTTTTTTCTCCTTTTTATTTCTTTGGAGCCAATATCCAAAGAGTGAGAAGGTCAGGATATATTGCAGAATGAATTGGATCCATTCTGGTTTTGAGTACCAGCCGACCGTGACATATAGGGGCAACCCGACAAGGCCTTCTTTGTGATAGAAGATCGTTTCTGATAAGTTAAAGGCCTTTGTAAAGATTGCGTTCTCTGAAGCGATTATCCCCAGATCTTTGGCCGCTGAAAGCCCCTCATGTACGCTGTATCCCAAAAGGAATCCTGCTTGTAAAACCAAATAGGCGAGCGTGAGGTTAAAAATAGTTTGGAGTTTGATCTTGACAAGGGAGTGATAGAGTGCCACGGTTAAAACAATGGATAGAACCAACCCAGTAATTACAGATACGTTCGTGTATTTCCCTGCAAATTGGAAAAGAACAATTTCTGCACCTTCACGTGCAACCATAAATGTTGCAAGCCAGAAAATGCCTTTCGGTGATAAATTAAGCTCGGCTTGGTTTTCAATATGTTTTTTGATCTCTGAACCATGATTAATCATCCAGATAATGAAAGTGATGATTAAAACGACTGCGATCAGGCTTGCAATGCTTTCCCATAATTTGGCAGTTGCACCCAATCCACCAATGCTGGCAGAAATGGCTTTTAGGGCAATGCCAAAAAGAAACGATCCAGCTATACCGGCATATAAGCCCTTCCAAAGATTTTTCTTGAAATGTTCATTTTTTGTCTTCTCAAGAAACTTGAGCAGGATCATAATAATAAGAAAAGCTTCCAGACCTTCGCGAAAGGCCATGATTAAACCAGGCACAAATATTTCCATTTTTTTACTCCTTACTAATAAAGTTTGGGTAGTTCTCTTTCTTGCTTGCCCAATTTGAGTATGTTAAAATGGCGTTAGCCATTTCTTATTCTAAAAGTTAGTATATGTTAACTTTCATTATTAATCCAGAGTAACTATTGACACAAGCCTAAGGTGATTTATGTCACATCCTATAGAAATTGATGAAATAGCACGCCCCACACACACGATAGAAGATTATTTAATGACCATGCATGTCATGGAGAGAGATTTCGGAGAGATCGTTGCTGCGCGTTTGGCAGAGATGATGGAGGTAGCACCCGCGACCGTAACCATGACATTGAGACGTATGGAGCGAGATGAATGGATATCGGGCCAAAGCCGCAGAGAAATTCACCTCACTAAAACGGGGCGGGAAGCAGCCCATTCAGTAATTCGTCGGCACATGCTCATTGAATGGTTGCTTGTGAAAGTCTTCAAAATGCCGATTTTTGAAACACATGATGAAGCGCATCATATTGAACATGCCATCTCCCCAAAACTCGAAGAGCGTATGCATGAGATCTTAGATGATCCAAAATTATGTCCACATGGCAACCCTTTCCCTGGACATGAGACGCTGACCAAAGATTGGGTTCCGTTAACTGAGGTACCTATTGGGGTAGAAATTACTATCCGCAGGATCCATGAATTTGCCGAAGATAATCAGGATCTGCTTGATTTCCTTGGCAAAAACAAGGTAGAGCCTGGTAAAAAAGCGCAAGTAAAAGAAAATTTGCCTTTCAACGAAACTTTGGCCATTAATATCAACGGTAAGAGCGTCACGCTTGGCTTTGCAGCGGCCAAATATATTTTTGTAGACCTGCCCACTTCATGATTACACAAGAGTAGTACACGCGTATTGCACGTTCTCTGCCCATCTTGCATCAGGCAGATGCGCGCTTGGTTGATGAGTTTCAGGGGCGGCTTTTCTGGCAAAAATCTCAGCGGGGAAAGATGTTTTCGTTGAAGGTGATCGCGCCAATGCAATCGCTTTGCTGATTTCTGGAATTGTGCGGGTTTATAAAATTGGTGAAACGGGACAAGAAATCACGTTATACCGATTCGGATTGGGGCAATCTTGTATTTTAACCGCGAATGCCATTCTTAGCAGAAATCCTTCCCAGCCATTGCGACAGTTGAGGAAGATGCCGAAGCTGTGATGATTCCTGTCGATGTTTTTCGCAACTGGAAAGTTGCTGAATTTATCGCTAGTGCAAAACTGGGTTATCGGTCCAATATTGATGATCGTATTGGCGATTATTTTTCTACGCAACTATCCTGAATATATGACTGGCCTGATCTTAATCGGCTTGGCTCGCTGTATCGTGTCGGTAGCGTACAAACTTTTACTGAATAACCATTCTCAGTTGCTTAAACTTCGGTCAGATCAGCGGAAGCAATTTGTGGGTCAGTGAAAGTGACGCGGGAGATGTAATCAGCATCATAAGCTTTTATTTCACCAGCCAGAGCGTTTTCAGCAGATAATCTGCCAGCTTAGGCGGCTATATACGCAAACATGCCGCACCCGGGCTCATCTCCAGCAGCATAGATATCAGGGTTGGAGTTGGCATAGTTTCATCAAAAATATTTTCCCCATGTTTGCCTACCTGAACACTAGATCCTTCCAGCCCCATCCCAGTTGTATTTGGGCGGTGGCCAGTATCGATCAGCAATTACTCAGCTTTGAGTTTGATCTTGATACCATTTTGAGAGCCAATAGAGTGTAGCCAGCTTCTCCCTTTTTCACTGGGTGGACAGATAACTGGTTACAATCTGCAAGCCTTCTTCCCTTAAAGAGCAATGGGATGATCTCTTCATCTTCGAAGGGAGCAATCCGTTCCATTAGCTCTACAATAGTGACAGAAACCCCAGCACGGGCGCTTTCTCCAAACAAAAATTGCCCCCATCACGATAATCGATCGGGGCCGGCCAGTTAGCTCCATAGCAAACCTATCTCTGTTTATGCATGAACTTTTTGTTTTTCTCTTTCTGAAAATGCAATATAGCTCAATCCAATACTGATGAAATAAAGCAGGGACATAGGGAGCATTACCAAAGCCATATTGACCGGATCCACAGTTGGCGTGATTGCAGCTGAAATAATAGCAATCAAAACCAACGCTAGGCGCCATTGCTCCTTAAGTACCTGAGGTTTCACAAAACCCATTGCTGTGAGTATATAAATAATTAATGGAAATTCAAAAGCCATCCCGATCCAAAACATCACTCCTGTAATAAAGGTGAAATAGGAGTGAGGGCGCAGTTCAGCTTGAAATCCCATAAAATTCAACAAGAAGGGCAATGCTGCTGGCATCATTATATAGTAGGCAAACGATGCTCCACCAATGAATAGTAAGGTTGCCAGAGGAATCCCTAAAAGGCCAAACTTCTTTGAACGTGGCATTAGTGCCGGTGCGACGAATAGCCATAGTTCGAAAAAGATATACGGCAGTGCAATCGCAAACCCACTTAACAGAGCGATCCGCATGAAGACCCCTATAGATTCAGTAACCTCGATCGCCTTGAGAGCATCAATTCCACCAGGGACGGGCTTTGCCAGATAGGTAAGCAAGTTTTGAGTAAAAAGAAATGAGACAGATACAGTGACGATCAACCCCAGCAACATCCGAAACAGATATTTGCGCAAAGATTCAATTTGCCCAAAGAAAGAAGAGCGCGCATCATCGTCATTGAATATGGATACTGTGGTATCTATCAACGACTGCTCATCAGGAGTTTCGTTCAAAAATTCATGTATTCTTTTATAGCTCTGGAAAGGCAGTCTGAGTAGCCAAAAGAGAAAACGAAATGGCGCTGAAATAACCAGCCAAAGTTTTTTGAAGACTTTAAGCATTATCGTTCTCTACCCTCAATGAGGGTTCTGATGTTTCTAGGTCACCTTTTTCCTCTCGCTCTACATTCTTTTTTTGTTCTGAAATTGAATTCCAGGAACCGATGGTGTCCTTAGCATCTAGGTTTTCAACAGCTATATCATCGCGAAACTTCTGTATATCTTCATTAGCATCACGCATCCACTGATGTGGCAATGTGCTGACCTTGTGAGATATATCTTTGACTGTGCGCCACTCAGATGAAGTGATGATCTTACGCAAAGAAGTGCCGATGGTCTTTCCAGCCTTTTGCATATCTTTTGGCCCAAGAACAATCAAAGCGATTAAGATGATGAACGCCAGTTCAGGTATGCCGATGCCTAGTATATCCATACTAAATTCTCTTTTCTATATTTGTTTTCTAATAATGCCAAAGAATAGATCATTCTTCATTCTGTTGTTCATCTAGAGCATCATCTTTTTCAGATGCGATTCCTTCACGAAAGGCTTTTATCCCACTGCCAAGTTCCCCAGCGATTTTACCGATACGCCCTACTCCAAAGAGCAGGATTACGATTATCAAGATAATAATTAATTCAGTAGATCCAAATCTAATAACCTGAGTTATGGATAAGAGAGGGTTCCTGATTAGAATAAGGCTAAAGTCACCACACGATAGCTTTCTAAAAAGGAACCCCGCGATGAGTTTAGTTGAATTATTTGCAGATGTTGATGATTTTTGCCTATTATTTGAGCCTCGTTGGAAAAGATTTCAATTATCCAATGGGTTACGCCAACGTGATCGAAATACTCAACTATCTTTGAGCGAGATCATGACGATCATGATCTACTTTCATCAATCTGGCTATCGTTTTTTCAAGGCTTACTATCAAAAACATATACAGAAGCATCTCACCGAAGAGTTCCCAGATTTAGTGAGCTACCATCGCTTTGTGACGCTCATGTCTCGAGCTTTTATGCCCCTAACCTTCTATCTACTCTCGAAACGAGGGGCTTGTACAGGGATTTCCTTTGTAGATTCTACTTCGCTCAAGGTCTGCCACAATAAACGTATTGAGAGAAACAAGGTCTTTTCAGGTATTGCCAAGAGAGGCAAGACAACGATGGGCTGGTTCTATGGCTTCAAATTACATCTGGTTGTCAACGAGTATGGCGAAATTCTCTCATTTCAATTGACGCCAGGCAATGTTGATGATCGAAAACCAGTTCCTTTTCTTTTTGAAGGTCTTTTTGGAAAAGCCTTTGCTGACAAAGGCTACATTTCAAAAGATTTGTTTGCCAAACTCTTGAAAGAGAATATTCAATTGATTACTGGATTGCGCAAAAACATGAAGAACCAGTTGATGGATTTACAAGATAAGCTGCTTTTACGAAAGCGCTCAATCATTGAAACCATCAATGACCAACTGAAGAATATCTCTCAGATCGAACATTCAAGGCATCGAAGTTTCTCGAATTTCTTGGTAAATCTCATCTCAGGTTTGATTGCATATGCTCTCAAACCCATCAAGCCAGCCTTGAATTTGAAGCCAGCATTACTTGCTGTCGTTTGCTAAGCATAACTCAGGTTAATAGGCATTGTTTTTCTCCTTGTTATTTTGTCATGGCAATCCAACAATAAAGTATGAACTACCGAGATTGAGTCCCAGATTATTATTGAATGCTTAATCAAAAAATATTTCTGAGGGCCAGAAAGAATATAAAGTGCTGCTTATTTAGGGAAGTAGGTTCCTTCTACCCACTTCTCTCCATCATGGCCGACCTCTTTTTTCCAAACAGGAACGATTTCTTTGAGTCGGTCTATTCCGTAGCGTGCAGCATCAAAGACACCAGTATCACGGTGTGCAGCTGTACATATAATCAATATTGTTGGAGTTCGAGGCATCAATTTGCCAATACGTTGAACAATTGCTATTCCTTCTACTACAGACCATCGCTCCCGGATTTCCTTTGCAACCTGTTTCATTTTGGATTCAGCCATTGGGACATATGCTTCATATTCGAGATAAGCAGTCTGTCGGTTTTCGCGAGCAGTCTCACCACGCACCATACCAGCGAAGATGGCCGCTGCACCTGTAGAGGAAAGCGTAACTCTTTCGAGCAATTCATCTAAGTTGAGCTCATCTTCAGTAATACAATAAATTAAAGGAAAATCTGTCATAATTACTCCAGAACCTCGTTGAACACATCTCCTGATTGACCACCATGCTTTTCTATCAGGCGAATATTTTGAATACACATTGTCTTTTCAACCGCTTTTGCCATATCGTAAATTGTCAGGGCGCTAACAGACACCGCTGTTAATGCTTCCATTTCGACACCGGTTTTACCAGCTACTTTGACAAGAGCTGTGATGATCACTCCAGGGATAGACTCATCTAATTTCAAATCCACATCTACTTTCGTAAGTAATAATGGATGGCATAATGGAATCAGTCCTGAAGTTTGTTTTGCGGCCTGAATCCCAGCAACCTGAGCTACAGTCAACACGTCACCTTTCTTCATTACCCCAGACTTGATCAATTCCAGTGTCTCAGCTTTCATTTTTACCTCGCCCCGCGCAATCGCGAGACGAGTAGTGTCCTGCTTGCTACCGACATCCACCATATGGGCAGTGCCATTGACATCCAGATGCGTTAAATTATTTTTACCCATTTTCAGCCACCAATCTGCGCCATACGGCGAGCCTCAGGATAATTGCTCGATGCCAATTCATGCCCTTTGGGCTTTTGGTCTACAGACTGCTGTAATAATGCTTTGAGATTAGCTCCATTACTCAAGCCTTCTCGGACAGAAATTTCTTTATCCATTAAAAGACAAGCGCGTAAATACCCGTCCGCGGTTAGGCGTAGACGGTTGCAATTTTCACAGAAATGTTCACCTAAAGGAGAAATAAACCCCACAGTGCCGATTGCTCCAGGAATGCGGAATGTGCGTGCGGGGCCGTTCCCGGTTGGAGCTTCAGCAGGTGCAAGGTCCAGATGCTCCAGTTGAGCATGCATTTTCTGTACCGAAACATACCTTTCAGCGCCAGTTGGAAGATTGTCACCCCATTCCTGCTGATTTCCAACTGGCATCAATTCAATAAAGCGGATATGCCAGGGATAACTCTTAGTCAAGCTGGCGATATCAGATATTTCATTAAAATTGAAGCCGCCCACTACAACAGTATTCAGTTTTATGGGCGTTAGACCAGCGGCTTCTGCAGCCAGAATACCTTTCCAAGCACAATCAAAATCACCAAATCGGGTTACGCGTTGGAATTTATCTGCATCCAAAGTATCAAGGCTGATGTTAACTCGCTTTAATCCAGCATCCGCCAAAGGTTGTGCCATTTTTTCAAGTAAGATAGCATTCGTTGTCAGGCTAAGATCCTGAATACCAGGTGTAGCTGAGATACGTGCAACAATTTCCAGTAGGTCAGGACGAATAAGCGGCTCGCCCCCTGTTAATCGAATTTTACTCACGCCCAGGCTTGCTGCCGTTTCTACCACATAAATAATCTCATCTGCTGTGAGCAGATCTTCGCGAGGTATCCACTTGATGCCTGATGCAGGCAAACAATAGGCGCAACGCAGGTTGCAACGATCTGTAATAGAAATGCGCAGATAGGTAACAGAACGACCAAAGGGGTCAATCAGCATAATGTTTTTTCTCCCAGATTTGAATGGCTTGCAAAACACCATTTGCTATACATGCTGGTCGGTCAGCAATAGTAGCGAATTCTGCGGCTGCGCCGCGAGGATCAACTTCTATCACCTTGGTTTTAACTTTTACGACGACATCATCATGTGTGATACCTCGCAATATTCCTGTAAGGGGTGCATATAATGCAGCTTGGTTGATGCGGGCGACAAATTGCCCTTGACTTACCGAATCGCCGGGCTGCAAGAGAGTACTAAAAGTTCCATCACAGGGAGCATAGACATAACGGTCACGAGCATGCCCTGCTATTGACGTTGGCTCACCTTGCAAGGGAAGAGTAGCTCCATGCTCAAGTACTTTCCCCAAGTGATTACCAAAAGTTTCAACTACCAAATCAGTTGTGTCACCTGCCACAAAATTTGGTCCAAGGCCAAGAGTAAGCGGAGCAAGGCCAAGCTGTCTAGCTGGTTGTTTGTGTTTGTACATACGGGCATCTACCAAAATATGTGGGCGAATTATTTTAATAATTTCATCGAATTTGCCAATAGAAACAGGAATTACTTGATGATGTGCCAACATGCCGCGTAATAGAAAACTTCGGTTCACCAAAAAAGCTCTTACTCCTTCCAGCTTTGTATTTCCATTAAAGATTGCATCTGTAAAAGCCATTTTTCGCCGAGTAACTGTTGGTTTGGGTATATCATGTATTGCAGCAGAAAAGCCTGCGCTGAACAGAGTATGAGCCACTGCAGAACTTATATCATTGCTACCGCGAACAAGAATTCTGATACTCATTGGTATCGGTTCCAAGCCTTTGTGCCTTTTTTTGTAAAGCAGGTCATACTAACAGCACCCCATAGAAATATTTGCAGATAGCAATCAGCAGAACTAATCCAAGCAAACGACGCAAACCAATGCTAGACAGTTTTTTTGCACCTAGATATGCACCACCAAAAGCTGCAAGAACCCCAAGCGGGAGCAGGTAAAGTCCAAGGTCGTTAAGAGTAAAGTTGCCGCCCAATAAACGACCGATCAGCCCGCTAGCAGAATTAATAAAAATAAAGGCTGAAGCCACAGTGGATGCCTGTTTAGTTTTCCCCCAGCGGACAAGAATAATTAGCGGTGAGAGGAAAATTCCACCACCAATTCCTACCATGCCCGAAAGCAACCCAATAATTGCACCCGAAAGAAATCCAACAGGCAAGGGCAATGGGCGAAGCAATTTTTCATCATCTTCAAGTTTAGAGAAGAATAGCATGCGGAGCATCACAAAAATTAGCACACTATACAGTAATAAGTAGTAGATAGTGTCATTCAAGCGCATGTATCCACCAAGAAATGCCGCAGGAACAGAAGTGATCAAAAAGGGCCATAATAATTCCCCTTTGAAATGCCCGGCACGGTAGTAGGTGGCAAAAGAAATACTGGAGACAAAGAGGTTCAAGATTAGAGCTGTGCTGGCCATGATCTGAATAGGGATATCAAAAAGGCTCATAACAGCCAAATAACCTGTTGCTCCGCCGAAGCCAACACTTGCATATAAAAAGGCAATGCCAAATACTGAAAAAAGTAGCGTAATAGGAGGCAAGACTAGATTACCCTCCGCTCACGGGAGGGAAGAGGGCGATCTCATCTTCAGAGGAAATGGATTGAGTACGATCAGCATATTCTTGGTTAACCGAAATTAAGACGTATTCCAATGCCGATTCAATCGCGGGATATTGACGTGACACTGAGGCCAATAAATCAGATACTGTTGCAGGCTCACTGATATCGACGGATATCTGTGAAGCTTTGGCGCGATCTTTGAGTGTGGCGAAGAGACGGATATTCAGATTCATGCCAGCACCCGTGAAAACTGAACTTCAATAGGGGCAACCTGATAGTATGAATGTCCTGCACAAGTAAGGCATAATCGCAGACCTTCGTGGTTTACTTCGCGCTCATTTATAATCTCTTCGCCGCAGCTTTCACAATTAGTGCGCACGCCAGGTCGCGAGACGATTTCTTTGATAGGGGCATGTAAAATAACCTCTTCAGAGAAGAACATTTCATCTAAAGGCATGATCTGATAGCCGTGAAGCTGTGCAAAATAATGGCGAGTCTCGCCTTCAGGAGCATAAGCCTTAGCACGCTCACGCACGTTTAACGCTGGAGCGATACGAACGACCTTGTTTGTTTTTGTATCTACAAAAACAGCTGCGATTTTCCCGTAATCTTCGACACGCATGGTGCGATGGCCAACTGTCGCACCTGTTGCTGCGGCAACACCGTCTGCAAAGCAGCCATCGCTTTCCACAATGGCTAGTAAACGTTTTTTTGTTTGTGGCAGGTCGAGGTCAAAAATGTCTGCCGCCAATATCCCCATTCGCACGCCAATGACTTGTCGTGGGCAGAGGTGACTATGATCTGCTGCGGAAGCATCCAATAACTCTTGCAATGTTTTTTTCATCATAATATTTTCCTTTCTTGCGCCCAATAGAAAAGGCTGCCTCACAAGAGAGACAGCCTGATAGGATCAAATCCGGGCGTCTCCTTTCCAATATCATCCTGCAAAAAACAGGAATTCGGGGGGGCTGGGGTGTTTCCACCAACAACCGGGGCCACTTTTGGTGACCGGCCTGATAGCCATACAGAAAGACTGGTTAGAGTATCAAGCTCGGAGCGTAAACTGTAATTTTCTACTTACTATGTGTACATTGTGTTCGTGATCACTTTTATTTGGTAAAAAACGTTGCTATACTTAACACGGTTATAAACTTTCATTTTTGACAGAACACTTGTTGGTGATTTATAATTCCTTTTTTATGCAAGAAAAGTGCTCAAACAGGAGAGAAGCTTTGCTCAAAATAAATTTTTCAGAAGAAGAAATCAGCCAGCTACGACAAGAGCACTTAGAACATGAGCATTCAAGAGTGCGAAGACGTTGTGAGGTAGTATATCTAAAATCTCTTGAGTTTTCTCATCAGGATATTGGTCGTCTTGTGGGCGTTAGTCAGCCGACACTGAGAAGTTACATGAATATGTATAAGAATGGCGGTATAGAGAAACTAAAAGAATTGAATTTCTATCGTCCAGTTAGTAAACTTGAAGTCCATCGAGAAAAACTGAAAACGGAATTTACAAGCAATCCACCTAAGAGCGTCAATGAAGCGATGAAGCGTATTGAAAAGCTAACAGGTATTCTTCGTAGCCCGACGCAAGTGCGTCAGTTTATCAAAAGATTAGGTCTGAAGCGTCTCAAGGTAGGGCAGATACCGGCCAAAGCTGATCCAGAAAAACAAAAATTTTTCTCGAAGAAGAACTTGAACCTCGCCTAGAAGAGAGCAGAGAAGGAAAACGCCATGTTTTTTTCGTAGATGCGGCTCATTTTGTAATGCAACCTTTTCTTGGCTATCTGTGGTGCTTCTTTCGGCAATTTATTCAAGCACCAAGTGGACGTAAACGCTTCAATGTTTTAGGGGCTCTGCATGCAACCACTTTAGAGGTCGTTACTTTCACAAACGATACTTATATCAACTCTCGCTCTGTAGCAAGACTAATGTGTAAAATCGCTGTTGAATTCTCAGATTTGCCTATTAGCTTAGTGATGGACAATGCCAGTTATCAGCGGTGTTATTTTGTCAGAGACTTGGCAACTGCGCTTGGCATCGAAATAATTTTTCTTCCACCTTATTCGCCCAACCTAAATTTGATCGAACGCTTGTGGAAGTTTGTCAAAAAGAAAGCTCTCTACTCCGAATACTACGAAACTTTTCCTGATTTTACGCAGGCGATTTCAGACTGTATTGCTAATACGCACGGTAGCTACAAAAAAGAGCTTTCTAGCTTGTTGACACTCAACTTTCAAACATTTGAAAATGTAAATCTATAACCATTTTCAGTATATTATCTCACCTTCTGCGATAGAGCTTTGCCAGATAGATGAAAGCCCTTTGCGTAAAGAAATCGAATTTGCAATTGATGAGAAACGGAATATTATCCCGCTCGTGATGGAGGG
>Ga0233437_1004834_pt1 | contig 15399 bp, 28 predicted proteins | sample SI_122_August201_FD_182714 | JGI IMG/M metagenome (GOLD analysis project Ga0233437, IMG submission 182714) | Seawater microbial communities from Saanich Inlet, British Columbia, Canada - SI_122_August2016_200_MG | ecosystem: Environmental > Aquatic > Marine > Inlet | place: Canada: British... | reverse complement strand
CAGAACAGGGGAATCCAATATGCCGCAGTTCACAACTCCAACGCTCCCGGTAGCGTACCCAGGAACTCCACAACTCCAAATAGACAGCACGGGAATGGATACTCTTTCCATCGCCGTGGCGTTTCGAGCCGGGGCGGGTGCAACCAATGGGAAGGCGCGAATCAAGATTGAAATGTACTCCAAAACCGTTACGGCGGGTGCTATCGTGCATGTAAGCCATGGGCAGGAAGTGGAGTTACAGGACGACTTGGCGGGATTGATTACCAAGGAAAACTTCCTTGAGTACGAAACGGATACAGCAAACGACACCGCTATCACCATCACTCACGCGCTTTGGGATGAGCGTATAGCATCTACCTATGACCGGATTGATGTTTCCGCCTACGAAGCTGGGGATGCTGCGAATCCTGGTGTCTTGGTTCTCACATACGCTGGCGCGCAAATAGGATAAGGGGTGGATCATGAGTGAACGATTTCGAAATTTGGTAAACGCCGCGAGGCGAATGATCGGGCTTGACCCGGACCAGGCTGCGGCCTTGGACGCGAACACGGGACTGAACGCTGGGAACCCGGTTGCGTCACAGTCGGATCTTCCGACAAACCCCCTGGATTTCAAGGGCGAGATCGCGGTTGCGGCGGACTTTCCGACAGCGGCAGCCGTACAAGTCGGGTGGTGGTACTCGATCACCGCGCCTGTCACAGACAACGATGGCACAAAGACCAACACCGGTTTATCGTTCGTTGCAGGCGATGAAATCTACTGGAGTGGTTCAACTTGGGGCACGGTCGGACCTCTCCTGACGAACAAGGCAGACAAGGTAACTGGGGCTGCCGCAGGCAACTTCTCTGGACTGGACGGAACCGGGAACCTCACCGACTCAGGATCTAAGACTGCGGACTTCGCGACTGCCGCCCACAAAACGCAGCACCAAAACGGAGGTGGAGACGAACTCGCCCTAGACGGATCTCAGATCACCACCGGAACTGTGACCACCACTCGATTGAGTACCGGCGCGACCGTAAACGACGTGTGTATCGGGAATGATTCCCGTCTTGCCGACGCACGTACTCCGGTAGCCCACAAGGTGAGCCACCAAAACGGTGGAACCGATGAGCTTGCTCTCGATGGTTCCCAGATCACATCGGGAACGGTTACAACCACACGCTTGAGCACCGGGGCAACCGCAAACGACGTGTGTATCGGGAATGACGCCCGCCTTTCCGACGCACGTACTCCTACAGCGCACAAGGTAAGCCACCAAAACGGTGGGTCAGACGAACTGGGGTTGGATGGTTCCCAGATCACGGCTGGAACAGTTACAACCACACGTCTAAGCACAGGCGCTACCGCGAACGATGTCTGTATTGGAAACGATGCTCGTCTTTCCGACACCAGAGATCCAAACGCACACAACCACGCCGGGGAAGATGTCACCACCGGCACAGTTGCCCTTGCTCGCCTTCCCGAGGGTATTGAAAATCTAGACAAATGGGCAAATGGTACGATCCTAGATTACCCTGCCATAACTGTGGATGTGGTTGCAGGGGTAGTTTATTGTAATGTCGAAAAGTCAGGTGGAGGTGATGTTCGTGTTCAATTGGGTGAATCAACATTCACGTACACCGCTGGTCGCGTAGCACTGAGCCATGGAACGGATACTGTTCCTGTCCAAAATTATTCCTACATCTGGGATGATGGTGGTGTCGTTACGCTGGCGAATGTGGTTGGCAATCATGATGATGTTCCTGGTGGAATAGAACATGTTCCTATCGGAGAATTTCTTGTTCAATCTGTTGCATCAGTGAATACGGACGGTGCTCTAAAAGTGCATGCATGGACGGATGATATTTCGCATGAAAACGGACAATCCCATTTGCGATTCATCAACGAACGGCTCCGTCAGGAAAATGCGTCCTGGAAAGAAGGAGTCGCTACAACCCTCGCGATCACTGTGAATGGTAGTTCTGCTGACAACGTGCTGTTCTCGACTACGGCTGGGGAAGTGTATCAACTCCATGAGCATGATTTCCCTGTTTTTGCGGTTGGCTCGGATGTCTATGTTGTGAACCAAAATGGAACTCCTTATGATAAGGTTACAGACTTAAACGTATTGTTGACTGATGCGCTGGGATCTGCAATTGGGAATGACAGGCGTTTTTCGTTGGTGATCTGGGGTTGCGTGTCGGAAGACACAGGGGACTGCAAGTTATACTGCAACCTCCCGAATGGTGATTACAAGAAGGACAACGATGCAATCCAGGACAAGGAACGGTTGGTTGTATACGATATCCCTTCAGAATTCAAGGGCACTGGATTCTTGATTGCTGAACTCATCCTGAAATACGAAACTGCGGATAGTGGAACATGGACTGAGGTGCTGACCAGGGATCTCCGTGGGTTACTCCCATCAATCTCTGCTGGAGGTGGCTCTGTACAAGGATCTGAGTTCTCGGACGCAGATTTCAAAGTGTTTGACGATTCTGATCCTACGGCGGAACTGGAATTTGACGCATCGGCTATTTCGACAGGAACTACGCGCACGATCACGATGCCGGACAATGATGTGGATTTGGGTGATATCTCAAATATCCTTGCAACGGATACCAGCTACCCCGTGGCAGTTGGTGACTCGCTACAGGATGCCATCGATGCACTCCCAGGATTGATTCCTCAAGGTGTTACGGCTTCGATTACCCTAGATGGGACGCTAAATGATCCGGTGGTTCACACGATCAGCGGCGCGCTGTTTGAGAACTTCAACCCAGAGGGGCAGATTGTTGTCCAGGGTGAGGACGGGACAGCGTCTCAGTCCGCAGTATTGGGTGTAACAGGTGCTGGGAATGACTTCATTACGGTTCTAAAAACAGACCTGCCAACACTTTCTGCCACAGAATTTGAAGGCGGATACATCACGGTTTTGTACGACTCCACTGCGGCGAAAACAGGACAGGTGAGGGTATGCGATACCGGTGGGATTTCTGAAACTGCTGTTGGTGGTGGCGCTGGAACTGGGTATTGGAAGATACCCGTTTCTGTGAACTGGACGGACAACCCCACGACCGCAGGTAAGGTTGTTCTCAACGGGTGCATCATGCGGCCTGCCAGTGGCGAGGCATTCCAGATGGATTGGAGCACAAATGTCACAAAAAAAGGAATTCTGATAAACAAGTCGTCATCAAGGGGTTTAAAAATAAATAGATCTTCCCTGATAACAGAAAATTGCACCATTGCTGGAGCAGATGTCCCTGCCGGAATTGATACAACTTACTCCAGCCTAGTAACAACAATTGGATACACTCAGCATGTTTGTGGTATTCCTGGAGATGCGCTTTTTCTTCTGTCAAACTCGGACTACGAAAACTTTCAACCAACGGTTTTCTCCTACTGGTCAAAGTGCGCATCGTTTATGATTTCCGATCTATATGGCACACCAGGTGGGGCTAGCTTCAGACTAAGGCGCATGGAATTTGCGTACAATACCAATGGGGGAACAATGGCCGCTGGAAGTCATGGATACGTAGATAACAGCGTGTTTTCCGGTACGGCTGGGAACCGAACAATTGCGTTAACCAACTTGTCTATTGTGAGGCAAGCATCGAACACGAACCTAGTGACAACAACCGCGTCCGGTGCGCTGGTAATTTAAAGGGGGGGTGGCTATGAGCAACTGGTTATCGGCGAACGAATGGGTCTTCGGCATGATGGGTGGCATTCTTCTATTCTTCCTGGGCAACGCAGCAAAATCCTACTGGGACAAGCAAAAAAATCAAGACGACGACATTCGCTCCCTGGGCACAAAGATCGATGAAACCAATCTCCATCTAGTTGAAATAAAATACACGCTGAAAGATAAGCCAGATGTGGAGCAGGTGGAACAGATCGTGGATTACAAGATTGAGACGCACCGAGAGGGGTGCCCTGGTCACAAGCCGATCATCGCTGAGGCGAGGGGGTAAACATGCGAACCATCAATAAGATTGTGGTGCATTGCTCGGATTCCGGGTGGGGTGATGCTGCGGTGATTGATGAATGGCACCGGGCTCGCGACTTCGCGATGATCGGCTATCACCTTGTGGTTTTGAACGGTTACCGAAAGTCCAGGGAATTCAACCCGGACGAAGTGGGCATGGTTGAGAAGGGCAGGGAAGAGAATCTGGTCGGCTCCCATGTGCGTGGTTATAACAGGAATTCTCTGGGCATCTGCTACATCGGGAACGCGAATAACCCGCCAACCGATCTTATGCTCGACGTGCTAACCGAGCGGATCATCGCTTGGATGGATCGCTACGGGGTCGACGTGGAAAACGTGGTCGGTCACACCGAACTGGATTCAGGTAAATCGTGCCCGGATCTGGATATGTACAAGTTTCGCGCTCGCCTTCAGGAACGCATTCGCGGGGGCTGGTGATGACCAGACCTCCCACAAAGAACCCCCAGAAAACGCCTGAGAATCCCTCTGAGCGGTTTCCCCTGCTCTACGGCTACCGCAAGGTGTTTGCCTACATCTTCACCCACCTGGTGTTAATCCTGTTGATCTACACCGGGGTGCTGGACGTGAGAACGGAGTCGATCGCACTCGGCTTGCTCGATTGCCTGAAATACATGTTCATGGCGCTGGCGGCGGGATCTGGGTTGGAGCACATGGGGAGGGGACTGCGTTCGCTAACCAGTAGACCTCGTGGTGGGTGATGAAAATTCATCCGTGGGCGGTGTTCCTGTTTATCCTTGCCGCATGTGCAGTTATTGCGTATGATTTTCGTGGCAGAAAGTGAGGACACATGGAATGGTGGTATCGACTCAAGAAATCTAAGGGGTGGTTGGGTTTACTGTTCGCACTGAGCGTGGTTGGCGCGCTGTTCATCGCGGCCTTCAAGCTATTAAGACCAACGCGAGTTGTGCGAGAAACCAAGAAAATCCCCGTGCCTGTACCGGATACCGACCATGTGGAGGAATACCATGCGAAAACCGAGAAGGATGCTGATCGTCGTGCTGACAATCCTCGTGATCCTACCCGGCTGTCTGCCAAGATCATTAAGCTTACGGAGCGGCGCGGGAGCAGGGGATGAGTCTCACCCTAAGACGGTTCCGGCAGTCGCGTACTCAGAAAACGGGGCGTGTCCGGTCGAATACCCGTTCTGCCTATCCGCACAAGGGTTCGATGTTTTTGAGGCCTCTGTGGACGACCTGCGGGCGTGTGAGGGGTCTCTTGAGAACTGTCAGCGTGATCTGGACGGGATCCCGCGAGAGGTGGAAGTCGTAATCGAGGAACATGTTATTTCTGAAACCCCGTGGTGGAACTGGGTGCTGATCGGTGGCCTTGTGGCCCTGATCCCCGTTGGGGTCGGTGTCGGATGGTACATGGGATCCAGATAAGGTGAAAGCATGAAAAAATCCTGTTATTGGCTACTCGTCCGCACGGGGTTGTACGCATGGTGGTCAAGGATCTACCAACGGATGTACGACCGAAAACACGCCGATACTTTCCCCCCGTGGAAGGAAATGTTGACACCTCTCGGAGCCGCAGACCTCGTGCAGAAAATCCCGTACAAGAGGGATGGGTTCAAGGAACTGCGTGACGCCTTCCACCACCCGGCATGTGGGTCAGCGCTAATCAACTTCATCCTCGGGATCAACGACCTTGACGCCAGTGTTGTTTTCAACAGCGCCGTTGTTCGTGGTAAGGTGATGACCTCGGACCTGAACAAGATCCGCATGGCTCACACGGACGGGGAATCCTGGGATTGTGATGACTCCGCTCTTTGGTGTGCCTGGGCCGTTAAATCCGGGTTCAACGCCCGTATTCTGAACGTCGTGTGGCGTACCGGACGGTGGCCGTGGAATGTTGCTGGCCACAACGTTTGTGTTTGTCGACAAGGCGACCAGTTCGTGCACATTGGAAACTGGGGACACCGTGGCCCGTTCGATTCCATGGACGACGTGGTGGACGATATCCTTTCCAGTGTTGGGGAAAAGACGTTAGTCGGCTACCACGTCATGAGTCGGGATCAACTGACGGCGAAGTTCTAGGGCTTTCTGCTCTCGTCAGTGTCTGGTTTTTCGATCAGGTTTTGCCTCCCGACCCCCTTTATACATCAAACTGAGTGTGGCATTCATGACGGTATTCCTCGTATCCCAGCTTAGAACCGGAATTTAGATACCCTTCCAGTTTTTTCTGCTGGCGACGAAGACGCATTTTCTCATACTCTAATTTCCTTTTCTCTTCGGCGACCATTTCCCGTTCATCATCAACCTCGTCGAACGCCTTTTTGATCGTTCTTGCAATCATTCTAATTATGAATTTCATCAGCCTTGCCCCTCCCCTTCCTTCGATTCCTGCTCCATCTTGGCCATCTCAGCATCCCTCAAGGTCGCATTCACTCCGTTTGATATCAAGTCCGACAGAACGGCGGACACCGGGGCGTTCAGTTCCTTGGATACCAGGATAGCGAACTGAAGATCCCTATCCTTGACCGGGATTCTCATTTCCCTGATTTTGAACTCTGGGCCTGGTTTCTTCCTTGTCATTTTTCATCTCCTTGTTCGATCTGTGATATTTTCATGACAGCTCCCTTTGGAAAACAGGTCTGGTTTTCTCGTAAATGCCTCTCTCGTCATTCTCCAAACCTTTGTCGGCAGATCCGGGGCGGTCCCGATTCCCATCCTTCCGTACCGTGGCACCCACCACCCTCTCACTGAATATTCTTGTTTCTTTGACACAAGATCTCTCATCCTTTTTGTCGTCATCTTCTCATCTACGGCAACCAACATGAAATGGAGCCAACCAATTTCTCCTTTTCGATGTCTGATCGTGTGGCATTGCTCACAAATGGGGACCAAAAAGAAGTCGTGTTTTGGATATCCGATCGGTGTTTCATGGTGAAGTTGCGTAGCAGTCTTCCCACAAATCGTGCAATTTTCCAGGCTGTGGAAGACCCTTTCGGATAGCCATCCTTGATATCTCTTGCAAAGGATTGTTTCTTTCGATTGATGCTGGTACGCGACAATCATTTTTCCCTTCCCGTTTTTCTCCCTCGATGGAAAATGTGAAACTTCTTTTCGAACGCAAATCCCCTCTCTATCTCCCACGGAGTGCACCCACTCAAAAAATCCGCAGCCACAAGTGCTAGAGCCCACAACGGAAGTTTTAGGAAGTTGGCTTTTAGCACCCCCGCCCTTGCCAGAGCAGCACCAATAGCACGTAAAACGAGATCCCTGTCTTCCTTTGACCCGGTTGCCTTGAATGTGCGGAGTTCATCCATTCGGAAACTCCCTGATCATCAGGTCTTCAGGGGGATCCCCATCGCTGGTTTTCTTCATGAAGAACGGGACGTCTGCCGACCGGCATTGATCTCTCAGGTATCGAGCCCACGACAACTCCATGGGCCTCTTGTTTTGTCCTGTTTCCGATCCACAGATGACCCAATCGATTTTTGGATATTTTCCAGGCTCTCCATATTCCATAGATTGCGGCTCATATCCTGACCCCGTGAGTCCGCAAAAGTAATCATCCCATTCATCTTTGCCCTCAATTGACGGAACGTTGCACGGGATGACTTTTAAGTTAATTTCCTGTAGCATAGGTTCCACACTCACAAACCGAACCGCCGCCGGGATTTTCAAAAGTTCCGGAATCCGTTCATACGCCCTTCTCTGATTCTCAGCAGTTACCCCTACCCAGATGTTGGAAGGCAGCGATGTTAATCCCAATTGATGCATCCACGATTCGAACATGGTCCGAAGACCATCCGGCCTTTTGGTTAGGACCATGACTGTGTGGCGCGGGAGAGATTGGCAGACGTCCATGATGGCACTGAACCAAGTATGCATCACCTTGTCGTGCCCGATATCTGTCATGGAGCCGAGAAAGATTCTTTTTGGTTTGAGCCACGTCTCCGGTTGGTGGAGCTTGTCCTCATGGAAGACAACTGAGAACGGAATGTTTTTGGGATACCCGTACCTTCCTGCCAGCCTCTTGCTCATCTTCTCCGCGTAGCAGTTCTCGCATCCCTCGGAGATCTTCGAGCACCCCGTGATGGGGTTCCATGTAACGTCAGCCCATTCTATTTTTGTCACGTCTCTCTCCTCTCCCCCACCGGGGGCACCGTGGTTATCCAATCTTCTTGGTTAGCGGCTTGCTCGCCGTGTGTTGCTTGCTCCGTCTCCGTCCCCCTTGGGAGGGCTTGGCCTTGTGGGTGATCCACTCGGGGTGGTTGCGCTCGATGCTGGCGATCATCAATCCGATGTTGTGAGAGGGTGGCTCCCGTGGATCGAGAAAGTTCGGGGTATCAGGGCACTCGGTTGTAAGCCACTGCCAGAGGTTGAACGCTTGGGCGGACTCGATCAGCCAGTTGATATGGTTCATCGTTGCGTCATCGCCTAGTCGGGTTTGATACAGATCCAACCATGCTGGTTTCCCAACGTCATGCCTCATCCGGTGGCACCGACGGCAAACAGGGACCACCCAAAAGTCGTCTGGTTTCCTTCCTGCTGAGTGCGGCCCCTCGTGGTGTGCTTCCTGTGCAGGTTCCCCGCATATGGGGCAACGCTCCTTCCCCTCGTCGATCCTCTGGCGGATCCATGATCGGTAGGCTGGGCAGTACCGGCGCTTTGATGGTTTCTCGATCACCATTAACAACCCCCCTCTGTCAGATATTCGATATATTCCTCGCACCCATCGTGTAGTTGGCTTTCCACTACATCGCGAGCAGTCACTTCATAGGCTTGGGCCTCATCGCAGTCTGGAAAAAACGTGAAGATGTGCCCGGCTGGGACAACTCCCACGGAATCTCTGGGGACTCGTCCTGACTCAAAATAGTCTGATAATAAGAATCCCTCTTCCACCAGTATTTCTCTTGCTTTTCTTTTCGTCTTGGCCGTGACGTATAGATCTCCTTGCCAAAAACAGAAAAGTTTAATTTTCCCTGGGTATTCAAGCTTATCTAGTTCAATTTGGTTTACAGCTATCACAAGAGACTCGGGCTGGATGTTTTGATTGCTTACCTGTTCAATTGTTACCATCGGGCACCATCTCTTTCTAGGTACTGGGGGCAGTAGCGGCGACCCTTCGGTTTTTCGATCATGACTTCCTCGTTTTCTCATGCTTGCGGTATTTCTTTTGCAACCGTTCGACCAAATCCCGAGTAGCGTCCGGTCCCGCGATAAATCCGCATTGCTTGCCATCCGTCTCGACCATCAAGGTGTCAAGCCATTCATCGGGGTACATATCATCCCTGATTTTTTTGACCAACGACCACAGGATGTCGGACTCGGTGTGAAGAATCTTCCCCTCGATTGTGCGCTTTCCCTCTTTCTTCGCCTCGTAGTGCTTCGCTTCGGCGTAGCGTTCGACGGCGTTGAAAAGCATGGAAAGTTCAGATTGAGTGAACTCGACGTGGTAAATTCTGCTTCGTTCTTCCATCAGCCTTCCCCATCCCCGTCGCCGCCCGCGACACCATCATTTAATCCGAGTTGTCTGAGCGTATATTGCACGGGACCGCTTGGTCCATCATCCATATACTCAGAATCGTCGAAGTATGTGGCCACGGCAGACTCAGCTACACTAGCGGCATATTCGGCATCTTCAAGATTTCCGCTGCTGCCGCGTTGTGTGGCATAAAACACAAACGCTGCCCCATACGCTGCGATGAAAACCGCTTTCTTCTCGTCATTTGTGGTCATTCTTCCCCCTTGTCGGTGTCGGTGTCCTCCCCCTTGGTCTGTCTGGTTTTTATATTCAGGACTGTGCCACTAGTCATCATGGTCCACTCCGTTTCACAATGAGGGCACAGGTATTTCCACACGGTCCCATATGTTGGATGGATACTGGTATCTTGAACCGTTGCGTGGGGGTGCTGAATTACATCTGGTGCTGGTCTGTAGCCTGAAACATATGGGTTTTTGGCTGTGCATTTGAATCTTTCCAAGCTCATTCTTTCCCCTTTTCTCCGTTTGCCTCCCCCTGGTGGAGGTGCGCGCCTGCCCGAATCTTGCTAGATATAGTAAACAGCGTGTCCGAATACAGTCCCATTTCGTCCTGCATATTTGTCTTTGGGGTAATTTTGTGAATCCAATCTGCCACATCCCCCCTCTCGTCCTCCCTCCCCTCCATGCGGGCCAGGTCGGCGTCTACGGCCTTGCGGCAAAGAGGGCATAGCATGAGGTCTCCGAGTATCACCCACCCGTTCTCGCATGCTTCTTTTTCCTCCATGGGGGTGGCGTTGGTGCATCCACGGAAGTCACAACGAGTTGGCTGTTGTTCTCCGTCCATGTGCTCTCCTCGCTCAATTCCAGAATAAAATTCTTGGGCTCGCATGGCTGCGACGCGGTAGCTCTCCCATGGTGGTGAATTTGGGGTGGATTGATTTATATATCCCGTTAGTTTTTGCTCAACACCCTTTAGCCAGCGCACGATCTGTGATTCTGTTTCCTTACCGCCCCTGGTGTACGCCCGCTTGGCCTCCCCTTGGAGGTGGAGAACTTCGTTTCTCAACTGAAGGCAGGTGGCTTCGAGTTCCTTGTTGGTGGCCCTCTCGGCGTTTAGTTTTTTTTCCAAAGATCTTACGTCAATCGAAATCCAAGAGCTTTGATATAAATCCGTTTCACATTTGCCACACTTATCCAACCAGTCTTTGTGGAGAAATTGACCCTCTGTCGCCATAAACGCCCCCTCCCATCCACAATTAGGACACCGCGCGGTAACTTCTAACATGCTCATCGCTTCACCTTCCTCTCCGATAGCTTGCACGCTGGACACCGCTCTGGGCGGGGCGTCTTTTTCAGGTCGACCTTGAACTGCATGCAGTCAAACGGATCCCTATTCCAGTTGTCGAAATACTCGCATACCTTGCGATTCCCCCCGGACCAGTCGGTGCAAAACTTTTTGGTGCAGGATATTGCCTTCCTTATTTCGATGGTTATCACCCTCATAGTTCACCTCCCATCCGATAGTTTGCACTCAGGACACCGCTCCGGTCGTGGGTTCCGTTGGATGTCAACCTCGAAGGCCATGCAATTATACGCCTGATCATTTCCCCACGGGTCGTAGAACTTACACACCTTGAGCTTCCCCCCAGTGTGGGAGGTGCAGAAATCCTTGGTGCAGTCGATCTCGATGCTGATTCTGGTCATCGGTCACCTCCCCATTTTGATAGTCCAAACAAAGCCATGCAGGCGGCATCAGCCATTCCATCGTGAGGTTTCTTTTTCTTCCCTGGTGTGAGGTCCAATCCAGGAAGTTCGCGTTGGCAGGTAATGATTGCCCTCGTCTTTGTGTCCCCTGGTACGTCTCGACAAACTGCGCCCTGCCACGTCTTCGGATGGACAACGGAATATCTGAGTTGCATTCCCACGAGAAGTCCTTCCCAGAGGCCATACCCCCTCCCCATTCCGTGCATCGCAGAGGAACTGACACCTGCTGTTTTTCCACCCGGCCTCATGGGTATCGCCTGCCCCTTTTCAAGGGTGACGTGTGCGTGTGGATTCAAGGCTAGCAGTTCTCTCATCCTCATGAGGTCATAGTGGTTTTTGTATCCCTTCCCCTTCTTTTCCTTGATTACCGGTGTGGGTTCAGCGAAGATCACGTTGTGCTTGTCATCGATGGCCACGATCCCGCCGAGTAACCCGTTGTCTATTCCTACGTAGATCACTGGCCTTCCCCCTCTCTGACCTTTTTACCGGGGTCAGTAACATGGTCCCCATCCTTGATGTCGAGGCCCCTCCTGTTACACGACGTGCAGCAATACCCATCAAAGCTCCCAACCTTTGAGATCCACGAGGTTTTCTGCTCACAAAAAGCACACTCACCTATATCCCAGCTGGATGTCCTGCCCACAAAGGGAGGTTCTTTTTCTTTAGGTTTGGTATCCCCATCCTTGGAGGGCTCGGCGGTGGGGAGGTGATGGCCTGAGCGAATGTGGGATGCAGAGATTCGCAGATCAGTCGATATGGCCTCGAATTTCTCTATGCGATCCTTGTATTCTTTCCGCTTCATGGATTCTTTAAAACACCTGGACCGCTCTTCAAGGTACCTAGCCGCCCTTACCTCCCCTTCCTTCACCCCCTGCTCGTAGGTCCGCGCGGTTGCTACCTGCTGATTATTCCACCACTCGGTAACCGTTTCCGGATCGTTATCTTTTAGAAATGCACTGAATTTTGACAATGCCCACCGCTCAAGTTCAGTGGCTGACCACGCTGCATTCATCCACTGGTTTTTCAATGCCTGCTCCGCATAGTGCTTGAGATGGTAGTCAATTCTTTCGGTTCCAGTGTGTGGTGGACCATCAACGGTAGGGATCGGCGCTGCGGTCTCCCCCTCTACGTCCTCGCCGGGGAGGAGCGCGCGAATCTTCCTGATTCTAGGAGCCATGTCTTTGATCAGGTAGTATTCCTTCGTCCCTTTTGTCGTGTCGAACCTGTCCGGTAGTATTGCCACCAACGACTCGCACGCATCCCGCAGGGCAGTGAGGGACGACAGGAACTCGTCTCGTTGACGTTCAGTAAACGCTAGTTCTCCTAAAACTTCCCTCTCCGCTTTTTTACAGATTAGAGAGGAGTCACAATAGAGAGTTGGGTCATGGAGGTCTTCCATGGAAAACCTTTTTGACATTGATCTTCCAACAGTACGACAGGTAATTTCTCTGAACAGGATGAAAGCCGACCACTGACATCCACACTTTGTACATTTTAAGAGGTGCCACAGACCATTCTCACAAAACGGATCATTCCAACTTCTACCTATTGTAGATTCGGATAATTTAAACCCATTATCGTTACAGTTTGGACATTTCACACATGTAATTTTTGTCGTCATCGTTCCTATCCTTCTTCCCCTACCGGGGCTCCGGGGGCGGGTTGCCACGCGGTGACATCTGATGCAAATAGGCTGTAATATGGTGTTCTGTACAGCCACCCATTATTGGTTTTGTCTGCACAAGAAACCATTTTGCCGTCCAAAATCAGGAATCCATTTTTATCACCAAGTTCCGGCAGCCCATCATCCACCCGGATCCACCCACGGGGGCCGCAAGGGAACCACGAGCACCCATGAAAAAAGGCTCCATTGTCATGCCGTGATGACCAAATCACGCCGTTGGGGATTGCATACTTCCTCCAAGTCCCATCATTTAGATGGACCCAGCACTGACAATCAGGCCACGTACTCTCATCGTTGATGTCTATCTTACCCATCGGTCACGTCCTCCTTGGTTAGCTTCCCATCGCACCAGGGGCAGTATCGCACCCATCCATCCAACTCTCCGTGAGAAAGATGGATATAACCCTCCCAGTCGCACCTGTTGCACTTCACCTGCACCTTCATGGCTTCACCCTTTCTCATCCACGCTGGAAGTCGAAATGAATGTCCCATGTTCTCTCACACTTCGTACAACGCTCCCAAATGTATTCACCACTCTCAATTTCCAGTTCCGGACCCTCTGGACTAAATTCCATCTTCTCTCCACACTCGGGACATACAACAATGATCTTCATGGCTTCATCCTTTTTCCTCTCTGTATTCTCCTGTGTAGCTCAGACCGGCACGGCTTGGAGCACGTCTTGTGCTCAGGCTTGTTTGGTATCCATTGATCTCCGCAGATGACGCACTTCTTGGGGTCATTCTGTCTGAGCGGCCTCTTGGATTTTGGAACCCGGTAGGCCATCTCAGAGGGGATGGTGACGAGTTTTCGCGACATGAATTTATGCTTGTCGCAGGTTCCACACTCGAAGTCGTCCATCCTGTCGTGCCGTTTGATGCACAGTGATGACTCGATTGAACCGCCACTCGTTGGGCAGTAGATCATCCCTTGGGTAAAAACGGGGTCTGTTAGGGGGTTGTACACTGATCCCCCACTATCTTTTTTAAGAGTGGCTACGAACGTATTATATTGTGCCCGTACTCCCATCGTTCTTCCTTCCTGTGTGAAATTACCACCAACCCGTCTCGCCACAATGGGGTAAATTGTTACGAGGCTTTACGGTGTGCCCCGTTTTGGGCTTTACCTAGACCCATGCTAGGGGCGGCTTATTTTGGGGGCTGTACTGGCGAATGTAACTTTACATAACGCATTTTAACCCCTCCTGAAAAACGAGGTGACTAACCGGCAGTTCGGCATGTCGCGGTAGTACAGACCGACGATATTTCTGACGGCAGTACGGCCAATTGAATTAATTCGGTAGAGTTCATCCACTGACATCTCCGGCATGTTCGCATCCAAGATCTTCAAGTTCTTTTCCCGGTTGCAACTGATAGTCCCACAACCGGGTATCAAAATAGCGGCGTACATGTGGTGGAGTTGGTTCGTGGTGAGAACCTGGGCGATTTTATTCCATCTCTGCATCTTTGACCTCCTTTTTCGGCCTGTACCCACGAACCCACATAACATGGGCTCCAAGCATTGCACCAACGAATGACACGGCGAAGATGGCGGCAAAGAAAACACCTAGTGTGACGATCATGGTTCAGCCCTCTCCGGTGCCTCGAAGGGCACCTCCCGCTTGTAAACCAGGAACGCATACGAATCGGACATCATGCAGTTGAACGCCTCACTCGACATGCACGCCACACGACGGGCGAACACCAGGGCAACGATCAGGACGGCAATGGCGAGGATGAACTTGTATTCCATGAAGTCTTTTCGAAAGTGGTATGTTGACATGTTACTCTCCCGTCAATGCGTGGTGGGCAGCTTTGGCTTTTTCGTCTTCGTCGGCCTCCCCGCCTTTCTCTCCCCGTAGTTCTCCCTCTGGCAGGAGGGCGACGATGGCAGCAACTTTTTCCGCTCTGGCATTAAATCCCTTGGAGTAAGGCGGACCCATTCCGAATGCCATGCTTCTTAGATATTCTTCCATTTCCTTCAGATCCCCGCACGCCTCCCGCAGGGCGTCCCGCTCGGCACACACACCGTCAAATTTCTCAAGTTCTTTCTCTACTTGCTGACATCTCCTCAAAGCCTGATCATGTGTGTCCATTACGTGTACCCACTTGGAATCTCGCACTGATACTGCGTAATCCAGATCCCTTATTTTGTCGGCAGCCCACTGCGGATCAGATTTGCATTTCTGTTCTGTTGTCTCTTTTTTTTCATTTGCCATCGGGGTCGGCTCCTCTCTAGCTAGACGCCTCGACGACATCCTTGGTTAGTTCCAAAACCACCTTGGCATCCTCACCAGTGTGAAGTCTCCACAACTTCCCGTAGAAACTCGGAACATACCCGCCGTTCCAAAGGGTAAGCAGTGGACGCCATGGATCAGATCCATGTTTCTCTGCGTATTTCCACGATTGGATCGATGGAAACAATCCTCCAATATAGGCCCACACCGAGGACCCCACCGAGTCCCCCACCGAGGCCCACACCGAGGACCCCACCGAGGCCCCCACCGAGACCCTCACCGCGGACCCCACC
>Ga0233437_1004832_pt1 | contig 15404 bp, 11 predicted proteins | sample SI_122_August201_FD_182714 | JGI IMG/M metagenome (GOLD analysis project Ga0233437, IMG submission 182714) | Seawater microbial communities from Saanich Inlet, British Columbia, Canada - SI_122_August2016_200_MG | ecosystem: Environmental > Aquatic > Marine > Inlet | place: Canada: British... | reverse complement strand
TATATTAAAACAACAACGCCAAGCTAGTTTCCCAATATTTGGTTATAGTTATTATGAATATGCAAAGACCTTACAAATTGATGATCCTAGCTCTGCTTTGATATACTCTCATTATGCCCTTGAATTAAGTAATCTTGATATGTACTTTGAAAAAGAGCTTGATCTGGCAACAATAGAAACAAAACAAATTACAGATCCTGGCAACACATTCTATTTCATTATAGGGTTCCTTCTCGGAATTTTAGTCACAATAATATATGTGATGAATTTCAAGCCAAAGAAATCAAAAAAGTAAATCTAGTATATACTAAACCACAAGTAAAATTTCTAATTTTCAATGGTTTAGAATATACAAACCTAATGAAATTGTTCGCAATTTCATTTAAGGTTTAGTATATTAGCTATTTTAAAAAGCTCTAATTAACCCTCTTTTAGCTAGGAAAGGTTAAAAAACCCCGCAAACACTCCCGAGGGAATGTTTGCGCGGGAAAAAGAGGTGATCGTGATTGTTATCTGGCCAATAGCCAATAAATCCCCAAATTAGCTTAAGATACTTACTTCATTTATTAAGACTACAATCATATTTAAACCTTTCCATTCTAGAGTGGTGACACTTGGTTAGGACCACATAATGAACTGAGAATATAAAAATAATTATATTCAACTAAATTAGCAAGATGTTACCGGAAAATTTATATACCTTATTTCAGAGAAATAAGACTTATGGCCACTGGTAAGAATGTCGATAGAAGTTTATTACAAGTTGTACGTTATAGGGGTATTTTTGATATGGAGGCAGTCTATAAAGCTGTATATGATTGGTTGAGATCAAGGGGCATGGAAGTCCAAGAAACAAAATTTAAGACATACGATAGGGCACATGGAAGAGAACATCAAATTAAATGGAGTGCTTGGAATAATGAAACTGACTTTGTAAAAAATTGGATATTTATAACATGGAGATTTATTGATGTTGTGGAATTAGAAGTAGTTAAAGATGGAAAAAAGAAAAAGTTAAGTAAATGTCAAGCAGATATTAGAATTCAACACGCAATGGAGTTTGATTATAGTGAACGTTTTACAAAAACAATGTATCAAATTCGTGCATTGGAATTTATTACAGGTTGGTTATTTAGAAAAAAGATAGATACTTTATGGGAAGATAAGTTAAGGTTTAAATGTTATGAATTACAAAATGTTGTAAAAGAAACATTAGAAGCTCAAACAAAAGGTAATGAGCATTATGATGTATGGTAGTTAAATAAACAAAGGTATTAATATGGTCGAGAGAAGAATTGTTGTAGATACAATGAGGATGCATTATCAAGGTCTTCTTAATGTAGTTGAATTTATGGAATTTGTAGATCGTTGGCTTCGTGAAAAAGGTTATTATAAAAAAATTGGCAGAACAGATGAAAAAGTTTTCAAAGAAAACAGACAAGTAGAAATTGAATGGGAACCTTGGAAAAAAGTTGATGAGAATGCAAAAATAGTTATTCAAATGAAATTCTTATTTACAAATGTAAAAGATGTTGTTGTAGAAAAAGATGGAATGAAGAAAAAACTTCAACAAGCCAAGATCTCAGTCACAATGATGGGACTTATGGAATCAGACTGGGAACAGAAATGGGAAAAAAGACCTTTTTACTTCTTAGTCTTTTCAATTATTGATCAGTTTGTCTGGAAAATTAACTCTGATAAATACTTTGGTTTAGTAGCAGAAGACTGCACAGAACTAAGAAACGAAATGAAAGCTTTCTTGAATTTGTATAGGTTCTGAGCAAAAACCAGTAATATTTATAAAACACCTCTTACTTTTTCTTATAATCCTACTCCTTATGTGGGGGTAGCAAAGTCTGGTCAAATGCGCAGGACTTAAGATACACTAAAGGCAGCCTTTATGGCTAGGTCTTTGTTTTGAATTAGACATCCTGTCACTTAGTGTGTTCGGGGGTTCGAATCCCCTCCCCCACATTTTCTTTTAACAATTATTTCTATAAATGGTATTGATTAAGAATTAAGGTTCAGTAGGCTCATCTAATGATGCACTTGTTTCTAATCCACTTCTTCTCAAACCGTTAAGAACATAAGTTGGATTTTCAAGATAAGATTCACATTGTGCTTTGATTGCAAGAGCTGCCATAAGCATTTTATCTTTCTGCTCATAAATATCTTTAATGGAATCTCTATCTTTCATTGTTCTCGGATTAAATATTTCTGATGAAATTCCATCAAAAGAAAATTCATTTGCTAATCCAGATGGTTCTGTTACTTCACTAAATCCTCCTTTTGCTTTATAAGCTTCATAAAGCATATGAATCTTGTAAACTTTATAGTGGGTTAAAGAAGAAGAATCATCAGTATGATAAGAACACAAATGATCAATTATTTGATTTGTTTCTTTTAGTGTTTTATTTACTAATACAAAATTTTGAACATCAGGAATTTCATGACCTTCTTGGGCTTTCCATCTTCTGTAAGCATTCACAAGAATAACATTTTTGTATAACCTGTACAGTCTTTCAAATCCAGGAAAATATTTTGTTCCTTTTCTAACTTTTGTTTGAGGATGTCTTTTAGATAATTCATTTGCTTTATCTTTTAATAGTGTTCTCGTGCTTGATCTATCATGTAAATCCGGTCCTTTCCTATATGCAGCAATAATTTCATCATAAGTTATTTCTTCAATGGGTTGACTATCACGATCCATCAATCTTGCTATTTTCTTTCTACCTGGTTCTCGTCTACGAATCTCATCAGTATTTGCATGACAATCAGCAAATTTAATCATTATTGCCATTTCTATATCTTCTGGTTTAGTTCTATCTTCTCCTCCCCAACAAGCTAATTCTTCCCATAAACCAGGTCTAAAAATTCTATTTATAGAATCATAATAATTTTCTTTAGTTCCCCTTGTTAAAAGATAACTAGTAACAGCAACTCCACCAATTCTTTCAATCATTGTATCATCATCAACACCAAATTCACTCATATAATTTTCTAGTTTATTGTAAATTTCTTTATTAACAAATTGATCCACAACATAATTTCCTCCACGAGTAGCCTCCCTATCAAAATATTCTTTTCTTACTTCATCTTTCTTTTCTTGAATAAATCTTTTTCTCTCAACAATCCTTTGTTCAACCAAATCCAATTCTTCCCTTCTTCCAGCAACTTTTGCTTCATAGCCTTCCATTCGCTTTCCTTGCAATTGTTTAATACTTCTTGTTAAGAAACCATATTTTTCTGTCAACCTATCAAGTTCTTCATGTTCTGACTTATATTTGAGTTTAACAGAATTTCTAATATGGGAAGCAACAAATTCTTCAGCAGTATCATGATACAATGCAGCAATAATTGTTGTTAAATCAGTAACACCTGCTTTAATAAGTGTCCTTGCAACTCTTAATGGGTGTTGTACAAAAGGTGCTCCTGTTAATTTTCTATTATTTGCAATTTTATATTTTTCAAAACTATCATACAATGCAACTTTTAATAGTGTTTGTTCATCATCTCCTAAGTAAGAATATGCTTCTTCTTGGCCCCTATAAATCATTTTAACAACGCCTTCGAGCTGTTCTTCTTTATATTTAAAATCAACTTCAAAACTATCATCAGAATCTTTGTCTGTAAAGAACGAAACTATTCCATGATCTATTCGACTTAAATAAAGCTCATTTCTTCTAACAAGCCTTTCAAGATTTACTTTACCACTATGTGGACTAGCACCCATATTCTTCTTAAATAATATTAATTAATATTTAAATCTTCTCAACAGTAACCACTATAAAGTGGAATACACTAAGTAGAATTCCACATGTCATCGCCTACATAGTGGATATTCTCAATGACTTTTCCAGAATTCATTCCTAACATTTCTTCAGAATTAAATAACACTTTTCCAATTGCCAAAGCTTTTCCATGTGTTTCATCAATTATAACTACAAACTCACCAACATTAATTCCTTCATCAATCTTTGTTATACCTGGCCTCATAATGTCTGCACCAGATGTTACAAACTTTATTGCACCCATATCAACTGTAATTTTCTTTAATAAACAATTATCATCTAATACCAATTTTAAACAAGGAATTAAAACATCATCTTGAAAAAAGAAATACAATTTCTGATTTACAAAAACTAAATTATTTTCTTTTTCAACTTTATCTTTTTTATTTAGAAAGTTTTCTTTTCCATATAATTCAAAAATCTTAGAATTCAATTCTCTTATTTCTGATTTATTAAGCTGTTTCCTCATAAGGTACAACCTCAATTATAATTTTCATTTTATGATCTTTAACTTTTTCTCTAAATTCATCAGAAAAGTCTATAGAAGCTTTGTCTGTATTAAATGCAAGTGTTCTGTTATCTAAAAAATCAGATTTTCTAACAACAAACTCATGATCGTCGTCATAAAACTCATTATATTCTGCAATTACTTCTTCAACAACATCATCTGCAGTAATTTTAATTAATAATTTTCCACCATTACCAACTTTCTCACCAACCTTCTGCAATTCTTTTTTATCAAAAGTTGATTTAATTCCACAAATACAATTACCTTTCCATGTTACAAAATCATCTTTTGTAAATTCAAAAGTAGTTTCGTGGTTAGCTCTCATTTCGCTATGCCCATATGCAAAGAATTTCATAAATTAATTAATTATGCGTTAGTTATAAACTTTCCGCTAGGAAAGTAAGAAGTTTGTAAAAACTTCTATAATTTGTAGTAAAAAAATTAATTCAGAATAATGAAAAAAGTCATGGCCCGTTTCAACAATTCTGTGGGGTGGGGGTTTAGAATTAAGATCAGTATCTACGGGCCTGACCTCTAATCTATATTATAGTTAAACTAGTATATAAATGTTACGTTTTTGTATACTGGTGTAGTTATTCTATATTTAAATGGTATATCTTCACTATAAAGTGATTAATATAACGAAAGGTTTATATACGCTATGTAGATTACCTCTATAAGGAGTTTAGAAAATGAAACATGGAGTTTTGGGTAGTCTAGCTGGATTAGCAACAATCTTATTCACAGCTCTAGCTCCAGGCAATGCAGCAGCCATTTCTCCTGACTTAAGAAAACAATTAAGTGAACAAACCACTCAAGTCGAATACACTCCAGATGTTTCTCAATTATCAACTGGTTTTTCAAGAGATGTTTCAACTTTAGAAGGTTGCATAAATGGTGATGGAGAATTTCTTCCTTATAATATAAGTAATAAAGATAACGGATTCATATATAGAGATAATCTAGGCCAAGAATTAATTGCTTATGCACAAAATTTAGATTCACTTACAACTCAAGGAAATGAACCAGAACAATTTGAATTTCTTTTAAATGGAATGCAAGTTTATGCTCAACATTTAATTGAGATTGGAAATGCACCAGAAGATCCACAAAAAGGACGACAACTCTTATCTGCTATACAAGAAGCTAGAACTACTTTACAAGATTATAACACATTACAATCACAATTGGTACAAGATGACTCAGCGCTTCAACAATATGTAACTTCTTTAGACTCAAATTCATTAAATCAAAGACAACAAAGACAATTATTTCAAAGACTTTTCTCCTTAGATAATAATCCAGAACTCCAAACACAAATTGCAACAATACTTAAACAAAGTTTTGAAAACTTACCTGGAGATAGAATTGGAATTATTGGTACAAATGATATTCCTTATGCAATTGCTGACAACAGAGTTGTTCAACTTTCTGTCATTGGAGTAGATATTCAAGATACAAATAGAAAACTTCTAGCTGCAGGACCTGTTAGAGCTATTAGTAAAGAATTAAATCCTGTTGATGGTTTTTATTTATTAAATGCAGAACGTTTAGCACATTACGGAATTAATTCAGATAATACAATAACAATAGAAGGTGAAACAGGACTTGTTTATGCAACTGGTGATAGAACTACAACAGACTTTTTATTTAGTTTATATCAACAACTTCCAATAGATCCAACACAACAACAAAGACTTTTAGTTAGTTATATGTTCTCAGGTATTGATCCAGATAATACATCTGGCCAGATAACTCAACCTAGAAACAGAGGAAAATCTGTAGTTCTTTCATTTGTTCCAATGTTAGATACTACTGTCGAAGTTATGCATCCAAATGCTCAGAAATATTCAACAGCAATATGTTATATATCTCCAGAAATGGAACAAGGTGTAGAAGATTATAAATTACCTGCATGGGGGGTTTCTCATACTGATTTAGAAAATATAGAATCTTCTTTAGATCAATATGATTCAGCTTTTGCAGATTATGTAAGAGCAAATCTTCCAGAACTTAAACAAAGTGCAAGAGAACAAACAGAAGCTTTTTCTAGGATGATAACACCATATATACAAATAGCTAATAGCACAACTCAAGAATACACTATTGATGCAAATGGATGTACAGAAGAACCAAGTGAACAACACCAACCAATAGAATAATCATTTACTTATCTTAATAGCTCTTAATTTATCACAAACACTTCTTGAATATGTTAATCTATCTTTTGTATCAGAATAAATTGTAAATAATTTATCTCCTACTTTAACATGATCATCTTTATGCACATGCAAATAAACTCCTGCTTCTTTATCGTGTGGTGCACCTGCAAACCTTGCAAATTTATTTATTAAATTATTGTCAACATGTAAAACCTTTCCAGGTCTATTTGTTTTTACAGTGTAAAAGTGTTTAGCCAATCTAATCTTCTCAGCCTTAACTTTCTTACCTTCTTGAGCTTTAATAATTTCCCAGAATTTCTTCTCAGCTTTTCCACTCTCAAGAATTTCTCTAGCTAATTTCTTACCTTTGCCTTTCTTACATTTTCCAGCTAACTCAAAAATAGCTCCAGCTAATTTAATTGATTTCTCTTTTAATAACAAACTACCTCTTTTATCATCTTGTAATGTCCATATTACATCTCTTGCTTCTAATGATGGGCCAATACCATTCCCAATTGGTTGAGAACCATCTGTCAATAACACGATTAATTTTACACCAAGTTTCTTTGCAAGAATTTCAAATTTCTTTTTTAATTTTAGACCATCTTTTCTATCTGGAATTTTTGAACCTTTTCCAGTTGGAATATCAATAAGAATATGATTGGCAGATACAGATAATTTCTTAGCTAAAATACTTGCTAGTAATTGACATGTTGGGTCAAGTGATATTGGATGTTCTGCTCTGATTATTTTGTCGTCGGCAGGAGCTAAATTAACAGCACCACCCCAAACTAAACAACCATTAGTTTTATTAACAATACTTTTCATCTTTTTTATTGGGAATGAAACATTTGAAAGAACTTCTACAGTATCTGCAGTGCCAGCTGCACTTGTTATTGATCTAGAAGATGTTTTAGGAATAGTTAAACCAGATGCAGCAATTATTGGAACAACCATCATAGTTGTTCTATTGCCTGCAACACCACCAATACAATGTTTATCTACAATAACTTTTTTATTAAATTTAAGGACTTCTCCTGTGTTAATCATTGCTTTTGTTAATGCTGCAGTCTCATTTATATCAAGTTCGTGAACATAAAGTCCAGCTACAAAATAAGCAATCTCAATATCCATTAATTTACCATCAGCAATAGCATCAACAATCTCTTTTATTTCTGCGTTTGTTAATTTTTCTCCTCTTAATTTCTTCCTGATTAAGGAAACAGCTTTTGGTTTATTCTCAACACAAACATCCACTACTTCACTATCTTTTATTCCTAAGTCTTTTTGTGTCTCTATGAATAATCCAACTCTTCCTAGAGGAACAACAAAAACACCTTTTTCCTTACTATCTTCACTTCTTAATTCTTCATCATAAATATCTAATGTGGCAATAACTTTCTTTTTCCCTTTTTTTATTAATATTCTATCTTCTGAATAAAGATCTCTTTGAGTAGCATCTTTTGCATTCATTACAGCTACTCTAATATCTCCTGTTCCAATTGGAATTTGTTTAACTTTAAGTTTCATTTTCTATATTACTTCCTTGTTTTCTTATTTCCATTCAAAGAATTTGCTTTTTCTAGTTCATAAATATCAATAAAAGTTGCAAGCACACCTAATACAATTGGTCCGAGGACAATTCCAAGAATTCCAAAGATTTGTAATCCTCCAAGCACTCCTAAGAATACAAGAGCAGGATGCAATTTTGCTCTTTCTCCAATAATCATTGGTCTTAAAACATTATCAATGGAACTAACAATTAATACACCATAAACCAATAAAATTATTCCAGCTAAAACAGAATGTTCTGGTCCAATCCAACCAATAAATTCCCCTGAATTTAATCCTTGTAAAACCATATAAATTCCAGCAGGTACCCAAATAACTGCTGTACCTATCATTGGGATTAATGCCATGAAACCCATTAAGGTTCCCCAGAGGATTGGGTTAGGCAAACCAACAATTAAGAATCCAATACCACCTAAAAAACCTTGTATTGCTGCAACAATAATCTGCCCAAAAACAACAGCATGTGTAGTGGCTTTTAATCTATTCATAATATATCTTTCATGTTTTATATGCATAGGTAAAAGTCCTTTAACAGTCTTAACAACTTTCTTACCATCAATAAGAAAAAAGAACATTAAGAATAACATAATAATTAAATTAAAAATTTGGCCAGGCAGAGAAGAAAGTATTCCATAAACCTTATAGCTTAAAGCACTTGTTATCTTTGAAACTGCTTCTTTAAGATAACTAGTACCAAAAATTTCTAAGTATTTTGATTTTAATCTACACGGTAGTGTTATAGTCTCAGTAATAACTTCATCTGGACAATCAAGAAAATCCATATCTTGCATAGAGGTTAAATATTCTTTACTTCTTCCATAAGCATCTCCTGCTTGATCTACTAATGCAGTTAGTACCATAAATATCGGAACAGATATTAAGAAAATAAGCAATGCAATAACAAGTAAACTAGCTATCCATCTTATTTTTAATTTCTTTCTAAGCCATTCATAAACTGGAAAGAACATATATGCTAGAATAGCGGCTGCTATAATGACCATTAAAAAAGGTTTTACTACAAAATAAGATAAAATTATTATTCCTATAAATAGAATTGGAAGCACATATTTTTGGTATTGAGCTATATCTATCATGTTTTCCCCTCTTTTACTAATATTCTGGTCCTTTAGTATATAAAAATCTATTTATTTTTATATTTCATCTTATTATCACTAAAAAGTACTCACTAATCGAAAGCTTTATATATGAGTGAGATATTCCTATGTATTAAAGAGGTGCCTTAAAATCTATGAAGAAGGGGTTAGGAGGCTTATAAAAATGATCATTGAAACAAAATTTTTAAACAAACTTAAAGAATTCGGCTTAAACAGTTATGAAGCAAAAATTTGGACAGCATTGCTGTCAAGAGGAGTCTCTAGCGCAGGAGAATTAAGTGATATTTCTAATGTACCAAGATCAAGAGCATATGATGTTCTAGAAAGTCTTGAAAAAAAAGGATTTATTGTTATGAAGATTGGAAAACCAATCAAGTATATTGCAGTAAAACCAGAAGAAGTTCTTGAAAGAGTTAAACAAAAAGTTCATGATGATGCTGATAAACAAGTAGATCTCTTAGATGAACTTAAGAAAGACGAAGTTTTACAAGAACTTGACACATTATATACACAAGGTGTTGAAGTCATAGAACCAAGCGACCTTACAGGTGCTTTAAGGGACAGACAAAACTATTACAATAACTTAAACTTAATGATTAATGGTGCAGAAAAAGAAGTTGTACTTGTTACAACTGCAAAAGGTCTTTCAAGAAAGGCTGATGCATTAAAAAGAAGTTTAGACAAAGCTAAAAAGCGTGGAATTAGTATTAGGGTTGTTGCACCTTTAACAAAAGACAGTAAAAAGGCAGCAGAACAACTTTCAAAAGTTGCTGAAGTTAAACACTCAGACGATGTTAAATCAAGATTCTGTATTGTTGACGGAAAAGAAATAGCATTTTCTTTACTTGACGACGATAAAGCAATTCCAGCTTATGATGTCGGTGTTTGGGTAAACTCAGGATTCTTTGCAACAGCATTAATGCAAATGTTTGAAAACATTTGGCAAAATACATAACTTTTTATTATCTTATTTTTTTTATTCTGATGAGGGAGAGGAATGAAAAATGGGCATATGCGAACTAGCAAGCGAATTATCTAGGAAAATACCAACAAGAGTGAAAACAGTAGGTGGAATAGCAGCCACAGCTTTCTTATCATTCTTCTTATCTAATATGCCTGCAACTTATGCTTCAGCACAACCTAATGATGGAGATAGATCAGGCGATCAACAAGAAGACGGAGATATTGAATTCTATAAATTATTTAAAGATGATATATATGTTACAACTCCAAGTACTTATTATATTAATGTTCCAGGTAATGAAACAAGTGTTAGAATAATTCCACAAGCATTAAAAAGAACACTAAAAATCAGAGCAAAACATAATGTAGATGTACAACCTTGGTTAAAAGTTTATCAAAATGATGAACAAACTGATTATATAGAAATGGATAGAATTGAAATTATAAGACAAGGATTAGGTGCTTTAAGTGAACATGATTCATCTAAAGCTACTTCAACTGCTCGTGTTTCTGTTACATTACCTGATAATTATATTAAATTAGAGGCAGTTGATCCAGAAAGTGGTGAAGTAATGGGGGGAGTTGTTCCATCAAATGAAGGTGAAGTTGTAGTAGACCTTGCACCACAAGAAGGAATTAATTTAGAATTAACACATCAAGATGGAAATAATTTTGCAGAATTTGAAATCCCTGGAGGGTATGAGTTCTTTACAGTTTACATTACTCAAGACGGAGAAACACAAGAAATTAATTATGTTGGAAATCAGCTTAGATCTAGTCTTAATAGCAATGAAGAATTTCATGGTATTGGTGGAAGAAAAATTCTTGCAGACTTTGAACCAGAACAACTTTCCAAAAGAAGTGTTCTCGGTGTCGACGACAGGGCAAGAGATTATAAAGCAATGGCTACTGAAGTTTTAAGAAATTTTTTCCAAGAACATGGAGATGTTGCAAAATATTTAGCACAAAGAGGTTTAGAATATAGAGAAGGATATTTTCCAGAACATATAACTGGTGGCACAAGTAGTTCTCCTTTTTTAACAAAAATAGATTTTAGAACAAGAACAGCAAGAATTTATGAAGCAGGAAATTCTAATGTCACTCAAGATCCTCAACTTACTTTTAAAGTAGAAGTACAAAGAAATAGAACAAGGGCATTCCATAAAGGTGTAGCTGTAGATTCATATGTAACTTCAGATAGAATGGCATTAAATTCACTTCTTACTGCACTTGATAAAGTTGTTACAGATTATGATGCAGCACAATCATTAACAGATCGAAGACTTGGTGGAAAACGAAAAGTTCTTGTTGTTGCAGACGCAGCAACAGTAGAGGGTGATGCCTATCAATATTTAGTTAATAAACTCTATTTTGGCGATGCTAATCATCTTCAATTTTCTTTAATAGATCCAAATAGTGAAGATGGTCAAAAGTCTTTAGCAAGATATAAAAGAGCAACAGATGAACAATTCCAAGAAGGGAGTGTTTTATTTGAATATATGCAAATAGATACTGGTGAAAAAGAATATATGGAATTTAGTTCTGATTATATTGTAAGACCAATTTTCACAGACTCTGACTTATTACCAATAACTAATTTTATACTTCGCCAAGGGCCTTCCAAACAAGATGATTATATCCAACGAGGAAGAGTCCAACAACCTGTAGAATAATCAAAAAATACATTATTTTCGCTTTCTAAAGTATATATACTCACTTTATAGTGATTACGGATAGAAAGCTTTATATATGTCTTAAACATTCCCTGAGTACGTGGAGTATATATAAAATGGGTAAAAAAGGAGACGGTAAAGGGCAAACTAGAGAACCTACTGCTACTGATACAGTTGAAGTTGATGGAAGAGATTTAGCAGCTAGATTAGCTGCATATGATGAACCTCTACTTGCAGGCCAAATGCCTGCTACAGTGGGAAATAGTTTAACACCTCCTTCTGAATATGATTCTGGCGAATACCCTGCTGTTACAGCTGATGATTTAGGAAACCAACCAGCTGAAGAACCAACACAAACTCAAACCACACCTCTTGTAGAACCTACAGTACCAGAATTTGCAGCAGCTGAAGAACCAGCACAACAATCTCAAGCTCCTCCTGCAGAACCTCCAGCACCAGAATTTGCACCACCACCAACAATACAACAACCTAAAGCTCCTCCTGCAGTAGTTGCAGATCAACAATCTCAACCCCCTCAACCCATAACTTATCCTACAACAATTGCACCTCCACCACCACCACCAAAATATAAAGATACTGTTGCAGTATCACCTCCAACTCCACCACCAATTACAAAAGCAGTTGAAAGAACTCAAGCTCCACAACAAATTACTACAGGGAGTGCAATTGATGCAGCAGGTGTTACAATGGAATTACGACCTATTATTCCAGTAGGTGGTAAAGATGTTGAAGTTTCTGATAGATTACATACAGCTTATACAACAGCAGAACAAAGTTTAGGTGCTGATGCAACCTTAGAAGCAACTATTGCAGAAGTTGTTAGAACTACTGGAATTACAGGAAGAGCACCAACAACTGTTCCAGAACTTGACCTTGCTTATACAACAAGAACTGCAATTGCAGCAAGTTCTGTTGCAGAAGTATGTGATGAGTATCTTACTAATGCTGGCGATGTTAAAACTGATCCAGGAAGTTCTGCAAAAAATTATTTAGAACTTATTCATACAGAAGTTGGTGATGCTTATTTAAAACCAACTTTAGAATTAATTACACCTGTTTTATTTAAACAACTTGGTTCAGTAGCTACAAATGTAGCATCACAATACGGAAAAGCAACTTATGGTTTATTAAGTTTATTTGGTGATGTTGTTGTTGCAAAAGTAAAAAAAGATGGAAGGTTTTTACAAGCAATTAATAATGTGGGCGATACAGAATCTTACAAATTATTTGAAGCACTTGCAGAAGTTGCAGAAGAAGATGCTTCTGTTGTCGATAATATAGGGTTATATTCTTTTATTGCAACAGCAATGACTGCAGGAAATATGTTATCTGGTATTGCAGATGATATTGCAAATGTTTATGCTGCACTTGATCCTCAAAAAGTTGCTGGAAAACAAATTGAAATTGTAGGAGCAATAGCTTCTGTTTCACTAAAGTATGTAATGGATACATCAGAACAAAGTTCTTTATCAGAAAATGTTATTGGAAAATTAGTAGAAGATCATCCAGATGTTCTTAGAGATGCAGCAAGTTTTGAAGACTTAGCAGCAACTCAAGACGCTGCCCCACAACCAGCAGAAGAATCACAAACTCCAGATGCACCATTAGAAAAAATAGTTAAAGAACCAATTGCTCCAGCAGCTCCACAAGCAGATGCACCGTCTGCACCACCAACAGCAGATGCTAGACCTCTACCACCAGAACCAACACCAGCTCCACAACCAGTTAGAGATGCTAATTATTATGCTACTTTGTTAATTAATGCAGGCGCAAGTAGGGGAACTGCAGGAACTGCAATAGGTCAACTTCGAGGACAGTATGGAAAACAAGCTCAAACATTATATGAAACTTTAGAAACACTTGTTACAGCAGATCCAACTGTTGCAACTCAATTGGTAGCTTACACAAGAGTCGCAGCTGCAATGAAAGCAAAGAATGCAACTGCAGCAGATGTTGCAGCAGTTTATGAAAAATTAGATCCATCAAAACTATCAGGGAATATTGGAGATCTTATTAAACACATTGGTTATGGGATGGCAGGAATAAATGATAAAATTCCAAAAGCTGATGCAGCTTGTTCATTAATTGGAAATTATCTAAGAGGTGCAGAACCATCACCAACTACAGGCGCCCCAACAGATACACCAAGTGAACCATCACCAATTGCAGCAGCTGCATTAGCAGGAAGAACAGTTGTTGGAAGAAAACCTAAGCCAAAAAGAAATTGGGGAAGAGCTCTAAAATATACAGGTGGTGCAATTGCCGCAGGAATTGTAGCATTAGTTTGTACAGGGTTAGGAACAGCAGGATTAATTTACAGAGGAGAAATTGCAGATGCAGCTAAAGGATTATTTCCTCAAGGTATAGAAGCACCAGAAGATTATACTCCAGAACCAATAACTCCAACAGAACCTACAACACAAAGATATGAAATCCCAAAAGAATGGAAAGATGGATCTGTTAATTTTGTAGTTTATGGTCAAGGTTATAATGTTCCAATCAATAAATACGCTGCAAATTTCAAAGATGGAAAATGGAATATTGAATTTACAGAAGGAAATTCTTCAGAATTTAATACAATCGGGGATTTAATTCACACAACTACAACTGTAATTGGGGCACAATATGTAGAAGGATGTGCTAATATTTCTTATGTTTTACAAGATAAAGAAGGAAAACCTGTTGCAGGTTATACTGCAGAGAATTGTGCAGCAGATAAAGATACAATTATACCCTCACTTATGGTAAGTTATCTTCGAGGAAAAAAACCAACTACTACAACAGTAGAACCAGAAGAAGATGCTATTGTTACAGGCGAATATGAAGAACCAACACCTGCAGAAGTTGAACCAACCACACCAGAAGTAGTTGAACCAATCACTCCACCTGAAGTTGAACCAACTATGCCAGACTTAACAGATATTCTTCCAGATCCAGATGAATTAGCAGGTGATATTCCAGATGATGATGGTGTTGTTTATGTAACACCTGTATCAGCAGAAGAAACATTAGAAGCAATATCTCAACATGAAGGTAGAATAAGATCTTTCATGAGTTCTAAATATAATACAGATGGTGATGTAAGCTGTTGTTATGATCATCACAATATTCCAATTGATGATGAAGGTAATTATAGAGGTAATAATTTAGTTTATGAAACAAGTGCAGGGGGAGTAACTTTACAAGCTAGACTAGATGTGACAAACCCAAATCCAAGAAAAGGAAGATTAAAAATTAGTATTAGGGATGGTTCAACTACATACAATATATCTATTAGTAGGGATGGAAGATTTACTCCATCTGATTATCAAAGTTTAGCTCCTGAAACTAAACTAAATTATCTTGAAGTTATAGAACCTGCATTATCAAAAGTTTTAACTAGTATCCAAAGTACAGTTCCAGATGTTTGTCCAGTGGTTGAATAGATTAATAATAATACTCATTAGCTATAACATCTTTTGCTAATTTCGCATAATCTTGTGCTCCTCTGCTTCTCTTAGCAAACTCAAAAATATCTTTGCCAGCAGCTGGTGCTTCTCGTAACTTTGAATTAATCCTTATTGGATCTGTTACAATTTCGTCATAACCTCTTTTAATCT
>Ga0233437_1004831_pt1 | contig 15404 bp, 20 predicted proteins | sample SI_122_August201_FD_182714 | JGI IMG/M metagenome (GOLD analysis project Ga0233437, IMG submission 182714) | Seawater microbial communities from Saanich Inlet, British Columbia, Canada - SI_122_August2016_200_MG | ecosystem: Environmental > Aquatic > Marine > Inlet | place: Canada: British... | reverse complement strand
GTGAAGGGTCGTTTGGATCCCACATTAATGCTCTTGTTCGGCCACCCATTTCAACGTCAATGTTTTCCCATTCAATTTGCTTCGAAGATTTTAGTCTTGCCTGATTGCTTTGCAACTTTGTTTCTTCATAAGCCACAACAAGCCTTTCCAATGGAACTCTACCCAATTCAGGGTCTAAAGTCATATAATAATTTTGGATAGCAGCCAAATCGGGACGAGTCGGTTTGGGCATTTCTTTTAGTTCCTCTTTTGAAAATTCATCAATGTTTTCAAATTGTTCATTCAGATAATTTTCATATTTCTCACGTTTCGAAAATTCGTTTGATGAAATAATAAAAATTAGAAATAAAAATATTAAAATTGAAGCAATTAAGCCTTTTTTAAACATTGGTGTTTTCATAGTTTCATATTTTATTGACTGTTTAAATCACTATTATAAAATCATAAAGATTAGACAAACAAAGAAATAATTTCGTTGCATTAGGCAGGTTTTGGATTTTCCTTCTTCGCAAAAGCTACTGAGCAGGCTGATTTTAGATTTAATCTTTTGATTTTGTTACTTCAAAAATCGGTATTACTTGTTCATTATTCAAAAATAATTCCTTAACTTAATGGCATTTGCGGGCACTGAAACCCGAAACCTGAAACCCGAAACCTGAAACCCGAAACTTGATTACTTTTCCGGTTCAATTACTTCTGAAAAATCGTTAAGCGGTGAATTGATGAGTTTTGAAATCGGAAAAGCTTCCATTTTATTTGCTGGAAAAGGTTTTAAAAGATTTTTAAGTTCCAGTGGGTCGTTGTTTTCTAACCAGGTTTTTTCATTTTCCTGATGTAAAATTACCGGCATCCGGTTATGAATTTTATTTACTAATTCATTTGGGCTTGTTGTAATAATTGAAAATGAATTAATTTCCTCTCCATCCTGACCTTTCCACTTGTCCCATATTCCGGCCATCGCAAAAATCTCATTGTTTTTAAGAATGATCCGATAAGGAATTTTTTCTTTTGCTTTTTTCCATTCATAAAAACCATCAGCAGGAATGAGGCATCGCTTTCGCTTAAATGAATTTTTGAAAGATGGTTTTTGATCAATAGTTTCAGCTTTGGTATTAATAAGTTTACTTCCAATTTTAATGTCTTTTGCCCAAAACGGAATCAAGCCCCATCGAAAATAGTTTAGCTTTTCAGGTTCCAGGTTAGTAATGACTGCAAGATTTTGTGTAGGTGCACAATTAAACCTTGCAGTATTTCCAAGCCCGTGAACTATTATTCCAAAACGTTTTTCAACATCTTTGGCAAGGGCTGCAAATGAAAATCTACCACACATTTTTTGCTTTTTTTTGACTTGTCTTTTGACAAAAATACAATAAATGTGGAATATCGGATTTTTGATTGATTACAACTACAGTAACGCAATTTTAAAAATATGGTTTTATAAATAAAATTTTATTTTTGTGCATTAAAAAACTTATACGAACTCAAATGATTGAACAAGATTAAAATTAATGTAATGAAAATCACATCAAAAATAATAAATGGACTACAATCGGAAGTTGATAATAATAGAGGACATAAAATAATTACTGATGTGCCGGAAAATATTGGTGGAAATAATTTAGGCCCAACCTCATTAGAACTCACATCTATGGGGCTTGGTGGATGTATCACAACAATATTTATGATGTTGGCAAATAAGATGAGACTGACAATAATTTATATTGAAGCCGAACTTGAAATCGAAAAATTAAAGACAAGCCCGACAATAACATCTGTTTTTATTTTAGTAAAAGTAAAATCAGAAGAGCCTGTGGAATTAATTGAAAAATGCCTTAATTTAACAATGCAAAACTGTCCGGTTAGTATTTTATTTGAAGATGCCGGTATCCCGATTGAATATGATTTGATTACACTTTAAGAACTTTTTAGTTACTAATGCAATATTTTGTAAATCATTTCTTTAAACAGATCACCATCAGATGTTGAAATACTTTCAACTCCTTTTGATTTCAGATCATATTCCCGAAGGCATGAAATAACTTTTGCTAATTTCTTGATATTATAATTTCTTGCACCAATCTGAAAATCGTTTACAAAAAATGGGTTGATTGATAATGCTGAGGCAACTTCATTTCTTGATTTATTTTTTAAATAATGATAAAGCATTATTTTAGAAAAAAACCCGTATAAAATACTAACAACTTTTACAATAGGATTTTCCTTTAGATTGGCGGCAAAATAATTGATAATTTGGTTTGCTTTATAAATATCCCTACTCCCCAGGGCTTTTTGAAGCTCGAAAACATTAAAATCCTTACTAATCCCAATATTTTTTTCGATATGATCTTCGTTAATTTGTGTTTTTTTTGGAACATTAATGCAAAGTTTGCCAATTTCGTTAGTTATTTTACTTAAATCTGTTCCAAGATATTGAGATAAAAGAAGATTTGCTTTTGTAGTTATTGTGTAATCCTGTTTTCTTAAATATTCATTAATCCAGCCGGATATTTGATTCTCGTAAAGTTTTTTCGATTCGAAAAATACTCCGGTTTTTATAATGTTTTTTGCAAGAGATTTTCGTTTATCAAACTTTTTATATTTATAACAAAGAACTAAAATGGTTGATTTTAAGGGATTTTGAATATATGGAGCAAGTTCTTCAATGTTATTTACATCCTGAGCTTCTTTAACAATTACAAGCTGATAGTTAGACATCATCGGAAAACGTTTTGCATAAGACATAATGCTTTCAACATCTGAATCTTTTCCGTAAATAACTGTCTGATTGAATCCTTTTTCGCTTTCGGGTAAAATATTATTTTCGATAAAAGAAGAAATTTCATCAATATAATAGGGTTCTTCTCCAGAAAGAAAATAAACCGGATAATAAATTTTTTTTTGCAGATCAGAAATTATTTGGTCAAAAGTCATACGTTTAATATTGATAATGTTTTTAAATAACTAATGTTTGAATGATTAAATGCGTAAATGATTTAATGTTATAATGGTTTTTACTTTTTACTATAGATTGAATTTTTAAATCTTTTTAATGAACATTCTTTTTCTATCATATCTATTATTTGTATTTTTTATTATTACATTCCATCATTCTCTCATTGTAGCATAAAATCATTCACTCATTCTCCCATTCACTCATTCATTCTCTCATTCATCCCCTAACTAGTGCCTGCACGAAAACTCAATATTTTGAAGTGCTTAGTCAGAAAACGTCAAGTTCGAGGCTTGCGAAGTTCAGAAATCCAGGAGTTTACTATTGTAAATGACTGGATTTCTGAACGAGCATAACGAAGAAATTGGCGTTTTCTGGCAAGCACTAACTATCAGCTTTATAATCAAAATACAGATGCTTTACCGTTTCGCCTTTATTAATTAATTGCTTTAAGGAATCAATACCGATCCTTAAATGGTCTTCAAGATATTGTTCATTAACTTGTTTATCACTTTCATCGGTTTTCACACCCGCCGAAATCATTGGTTGATCAGAAACAAGCAATAATGCTCCGGTTGGAATTTCATTTGCAAAACCAACAATAAAAATCGTTGCAGTTTCGAGGTCGATAGCCATACTTCTGGTTTTGCGTAAAAGTTTTTTGAATTTTTCGTCATGCTCCCAAACTCTTCTATTAGTCGTATAAACCGTTCCTGTCCAGTAATCTCTGCCTTTATTTCGGATAGTGGTTGAGATTGCCTTTTGCAGATTAAAAGCAGGTAATGCAGGAACAATTACCGGAAGATAATCGTTTGATGTTCCTTCACCTCTGATTGCCGCAATTGGAAGTATTAAATCACCAAGCTTATTTTTTTTCTTTAATCCACCGCATTTTCCTAAAAACAAGCAGGCTTTAGGCTTGATTGCACTAAGAAGATCCATGATAGTTGCTGCATTTGCGCTGCCCATATTAAAATTAATCATAGTAATTTCATTCGCTGTGGCAGATGGCATAGGTTTATTAATTCCCCTGATCTTAACATTATTCCATTTTGCAAACAATTCAAGGTATTTGGTGAAATTAGTAAGCAAAATATATTCTCCGAATTCATTTAGAGCACTTCCGGTGTATCTTGGTAACCAGTTTTGAATTATTTCTTTTTTTGTTTTCATGTACCTGATTAATATGTTTGATGATTTTGTGCAAAGTTAATGGTTTTATATTAATGAGTTCAGTATAAAAACTAAAGATTCTGGGCTAAAGCCCGCTAATTGTCTGGCTTTCAATAACCCCGCCCTTAAGGGCGGGGTTAGTTATGACCTTGCTAATCTGGGCTTTAGCCCGAACTATTAAATTGTCTATATCTTTTTATACTGAACTCATTAATGGTTCTACTGCAATTTTAATGGTAACATTATTTTAAAGTTCTACTAATAAATTTATTTATAATGATAAAATGCTACAATGCTTAAATATTTCATGGCGATTAAATCTTTGATAATAAATAGTTTGAATATTGCAATGTTAGGGGTTTTTTATGTATGAGTTCGGTATAAAAAGCCACAGACCTGTCCGCCGTAATACTATGGAAGGCGGGTTCACTGATTAGAAAAAATTAAAATCAGATTATCAATAGATTAAAAAGTGAAAAATCAAAGATTTTCCCTTTTTGGACTGGACTCATGTATTAATTTTATTCTCGCATTTTAGCATTCAATCATTTTCGCATTTATTGGGGCTAAATTTGTAATAGTACCATATAATTTTTCTATTTTTACCCATATTTATAGATTATGCAGAAACTAAATTTACCTTCATACAATTTTACAATTCGGAAGAATAATAATAATTATGAAATATTTGATTCGATTAGAAAGCAATACGTTTCCTTAAACCCGGAAGAATGGGTCAGACAAAACTTTATCAGGTTTCTTGTTGAAGAAAAACAATATCCGGAAATGCTTATTGCTGTCGAAAAAAGTATTAAACTTAATCGAATGATCCGGCGGCCCGACATCGTGATTTATGATAAGACCACAAAAGCAAAATTAATAGTTGAATGTAAAGCACCTTCTGTAAAAATAACTCAAAACACAGTTGACCAAATTGTAAGATATAACATGACCTTAAAAGTCGATTATCTTGTTGTAACTAATGGACTTAATCACTACTGTATTCAAATTAACTATAAAGAAAACAAATATAACTTTATAAATGAAGTCCCTGATTTCAAGGAATTAATAATTTAGACAATCTGTTAATACCAAAACTACTTAAGCTTAAAAAACAAAGGCAAATAAATCAGTATCACAATTATTGAAAATAAACTGACACAGATCAGGAATGCAAAATTACTATGAATTAACTAATGAAAAATCAGGCCTTTTGTGTTTACAACTATTGTAAAGTTTATGCGTTTTAGTACAATAATCCACCGATTGAACCAACTGCTAAAGCAAACCAAAATACTTTGTTTTGACCATAAATAATAAATGGCACTAATCCTAAAACCGTTGAAATAATTGTTAATAATATCAGAATTATCCGCTTGTGTATTCCGTCCAGACGGATTTCCTATGTTCGAAAGGATAAGCTTATGCTTGGTCTCGTTCCAGTATGGGTGGTTGGGCTATAGCCCAAAGTCCTATGATGAGAACGGCCTTAACACTTGAAAGAATGAATAGGAAAGGATACCTTTCTTTTTCACAACAATTTCAGAAATCTCGTAGAACTGTGTCAAATGAGATACAACTCGAAATTTCTTTTGTTTGGTGAACCGCTAAGTACGAGACCCGTACGCTTAGTGGTGTGAGACCTGCCCGAATGAATCCGTTCAGGCGGGGGTACACTGACTACCGTTTGGTAGTCAGCCATCTACTTGATTACTTGCTGGGCTTTCTTCATTTCTGTCATTTAATTTTCAATTTAACACTAACCTGATTTTGTTTTTTTTAGGTCTGCAAAAAAGCGTTGGCAGACAGACAAGCTCTCTTGCAATTTTTGGTTTGAGCGTTAGCTCGTGCAAATTGCAAATGTGTATGGCTTTTGCGGTGGCTAATCTTCCCATATTACACTTAAAACAAATTTATTCCTGTCCGAATATATACAGGATTCATAAAATTTTCTTCCATAGTCATTATCATTATAAAGTTTAAACCAATCTTCTGCTTCAATTATTTCAAATTCATCTTCGTTTTTCATTCCGTTTTCATAGAAGTATTGCCCTGCTGATGTATTTACAGGAACTTTAAATCCAGGAAGTGCATCAATATATTTGAAAGGAAAGTCATCGCTATATTTAAACCATTTTATTTTTTCATCTATTGAACAAATAATCATTATTGGATGATTTCCAATTGATGCAAATTTTATTAGAGTCGCTGTAATACTTGTTTGATATTTTGTAGCAAGTTCATCAATCAGGTTAAATGAAAACTTGCGTCTAAATACGTCTTTTAATAATCTTGATTTTGGTATTAATAAACTGGAAGCAAAAAAGTCTGCTTCTAATTCAACCTCATTGTCTGATGAGAAATTTGTGAAAGATGGGTGAGAAGGTGTTAATCCACTCTTTAAAGCATTACGGTGTTCATCAATCAAATAATGTCCTAATTCGTGAGCCAATGTAAAACGAACTCTTGGTTGATAAATATGTTTTGCATTGCGATTATTTAAGTAAATATGAAATTTACCTGAGCGATGCTCTAATAAACCATCGAAAGCATTACCATAATCCTCAAATGTGTAGGATATTTTATAAATCTTGGCAAGTTTATACGGACAGACAAATGTATCTACAAAATATTCATCTGCGATAAATTCTGCTAAAACTGAAAGTTCTGTTTTGCGACTTTCTAATATGTCATATTTATTCTTCGCCATTTTCAGCCTTATCTCTGTCTGATTTCATTTTTTTTAGAATATCCTCTGAAATATCTCCGCCATTACGAGCCGCTATTGCAAGATTTTCAGTTGATTTATTTACTCCTAATTGTGATTTTTTGTTGATTGAAGTTTGCTTAGATTTTGACAATAATTCAAATGCACTACAATAATTTTCAGGAACTTCTTCAATTTTATTATTTTCCTCAAAAGAATCTACTTCATCTTCTGAGGTTGGGAATAAGTAACCAAGAGATTTTAATGACTTCTTAAAAGAATCTTCAAAATCGTTTTTTAAAGTATTTTTTTTATCTGTCATTGTTATTTGCTTTTATAGGATTCTATATACTTTTTTACTTTCTCCAAAGACCTTTTTTTAATTTGTCGCATATTATCTGGAAGAACATTCCACATATCAGCAAGCCTTTGTATTTCAATACTTGGCAACTTTTTATTACCATCTTCAAACATCAGATAAGTAACTAAAATATTTCTATCTCTTTCATTTAATGTATTTAAGGCTTTCTCTGCAAGTAAAAAATCTTCTGATTTTTGTGATTTGATTTCCTTATCTGAGTTTTCAAGAAAAGTCAAATCATCGTGATATTCAATATTGTCTTTCTCATCTTTGATTTCTCGTAGTAATTTGAACATTTCCGTACGAGCAATTTCACCGAGCCAAGATTTCATTCTTTTTTCCTGACGTTCAAAAGGGATATTATCTATTGACAAGTATTTTTCTGCTTTTTCATAAACTGTTAAAAAAGTATTTTGGTGTACTACTTCAATTAATTCATCTCCGTACATTACCCAAGATTTACAAGCATTTCTCACAACTGTATATAAATAGTTTTATACCGATTATAGAATACTGCAAAAGCCTTTTCAGCGTCTTGCCTGTTGTCCTCTTTCAATGCCATTGAAAGAAATAGGTCAGCCAAGGCTTCATTCGTTAAAGGTTTTAATGTTATTGTTTTTGCCATATATCTATTTTCAATATTATGTATGATAATTCGTGACATTTTTTTATTGATGGGGCTTGTCACGGTTTCCCATATATATCGATGAATTTAAAATTTATAATTATGTCGTATCAACAAAAGAAAGACGATGTCTGGGACAAAGGACAAAAAATGCGTGGCAAAGACCCCGACCTTTATAGGAAAGATAAATTGGGAAATCCAATGTATAAACCTTCTTATGGTAAGAGTACACAAATGGGTTGGAAAATTGACCACAGTAAGCCCCAGTCAAAAGGTGGAACAGACCACTTAAACAACTTGCAACCTTTAAATACAACCGCAAATCGGCAAAAAGGGGACAAGAAATGATAGGATATGTTTTCAATCCTTTATGATGAAAGCGAGTTTTAATTTTATTAAATTGTTTTATTATGTACACAACTGGAGAAAAACCCGGAAAGGGTTTGTACAAATGCGTGAATTGTGGAGAAGTAATTAGATTGGATGACGATACTGATACACTACCTCCATGTCCAAAATGCCACAAAACTACGTGGAATAAAGTTGGATAAATAATGGGGCTGTTTCTAAGTTGAAACAGTCCTTTTTCATATTTCCAATATTTTTGCATTCTACTCTATCTCAATTTTATCAATTTCTTTCATTATCCTGTCAGTCTCGAAAAGAGCCACAATAATTTTTTGATAATGCAAAATATCATCAAAATTTAATGTCCTTTCTTTGCGGTCTTTAAGCCATTTTTGAGCTGGTTGATAACCGCCAATATAAAATTCCCAAGCTGTTGTTTTTCCGTATTGGTAACTCGTCTATTATTCTCAAAAACATAATTACATACATTACATTTATAACGTTGTTTGCCCAATCTTTTTCCAAATTTTTTTGTCTTTCTTGAATGACATTTCGGACACTTTTTTATTCATTTTTATCTGTAAAAATAAAAAACATACTTTAACCTTCTTTATAACAATATATAAACCACTATTTTAGCAACCATGTTTTTTTAATTAAACCAAGAGTTTCAATTATTGGAGGCTATTAACACAAAGAAAATTATTGACAAAAATTCAAAGGAAATAGATAAAAGGTTAAAGGAAAACGAAAATTTAAAACAACTATTTGAGGAACAAGAGAGTCTTAAAGACTTACTCTTTGAAACTGGCAAGCTTCTTGAAAACACGGTAATAAGTGTTTTGAAAATTTTAGGTTATAAAGCAGAGAATTTTGATGATGGAGAACTTGAACTAGACCAAATAATTCATTCACCTGAAGGAAATAGATATATTGGAGAATGTGAGGGAAAAGACAATAAGGGTATTGATGTTTCCAAATTCAGACAACTTTTAGACGGCTTAAATGCCGATTTTGAGAAAGAGACAGTTGAGGAAAAAGCATTTGGTTTACTTTTTGGGAATCCACAAAGATTAACTGAACCTATTAAACGGAAACTTGATTTCACAAAGAAATGTAAAACTGGAGCTAAAAGAGAAAATATTGGATTAATTAATACGGCAGAATTATTCAAGGTTTGTAGATATGTTAAAGAATCAAATGATGAAAAATTTGCGGAATTATGCCGAAAAGAAATACATAAACAATTAGGAAAAATAATAATATTTCCAAAAATAAAATAATTGTTGCCAACATTATAGGATTTAATGACCAGTTGGCAAACAAAAAAAGCAAGAAGTAAGGTTGAAACTTCTTGCTTTTATCATTGATGCAAGGAGAAAACATAGCCACGGTTTTTAAACCTTGTTGGGCTAAACCGCAAACATATGGTTTGTTATGCTATGGAGATTCAATGTTTTGGTTCTCTCTTTTGAGTAAGATTTTCCAGTGTTGTACATTATTCTATTTTCTCAATAAATAAGCTTTAAACGACTTGAAAAGCCAAGTTCGAAACAGGTGCTGAACTAAATATTTGCATAAACTATCATTATGATTTTAAATAAGTTTAGTGTGTTGAGAATTTTGGGTATGCTTTTGAAGATATTTGCAGAGAATATATAATCCATTGGGCGTTGAACATTTGATATGTTTGGCTTTATATGGAACTTTGCGTGTAATATATGGGAATCCGAACATTAAAAAAATGATTATTTTTGCAACTAATGAAAAGACTATACATAATAGCCGGACCAAATGGAGCAGGAAAAACTACTGCTTCTTATACAATATTACCTGAAATATTTGATTGCAAGGAATTTGTAAATGCAGATGAAATTGCTCGTGGGATTTCACCTTTTAATCCTGACAACGTAGGGATACAAGCTGGGAAAATAATGCTATTGAGGATAAAAGAACTTCTTGGAAAAAGAAAAACATTTGCATTTGAAGGAACAGCAAGTGAAACCATTCTAAAGAATAAAGAAATATGGAACAGTTTAAAACTACAATATTATGGGAATTAAAGAACAACTGCAAGAATTAGAGAATAAAATAGCTAAAGGACTGAAAGAAGCTTACCGAAAAATGGTTGAATTTAAAAAAACAGAAAAATAGTCCGGTGATAGTTTCCAGAAATGGAGAAATAATCGAAATTGATCCGGATGATATACTACCTGCAACACGTGCTTAAAAATCATAACCGCCCAACGGGATGGCAACGCTTTTTAGCAAAATCGTTATGTTGCCGGTTGTTTAATTGCTTTTGCTTGTAGAGAAAGCTTCAAACTTGAAGGAAGTTATAAAGGTTTTTTAACCTTTGTTTCCAAGACAAATTTGATTAAATGGTACTCTGAAAAATATGGTGCAACATTGACTCTTGGACAACGGATGTTTATAGATTCAGAATCAGGTGAAAAATTGATTAATAAATATTTATACAAAAGGTCATGAAAAATAATAAACAAATAGAACCAACGAATGGCGCTTTAACTAATCGCATGGATGTAGGAACAAATAGTTTTGATGAATTTCAGGCAATTCTATTAAACAAATCGAAGGAGCAAACAATTGAACAAAAACGGAAGATAGAATTGTTGGCACTTAAATTTAAAATGGAAGATTATTTGAAATCGGAAGGGCGTGATATTAGGTTAGCAGGAGAATTCCTAAAGTTATATTTAAAGACTTTGCATATCCAACAAAATAAGTTTGCCAGCTATATAGGAATTAATCCGTCAAACTTAAGTAAATTGATTATCGGAGAACGTCCAATAAATTATGAATTAGCTTTAATATTTGGAAATATATTTAACATTGACCCCATGCTTTGGATAAAAATACAGGCAAAAAATGAATTGAAAAAATTAAATAAAACAAAAAGAAAAGAATATAAAAATTATACCTTAAATGATTTGGTCACAGAATAATAAACGTGGTATAACAAAGATTAAAATAACAAACACATTAAAATTAGCTAAATCAAAGTCAAATGAAATTTACAGAACTCAAACTTGATGAGCAATTATTAGAATCCATATCATACATGGGCTTTGAAACGGCCATGCCGATTCAAGAAAAAGTTATTCCGATTATTCTCGAAAACAAAGATTTAATTGCTTGTTCTCAAACAGGTAGCGGTAAAACCGCAGCATTTGTTTTGCCCATACTTAATAAACTAATTGGCAAAAAAGAAATCAATGTAAACACTTTGATAATTGTACCGACAAGAGAATTGGCTATTCAAATCGAACAACAAATACAAGGATTATCCTATTTTGTTTCTGCCGGATCGATTGCAGTTTATGGAGGTGGTGATGGAGGTGATTGGGAATTACAAAAAGGTGCCTTAAAAAATGGAACCGATATCATTATTGCAACTCCGGGTAGATTATTGTCTCATTTGAAATTGGGATATGTCAATTTTAAAAATATTAAACATCTAATTTTAGATGAAGCTGATAGAATGTTAGATATGGGATTTATTGATGATATAGATACAATCATTTCTTATCTGCCAAAGAAACATCAAACCTTAATGTTTAGTGCCACAATGCCAAATAGTATTCGCCAATTGGCTCATAAAATTTTGTACAAGCCGGTTGAAATATCTTTATCCATTTCTAAACCTGTCGAAAGTGTTGATCAAAAGGCATATTTAATCTTTGAAGAACAGAAAGTAAAAGTAATAAAACATATATTGGTTGAGCGTAAACATTATGATAGCATCATCATTTTTACTTCTACAAAAAAAAAGGTATCTGATATTGTCAGTTCGCTTAACAAATATGGTTTCCCTTCACAAGGAATTTCTTCTAATCTGGATCAGGATAAACGAGAAGAAGTTTTAATGGGGTTCAGGTCTAAACGAATACGTATTTTAGTAGCTACAGATGTAATGAGTAGGGGCATAGATGTTAAAGAAATTAACATGGTGGTCAATTATGACGTACCTAATGATACTGAAGATTACGTTCACCGAATAGGAAGAACGGCACGAGTTAATGCTAAAGGTGAAGCTATAACTCTGGTCACTCAAAAGGAGATGTATAAACTTAAAGAGATTGAACAATTAATAGAAGCCTCTATTCCAAAGATTCAACCACCCGGTGACATAGGTTCGGTACCAAAATGGAAGGAAATAAAACCTAGATCAAAAAACAAAAGGAGATTCTATAAAAGAAAGTGATTCTTGAAAGGATAAAAAATACATGATGAGATTCTTTTAGAGTTTTTCGATAACTGACTTGAAAAGATTAGTTTGCAAATATTTTAAACCATAAAATCATGGGCATAGTAAAAGAACCGGAAGGAGTTGATTTTGTTATACAAAGCAAACCCCTAACTGAAAAACAGCAAAAAGAATTAAGTGCATATATTGCCAAGAGAAAATTAGAGATTAAAAAACGGAGGAAGAAAGGCATATATTCACTTGCGGTATAAAAAATTGCCGGTACTGTAGGTATTTTCTTGTTTTTGTAATATGTATTACCAATGCAAAATATTATTAGCTCTTTTTGAGGTTTTCGATAACAGACTTGAAAAGATTAGAGTAATTCCTTCTCTTCAAGTGAAGCCTTAATTTGTTTATGACTATTCCAGAATTTGATTTCAATATCACTGAGTATTTTCTTGAATTCAGGAAGATCTTTAATATTATCAATTAAAGGATCCATTTCTAAAAAAATAATTATCCAATAATAATAATTGTCTTGTTGTGAAAACAATTTTATCTGTTTAATAGCTTTCTTTGTGTCACCCTTATACGAATAATACACGGCTAAGCTTAAATGTTTATAAATTGATTTATCGTTTTCGGCATAATCCAAAAAATCATTAAAATATTTTTCAGACTCCTCTGTTTGTCCCACTTTTGATAATACAACTCCGATTTTTGCATTTTCCCCTCTATAAATATCCAGATTAAGAGCTTCCTTAATTTCTATAAATTTTTTATAATAATCATAAGCACTTTCATAATCCCTCATGAAATAACAAACCTTCCCAACTTCCTGCATTATATCCAACCTGGTAGAATCTTTTGAAAGTGCTTCAATCAAAAGCATTTTTAATTGCGCGAGGTCTCTGTTCTTTGCATACAGAATATAAGCTTTTACATATTCCGAATATAAATTTTGCGGATAATATTCCAATGATTTGTTAATATACTTTTCAGCTTCATTTATAAAACCGGATTGTATAAAGGCATTGCTTACGTGCAAATAAATAAAACTTGCAGTAATTGAATCATGTACTGGTATATCTAATCTAATTCCTTTAATTGCATATTCCAGATATTTTTCTGTATTAGGATTATGATTCACATAATAATCCGACAGGAAGCCAATGACCAGGGCAGAATTTGGATTATATTCCAATGCTTTTTCAAAATAAGGGACAGCATGTTCATTTTCTCCGCTATTCATGTAAAATAAGGCTTTTGCAATTAAACTTTGGGGCAATTGTGAATCAAATAATAATGCTTTATCTGCATAATTGTTAATCGAATCTGAATATTTTTTTTCAGCTTGAAACATATCTAAATAGTAATAAGCAATTGCAATATCTGCATAAGCACGTGCAAATTCGTCATCATGTTCTATTGCTTTCTTAAACCAGGTAATAGCTTCTTCTAAACTTTCACGATTTCCTTTGTACAATAAATCAAGGCCTTTTAAAAAATAATCATAAGCAACAAGATCATCGGTAGGAACTTTATTAATCCTTTCTTCTTCTTCCGGTGTGATTATTGCCTGGATTTCATCTGCAATATTTTTTGCAACTTCCATCTGCAATTCAAATATATCCTTTGCTTCCCTTGTGTATTGTTCCGACCACAAATGTTTATCGCTTGAAGCTTCAATCAATTGAATGTGAAGTAAAATCTGATCACCAATTTTTTGGCCGCTGCCTTCAACAAAATAATTTACATTCAATTCCCCGGCAAGCTCTGGAATAGTCTTAGGATTATTTCTGTACTTTTCAACGGATGTCCTGCTAATCACTCTTAAATCTTTAATTTTTTGAAGATTATTAAGAGTGGATTCCATTAATCCGTTAATTATATGAACGTTGGTTGAATCATTACTATCATTTTTGAATGGTAAAACAGCAATTGATTTTTCAAGGTCGTTTTGTTCGGATGATAAAGGTTTAAAAATAATGAACAGTACGGTTGCTAAAAAAACTATAATGATAGTTGCTCCAAATATTACTATCATTCTTCTCTTCTTAGATTGATCAGTTTGAATGGAATCATTTTCGTTTAAATCTCTTTTTCCAACCTCTCCGGGTGGGTATCCATAATAATCGTGGAAACATTTGATAAAGTATGATGTACTGCTAAAACCAACTTTATATGATATTTCGGAAATGGTTAAGGAGGCCTGCCTCAACATTCCCATTGCATTTTTTAAACGTACCTGTCTGATAAACTGACTAACTGATAGTTTTGTTAACTTTTTTACCTTACGAAGCAGGTTGGAGCGGCTCATACCTACTTCACGTGCAAGCTCAGAAACTCCAAACTGTTCATTGGATATATTCTCCTTTATAATTTCTGTAATTTTATTTAAAAAATCATTTTCTATGGAGTGAGAATCCGGCATTGTCGTTAATTTTAAATCAAAATTATAAATTATTTTCCAAAAATACGAATAATTGAAAACGAACTAAAGTAGCTAAATAATATTTTGATGTGCTGGGGGAATAATAATTTGATTACTTTTATAGCATCTTCTTTAAGTTTTATTTTCTTTCAATCGGAAAAGATAAAAAGAAGTTCACAAAATCCGCAGAGCGGATTTAACATGAATAGCCCTGTACGCAGTGCAGGGTAATAAGACAGAAATAAAAAACTAACCCTGAAAGGGTTTAATATTAACAACAGTCATGAGTACGTATACACAAATTCTTTATCAGATAGTTTTTGCCACAAAAAACCACGAAACAATCATGATTGAATCAGGTCAGGAAAAACTTTATAAATATATTTGGGGGATACTAAAAAACAATGTGCCATTTGTATAGAATAGGAGGAGTTGAAGATCATTTACATATTATCACTCATATACATCCAACTATAGCAATAGCTTATTTAATAAAAGACATGAAGCTTGCAGCAAGCAGTTTTATAAAATCTCAGAATATTTTCCCTAATTTCAATGGCTGGCAAGATGGTTATGGTGGGTTTACTTATGCAATC
>Ga0233437_1004827_pt1 | contig 15421 bp, 17 predicted proteins | sample SI_122_August201_FD_182714 | JGI IMG/M metagenome (GOLD analysis project Ga0233437, IMG submission 182714) | Seawater microbial communities from Saanich Inlet, British Columbia, Canada - SI_122_August2016_200_MG | ecosystem: Environmental > Aquatic > Marine > Inlet | place: Canada: British... | reverse complement strand
CCAATAAGTTGAGTTTTTGTCCAAAAGTGAGGTCCGAAAGTGAGATGTTTAATGGTTCCATTTTTCTTTTCCCTAAAAGATAAAAAATCATTCAATTGCTTTTTCGTATCTAGGTTCAGTGTAGTTTCTTTTAACGATTATTGAAACAGGAAAACGATAGATAAGAATAATAAGAATATATAAAACTATTCCTGCATGGTTAAAATATTATTTTCATTGTGATCTGGCAGTACTTCTACTTTTTCGACCTGAATTTGGTTAAAAATTCTCATATTCTTTGTATATTGCCTCACGAACCTTTGTTTAATTGCTTTTTGGTTTTGGAATTCATCTAGAATTAGACAATCTGTCCCTACCATGCCTCATTAGGATAACCCTATAATCTAAGATACTTTAATCATCATTCCATTACCTATTAAATCGATGACTAAATAAGCAAGTTTATCAATATTTCAAATGGTGCCATTCTCGCTTAACGGGAACAGGCTGTCACTAGAATGTCCTAATTGATAATGGATGGATTGTCCTTGTTATGCGGTAATAGGACCACAAAATAACTAGAATAATAGGCACCAATTTTACTTTCAATTAGAAAAAAATGCGACAGTTGGAAGGTCAATTATATAAAACAGAATCAAATTTGAAAAGAAGAGGAATATTCACCAGAAACACAGGGAAGAAAACCAGATTGCAAACGCACTACTCCTGTTAAAGTTCTAACTCCCAATATTAAATTTATTGGATTCAAGCAACTTTCTTGATTCGATATCCAACAACTTTTGTTTCCTTAAACTTCTTAGTTTCCAAATTGGAAGGAACATCCTTTGCGATTTTAGGTACCAAGGGAACTGCTTTATTTTGGAAGGCTAAGGCCGGAGTCGCACTACCCAAAAACTCATGTGGCCGCCAATTATTATACCATTCGGAGAAGTCGCCGCAAAGTTGAGTAAGATGCCGATACCCTCGAATGATGGGAGCTTTCTTCAGCCATTCATATATTAGGGTTTCGATTACACGTTCTGTTACGGCGATACTACCATGCTCTCCGACAGCGCCATATCTTATTTTCACATCGTTTGAATTGAGAAGTTCCCTAAAAGCCGCGCTTGTAAAGACACTTCCTTGATCGGAAATGAGATGCTTTGGCTTTCCGAAATTTACAAATGTTGCCTCAAGCGCATCAATCACCATACCAGCGTTTGGTCCTTCAAGTGGTGTTGCCGCTATAATTTTGCGAGAGAAATGATCGATGGCAACCAGAACATAAATCTTCCACAAGCCCCAGTAGTTGACCTCCGTTAAGTCTACACTTCATAGGTGATTTGGATACCAGGCGGAATCCGACACCCTTTATTATTCTTTGGTACCGACTTTTCTGAACAATTAACAGGGGATGGGTTTCTGGGTTTGGGGCGTTGTAAGATATTCCGAACGGTTGAGGCAGCGAGAAAGATGTTCAGAAGCTTTAATTGATTGGAGATTCGAACGCGTCCCCAATCTATATTGTCATTTAAAATACGCCAGACTAGGGCAGTTAATGATTTCGGTGTTTTGTTCCAAGAGTGTTGAGTCGATTTGGATTCATCATCTATTCGTTTCAACCGACGATACAGCGTAGATCTGGCAATACCGAAGGTCCTTGTGACATGACGTCGAGGAATCTGGAAATACTCCATATGCCAAAGGATAAATAGCCGCTCTTTCAGAGAATATCCTGGTTTTCTGGATGTTGCATGATATTGCTTCTGAAAAATTTTGATCCGGGTTTCCAACGGGTAAATACGATCGCGTAGGAAGAGGATTTCTTTGTCCTTCTCTTCGATGGGCATTTTTGAAATTGATTCTAATCCGCGTTTTCGATATTTCCCTGCCCAGGTGGCTGCCAGCAAGGAAGCTTTCAAGATCATAGAAACAGCATAGATGGTCTCATTAGCGCATGACAGGGACATATTGTTTCCATTTCCTGAATACGAAATTGAAAAACAAAATGATAGGATTAACTGCCGGTTATGTTTAGGAGGAAAGCTGAAATACTATCACAGAGAGGCTGCTTGAGTTTGTCGGATGAGAATTCGGGGAGAATTGCGCCGTAAGAATACTGTATTAATGAGTTTATGCGATTAATAATATTTAGACCAGACGGCTAAGAATTCAACCTCTTTTTAAATAATGCTTCATCGATTTCAAATAAATTAATATAGAGAAAATGGATTAGCTTTTAGTTTATTATCAAACACTTAATTCATGACAACAATAGCACTTGCCAAAATCATTGTTAAAATCTAAATCAATCAGTCTAATAAATGTATAGGACATGCATTTCCGCCCCTTGCTTTTTCTAGAGAAATCATTTTAAGTATTTCAAACACCTGCCAGGGTTATTTATAAACAATGGATCGATCCCTATTGATCTTTTTATTATGAAACTAAAATGTTGTTGTTACTATCGGAAAAAGGGCTATAAATATTGTCCGATCTGTGGTCGCAAATTAAGATAATAGAGTAATAAAGCCGGTTTTGTTTTAACCGGTTTTATTACTCTATTGATAAGGTTTTTATGTAAATCAAGCTAACAAAATTCTAAAATTAAATTTTCAATTGCAATCCGCACTTATGGCAGAAACGTTGATCAGGAACTGTTAACTTCACCCCACAGCGGGTACATTTTCTTATAATCTTGCCACCACAATTAGGACAAGTATCACCTTGGTGATCTTTTGTATAAGCACCAAACTCACAATCCAGACAAATTAAAGCTTCTCCAGGTTCATTGAATTTTTTATGAATTGATGGGTTGTTATCAATATAGAGTGTACCCTTACCTGTATGAAGCCAATCTAAATTAATATTAAATTCTTTTTCAAGTAACAATTCTGCAGATCTTGAAGCCAGTTTGCTCCTTCCAATTTTAATACCATTAATCCCTGCAGCTTTGAGTCCGATTTTCTCTCCAACTTTTTTTTCCGTTATAGAATTATCTTTCTTTAATATTTCAATAACTTGCTCGAATCTTTTATTGTAGTCAGTCTGCATAGTAAACTAATAAGGTTGACAAAGTACATTAAATGTATTTTAAATATGTTGTGTGAATAAAACACACTTTAAAGTCCAGTAACATACTTTAACCTTATATAATTATAATTTATTAGACAACATGAAAATCCAGAATATGGAGTTACTAACTGCGAGAGAAGTTAGAAAAATTTTAAAAGTGTCTCCTAAAGTCTTAACCAATATATTAAAAGGCGATAATCCCCCACCAACTTTGAAAATCGGTAGAGAGTATCGATTTTACCGATTTGATTTTTTTGAATGGTTAAAATCCAAAATGATTACTCAAGGTAATGAATCAGAAATTGAATAATAATAAATAATTCATTAAACGTATTTCAAAATATTAAGAAACTGGAATCAACAAAAATAATCAAGAACTGAGTAAAAAAACAATAATTATGGATAATTCTATAATGAATATGAGGTTTTTTACATCAACAAAAAGTCTGCGGAAATGCCAATTGTTGGTAATAGAGTTCATTAAACAAGTTGCATTTAACATTTAGTAATTTTGAGACTATGAAAAAATGGGATAAAGGCCAGTACCGAGAATTATTAGAACAAGTTTTAGTCATGGTGCCATATGATACCTGGACCCAGGTTAATGATAGAGACGACTGGCGAGATCCTGCCTATCAAACTATTCATAATAATATTAGTCCGATTTCATTAAGTACCACAGGGCTTACGGATTTCTCTTCAGATCCCCCCAGTCATGTTTCGTTAATTGAGTTAGCAAAAAATTTAGGATTACTCAAAAACAATCAACCCAAAGATATAAAAGCGATTGCAGACAAAATACCAGCACCAAAACAAAATGTGAATAATGAAAAATTAGCTGCTTTTATTTATCACAATTCCCTCTGCACCGAAGCAGAGTTTAAAATTATAAAAAAATATTTTCATCAGCGAAAAATTAAAATCTCAGATGAAACCATTGATAAGACGGGAATTCGCTTTAACCAGTATAACGGCGTCCAATCTATTGTTATCCCCTATAAAAATACCGGTGATAAAATTGTTATTATTGAAAAAATCCACCTTGATGATCGCTTGGAAGGTACCGGAAAAACCAAACACGGAACGACTAAGGAGGACCGGGCGTTAATCATCAATAGCCAGATTGATTCTGGAATCATTCTTGAGAGTTTTACCGATGCCATTGCTTATATTGAACACATTAATCAGAAAACCAGAGTCATTGTTGTTGGTGGAACATCCGGGTTTTCAAAAATTGAATCCTTTATCAAAGATGGCGATGTTTTAATTTTGGATCCGGACAAAAAAAATCAGTCTTTTATTTATTCTAAAAATATTCAAAAAAATATCATTCGAAAAATCCCGCTGCTGGGTGAAGGAATCGATTGTGCCAAAGCGATTGAATTAAACGTTAAAAACCTCTGGTTGGAATCTCTGACTGAAATAAAAAACCTGGAAAAACCGGTTATGGTTGGCAATTTTAAACCAAAAATCTGGAGGGATGAACTGGTTATGGAATACATGAATCACAGGCATGCACTCATAAGGGTGTCTGGAAAAACATCAATATTAAATGAAGAGTATAATCCAACCACCAGGCGTCGGGGGATTTCATTCAGTTCAGAATCTGATTTTAAGCTATTTTACGGGGATGAAGTCAGCGGTAAAGAAACCATTGCTGAAACCTGGCTAAAGTCACCTGAAAAAAAGAAGTACACCGGTATCATATTCGATCCAAAAAGTAATCCGGAGGGATATTACAACCTATGGAAAGGGTTTGCTTATAAGTCCGTTAAAGGTAAGTGCGATCTTTATTTGAACCACATCCAAAATGTGATCTGTAGTGGTAATAAGGCGTATTTTGAATACTTGTTAGATTGGATGGCTGATGTGATCCAGAATCCCACCAAAAAACCTGGTGTTGCTATTGTCCTCAGAGGTGGTTCAGGCACAGGAAAAGGAACTTTTGCCAGTATCTTCGGTTCTTTATTTGGAAATCATTTTTTGCCACTGACGGAAGCCAAACATATTACGGGCACCTTCAATTCTCATCTGATGAACTGCCTGTTGCTGTTTGCCGATGAAGCCATGTTTGGTGGTGATGAAAAAGCAGAAAGCGCTTTAAAGACATTGATTTCAGAATCAACCAAGGAGATTGAATTCAAATATCAAAACACCTTTATTGTCCCAAATTATATCCACCTGATCATCGCCTCCAACAAGCAATACGTCATCAGGTTAGAAGGAGATGATCGTCGGTATTTTGTGCTGGATGTGAATAAAAAAGTCCAAAAAGAACATGACTATTTCAATGCGATTTATAAAGAAACGGATAAAGGGGGCAGACAGGCTTTAATGTATTTTCTACTCAATCGCAAGATTAGCAGAAATCTTAAAAATATTCCTGAAACCGAGGCTTCAAAAGAGCTTAAAGAGTTTAGTCTTTCCCCTGAAGCCAGTTTTTGGAAAAGCAAATTAGAGGATGGATGGTCAGAAAAAAAGTTTATTTCATCCAAGGATCTTTACTTAGAATATGTAAGGTATTTTAAAGATACTGAAACAAAATTGATGAATAAAAACATGTTTTGTAGAGTGATGACTAAAATTACCAACCAACCAAAAGGTGTTTATTGGGTTGAAGAAAAAAGCCAAAGAGGTGCTTTTTACATTTTTAATGATTGTACTTCCTATTTTGAAAAAGAATTTGGGATTCGAATTGATGATTCTAGCCCAAAAAAAAACAGATTAGAAAACACCTAAATAACAATCACAAATGGAAAATAACATTCAAATATCAATCGTCGCAGAATTGGTAAAAACAAAGATTAACGACTATTTTGACCTTCAAATTGAGAGTTCAAAGAACAGACAAATGATCAGAAGAGAAATAATTAAGAAGCAAACTGCAGATCCCGATTTTATTTTGGGTGGCGAATTTAGCAGGTTGGAAAATGAAATTAATTTTTTAGTTGAAAAAGGTGAAATCTATCACCAAATGATTTCTGATTTAGTCACTGTGAAGGAGGAAATATGTCAGTAGCCATTTTAGATGATGGGCATTCATTACGGAATCCTTACGCTTTCTTACGCATTCAAAAATCGGTAACTAACTCAAATAATAGACTTCCTTACGTATCTTACGCATCTTACGCATTTTGCCTCGCGCACGCGCGCACGTGTAGGAAATGTATTAGAAAATGCGTAAGATGCGTAAGAGTTGCGTGGTTACTGCTTTTCAAGCGTAAGAGTTGCGTAAGAATGCGTAAGAATACGTAAGAGTACTGATATTATTAACTATTATAATAAGATAAATATTAATAGTACTATAATAACAGATAAATAAAAAAATATATTTTAGTTAGATGGTTTTTAAAGAGGTTTTGTTGAGTAAAATAAAAAATCGTCTTTTGACAAAGAATCACATGTTCATCCAAACCGGAGAAAAAAATGTCTCAAAGCCCTAAAAAAGACCAAAAGCTAATAACCATATTTTATGGATTTTTTCTAATTGGGCTTTCCCTTCTGATCACTTTATTTATAGCCAGTGAAGAAGCTGGATTTTTAATGACTGTCTTTGAAGGTAATTATAGTTTCGAAAAATCAGTGGCAGTTGCGCTATTTAATGCAATTGTCCCTATTGCCATTGTCGGTGCCTACAATAAGCACAAAAAGTTTAATTTTTTTGGGCTAAAAATTCCCACAGATTTCTTTAGATATCGCCTGCCGGTTTTTTGCTTAGGCATCATCGTTTTATACTTTGCCAGCTACTACACTGTAAAAAAAGACATCGGTGCCATCAATTCAAAAAATTGGGCTGAGAACAGGATAGTTGCTTTGGATAATCAAATCGCAAGAAATGAAAGACTACTGGAAAGTATTAAAGGACAAAAGCATAACACGGCGATTACAGTGCAAAGGATTCAATCATTAGAAAGAGAAAAGCTATCAGTTAAAATTGATCCGAAACAAAACAAAATAGAAGTCTGGAGTAAAGTCATTCTTTTAACAGCCTTTAGAGTCGTTTTATGGTTTTTAGCAATTGCCATGAGTCGCAGAGCAATTGAATTAATTAGAGGGGACCGTTTAATTAGCGATAAAGATCAAAATGAAGCTAATGCCAAAGAAATTGTTGAATTAAAAGCACTGATCAGGATTCAAGAAGGCCAAAACAGCCAACAAAAAATTGAAATTGAGCGGTTAAAGTTAGAAATTAACGAACTTCGAAGTAGCATCGCAATGATAAAAACTGAATTTGAAGAAAAGTTAAAAGCGGCACAAGAAAGAATTACCAGCGATGGCAAGGGGTTGAATGAATTTATCATTAAGAAAAAATTGATCGAATTGAAACAAAATAAAGATCTCAATATTGAAATTAAAATCAATGGTGAATCAAAATCAATCTCTCCGACACACCGGTCTATTTTAGTTAATTATGCGCTACCCTTTGTAAAATCATTGATGAATGGAAATACCAAAATAGCTTAGTGGTCGAAGTGGTAAGACGTAAACAGGTTAAAATATCTTCGAAGATTTTAGATAAAATCAATAAAATGAAAATGGAATACCTAAAAAATACAGTAAATACTTTTGCACGATTGAACTTAATTTTAATAATTCCAGCACCGATTAAACCAAAATGAAAATTAGTAAATGTTGGTCTTGTGGTTCCAAACCCAGTTACCAGTATAATCCTGAATCTGATTTCCCACATATTTTAAAAAGTAGTTGTGGTGAAAAACTGAATTGCTTTGGATCTTATGAAACCAGACAGAAATCTGAACACGACGTTGTCACCGATTGGAACTGGTACCAGGACCTAATGGCGGCACAATTTGAGATAATCAGGGTGACAGAAATTAGGACACCAAAAAATCCAATTGAAATTAGAGCGCTGATATAAAAAATTATGAGATCAAACCTTAAAAATACCATCACCCTATTTATTTTGATAACACTCACCAGTTGCACTGAAGCAATGAATCCCTTTAACGAAGAATTTACCTGTAATCGCGGTGATAATAATGGGGAGTGCATCAATATTACTGAAGCCTATCATAAATCATTTAATGATTCAGGTAAGAAAACATCACAAGGAAAAAATAAATACAAAAAGACAAAATATTATGAAAAAGTATTGGTGGTTAAGAGAAACCCTGCACCCTATTCAAGTATGGGAAGGAAGAATATTTATACCTTAGAATATGTCCCTTATTTTAAGAAGATATCAACCGTCGAAAAACCAGCCAATAAGGTATTAAAAGACCAGGAATATAATGAATTAACCGGTATTATTAAGGCTCCTATCACCCCACTCATCAAGCAGCCAAAAGTCATGCAAATGTTAATTACGCCTTCAAAGAGTGAAAATGGAAAAGTGCTTTCCATGGAAAGAACCATTTTTATTATTTTAGAAGATCCTGAGTTTATGTTGGGGAATATCTATGATTAATGGGTTTTTGGATATTTTAAATAGATCTTTATTCGGCGGTTATGGTGGCCTTAAAAAATCAGATGTCAAAAAAGAATTGCGACGGAGCAAATTTTCTGAGTTTCTACCCTATATTGCCTATGATGATGAAACATGTGTTTACACACTTAACGAAGATTCTGATGGGTTTTTGTGGGAATGTAGCCCCCATGTCTTTAGTAGTCCGGAAACTTTTAGTATTATCCATTCAATTTATCAAACCGCTTTTCCCAAAAATACAGTGATTCAGTATATTTTATATGCTGATCCAACCATAGATCCAATCTTGAGTAATTACCAGAAGATGAACAAGGAAGGGGAACCCTTAATTGCTGAAGCCAAAAGAAGAATATCAGAATTTTTAAAGCGTGGTACCTTAGGCATAGAGAAAATGCAGGATATCCCGATCCGGAATTTCCGTCTGTTTTTCGCAGTGAAGTTTGTCAGAAAAGAAGTAAAGAAGGAACGATTTGATTTAAAAAGGTGCTATACGGCGATAGAAGAAATTTTAAGTTCAGCCAAGTTAAGTCCAAGACCTTTTAACCCCAGTAAACTGCTCGATTTATTGAGACGTATCCTCAATCCTGCCTGGGATGAAGGTCAATCCAGTTTTTGTTATGATGATGAAATCCCCATTAAAAAGCAGATTATTCAAGCTGATACAGTCATTCAAAAAGAGCATAAAGAGATTCAGATTAGTAGTGACCACCAAACCAGATATTTAAGGTGTATTACACCTAAACTACCGGCTAAAAACTTAGATACCATCAAAATGAATGAGCTTTTTGGTGGTTATATGGGAACGAGTGATGATGCGACACAGTACATTTCCCCATTTTTATTCTGCGTAAATGTGGTTGTCCAAAATCTCAGTGGATATCTGAATACAAACAATTGGATTGTGAAAACACAGCGGTCAGTGGGTGCCGGAGCAAAATTATTAAATAAGAAGAAAGCAGAGTTTTCAAAGGCTGTCTCAGATCTTAATGAAAAGAAACCTTATGTGAGAATGATACCGACTTTGTGGATGTGGGATAATGATTCATATAAACTGGAAATTTGTGTGCAAAGAGCCATTGGAAGGTGGAATAAAGCAGGATTCACAATGCAGCGTGATGCGGGGATTCTTCAAATATTATTAATCAGTAGTTTGCCTTTTGGGTTATTCACAGAAGGAAAGAATATTGAAAATCTGGACCGTGATTTTATTGTGCCCACTCAGACAGCGGCTTCAATTTTTCCATCTCAAATTGATTTTAAAGGCAATGAAAGCCCTTGTATGCTTTTAGTGGGAAGAAAAGGGCAATTAGTATCGATTGATCAATTCACAAAATACACAAATAACATGAACGGCTTCGTTATTGCGACCAGTGGTGCTGGAAAATCATTTCTTGTCAATTATATCATTTTTAATAACAGAGCCAAGGGCGCAAAGATAAGGATTATCGATATTGGTGGCAGTTATAAAAAAATGACAGCCATGTTAGGGGCCCGGTTCCTTGATTTTGGCCCCGATACCAATATCATTACCAATCCCTTCGCAACCATCATCGATGATGAAAGCGATGTTAACAATGAAATTAATATTTCAAAAGGTGTCAATATCGTTGCGGCTCAGATTGGGCTAATGATTTTTCCCAATCAAGGGGGTGTGGATGAAACGCAGTATTCAATTTTAAAAGAGTGTGTCCGGCATGTATACCAAGAGTATAATGGTTTATCAGAGCCCAATCATGTCTATGATACGCTCAATGATTACGAGAAACTATTTTTTGGTGAGACCCAAAAATTAGAAGGATTTCATTTTGAAATCATCAAACAGGCCAAAATGCTGGCTTATAATTTCCGGGACTGGGTTAAAGACGGAGCGTACGCTAAATATGTTAATGGGATCTCTAATTTTAATATTAAAGATGATGATTTTGTTATTTTGGAGCTGGAGCATCTAAAACCAATCAAAGAGTTATTCACCGCTATTACCTCAATTGTCATTCAAGCGGTAACACATGATTTATATTTAGGCGATAGATCCAGACCGGTTTATATTGCCTGTGATGAAGCCTGGCAATTTGCCGGTGAAGGGGATTTGATCAAACAGGTCTTAATTGAAGGATATCGAAGGGCCAGAAAATATAATGGATCATTTAATATCATTACGCAATCGGCAACCGATTTGGAAAAATTTGGTGAAGTGGGAGAGGTGATTCAGGAAAACTCAAGTTTTAAATTTTATTTAGAATCCAATTCCTTTGAAAAAGCCCGGAAGAAAAACATCATCGATCTAAACGATTTTATGTTTGGACTCCTAAAAACAGTTAAATCCGTTACGCCACGTTATACTGAAATATTTGTGGATATCGATGGTAACTGTGGCATTGCCCGGCTGATTGTTGATGATTATACCTATTATATTTATACTTCTGACGCCGCTGAAACCGCTGAGATCGAAAGAATCATAAAAGAACAGGGTGTCAATTACCATGAAGCTATTGAGCAAATGGTCTTAAAGTACCGGAGTTAACAAATGAAACCAAATAGCTGCTTTATATCCATCATGCAAATACTGATCGTTGCGACCTTACTAAACACCTTGTTGACCAAAAGCGCAGATGCCTATGAAACGATCACATTAGGTAGGGTATATCCTGTTATCGAAGAAAATATTTTAACCAGAATCAAAAACAGAGCTGCCAGCATCGATTGGGATAAGGTTTATAACCGTAAAAATATTAAAAAAAAGCTGAACGATATTAAACCCGGTGATGCGGTGACACTGCCAAAAGCTTTTGTTGACCGTGTGAGTTATCCTGATATGAGTTACAAACTGGATCACGATATTATCAACCATGATGGCACTATGATATATCCAAAAGGGTATACCTTTAATCCAATGGATTTTATACGGCTGTTTAATACCTACGTGGTTATTAGTGGCAATGATAAGCACCAAATTAAGTGGTGGAATCATTCAAAATACATCTCTGATAAAAAAGTGATGTTGATCGTAACTGAGGGACCTCGTATCGATATGATTAATCAGTATCAAAGGCCTGTTTATTACCTAAAAAAAGTCATGGCTAACAGGTTCAAATTGAAAGCAGCACCCAGTATTATCACTCAAGTTGGACGCCTAATCAAAGTTCAGGAGATTGCACTTAAGTGAAAAATACCATTTTAATCACAGTGTTCATATTGCTCAGTTATAATAGTGCCCCCGCTGTTTGCAATTCAACCAGAATACTTAATCCGCTTTCTGATATTTGTTGGAGTTGTATGTTCCCGATTAAACTAGGACAGCAGGTTGTATCACCAGGTTCATCTTCTTGTGATTTACCGGTGGCAGGTAATGAAATGCCCATTTGTGAATGTCCGATTCCACTGCCGCCTTACCAAAGAATCGGAGTATCGACCTCTTTTTGGGAACCGGCAAAATTCATTGAAACGGTCAAAGACAGCTGGTGTTTTCCTTCATTGATGACACAAGCCATGACCGGCATGAATAACGGGACATCAAGAACGTCCAGCAATTCTGGAGGGAGTCAACATATCTTTCAACAAGCGCACTATATGACGTTTCCAGTCGATTTGATTTTAGAGGGAATCATCAGTGCTGTTTGTTTTGAAACGACCGGATTTGATATTGGATATGTCACCGAATTAGATCCACTGTGGAACGATGATGCATTAGCTGCCATCATTGAGCCTGAAGCGGTGTTATATGCAAATATTTTTGCACAAACCGCTTGCAGTGTTGATGCTGTTGCATCAACTGCAGGTTGCAGTGTAGCTGCTCTTCCCTGGTGTTCCGGTTCATGGGGTAGTGTTTATCCACAAACAGGCAATGTAGGTACCGGTGATTACATGACGGGTAATGCGCTGATTGCGGCAAAGTTGCTGTTTAAGCTCGCAAAAATGGGATCGGTCTGTGATCCAGGTGTCTGGAACTGCTTTTGTGTACCGACACCAACCTGGATCAAAACCAATTACCGGATGCATCTCGCAATGCCAATCAGAGATGTCATTTGTCACCCAATCGGAAGAACAGAATTGACCTGGTCGCCAGGGAAAAACCCTTCTGTTTTAGGTGAGAATTTTGTTTGGATGCTATGGAGGAAAAGAGGATGTTGTGCATTTTAAGAAGTATTAAAACTATTTGGATCGTTTTTTTTATTGGGCTTTTACCCAATGGTTTCGCCCAGGAAAATAGTTTTAATGAGAAGGACTATATCGATAAGAAACAGATGCAAGCTACACTTAAAATGGTTGAAGCATTAAAAGACCGGGCGGCAAGTATTTGTATTGATCCATCATTAATAAAGGGTACCGGTGATCCTGTGATTAAGGCGCAATTAGACCGCTTCATCAAACAAAACAATCTTGAAATACCAGGTGAGAACACAAAATTTAATTTAACCGGTGAAAAGCTCTATATCCTGATTTCATCATCAATGCCAAGAGAAACAATTCTATCTTATGTTCATGATATGGACCCTTTCCCTGATCAGGAAATGATTTTGGTCTTAAGAGGGTTTATTGATAACGATATGGTGAAGACTTTAAATTACATAAAAGCCCTTAAATCAACTGACTTAAATTGTGAGGAAAAATGTACATTCTACCGGGCCCAGGTACATATTGATCCAACGAAATTTGAAAAATTCGGGATTGAATCCGTACCAGCATTTGTTCTGACCGATCCTAAAAACAATCCGAAAATGATCATTAAAGGAGATATTCCGCTGCGTTACATGGCTCAAACAGCCCAAAAAAAAATAAAATCGGTACTACTCGAAACACTTGCCAAATAAGGGAACGATGAAAAATAAAAAAGCAGAAAATCTAGGAATGGGACCGGTAAACAGCTCAGGTATTAAAATGATAACGATCATCTTAATGACGTTTGTCATCTCTGTGGTGGTTTCAGTGGGAACAGTGGTGATTTATGCAAAATACGTCGATGAAACGCTTTATGTCAGTCTTCACGAAAAGACACATATCCAGGTGATGAAAGATTTAGCGGATGGGCTGATTACAGTTAAAGAAGCCAAGAAAAGAACCCAACAAAGTATGGAAGAATTAAAAACCATGATTGATTCAAAGCTTGGTATCATCATCAATTCAGAAGCTTTAATCGGATATAATGTCCCTGAATATCATCATTTAAAAAAATAAGATGAACCTACAAAATAAAATCGATAAATTACGTTCATTTTTATTTTCATGCTTTAGCCTACGGTTAATAAGAATAACGATCTTTGTGCTCTTTATCATTTTCGTAATGGGAAAGTTAATGGCTCATATTTCAATTACCAAAACAGATTCTCTAAATGACCGGGTTTATTTTATCGATAAACCGAGAGACCGAATCCTATATGGAGATATTTTTGTCTTTGATCTTAAAATCAACCAACAGACTTTTAAAGTGATGAAAAAGATAGCCTGTTTACCCGGTGATTATTTGTCTCTAAAAAACGGTCAGTTTTTTTGCAATGGCAGTTTGATTGGAACGGTAAATCCAAGGATAGCAAAACAGAGCAAAATTAAAGTCTTCCAACCAGAAGGCGTTATTAAAGAGGGTTACTATTTTATGACCGGTGATACCGATGATAGTTATGATTCTAAATATTATGGCCCTGTTCATCGTAGCCGTTTTAAAAAACAAGCTTTTTCCATATACCAGTTTTTTAAGAATTTATTATGGATGGGTAAATGAAAAGCAATATCTTGATATCGGTTATCTTGGTCCTAATAACAGCAGGTTTTGATATACAGGCCCAGGAGACCTATTTTGATAATCAGGAAAAAAAAGGATTTTATAACTATGAGATTTTAATAAAAGAAGTCCCTGAAAAGAAGAAACAGGCAGAATCAAAAGAAAATAATCAAATGTCTTTTCCACCTAAATTACAACTGTCAACTCGTGAATTGATGACCATGCATCCAGATATTTTTACGGCCTTGTTGGATAATTACCATAAAAAAGCAATGACAACCTTATCTGTTGAGGACGCCGGTGATGTCTACCAGATGCAAAAAATTGCTATTGCCAGAGCCAGAGGCTATTCAAACGTCATGTCAATTTTAACTCAAAAAGAAGTTGCGGGGTATGACCAGGTCATGCCAACCACGAAACCGGGAATATACGCTTCAGCAAAACTGAAAAAAAGTGTCGAATATAACTATATCACTGGCAAAATAGATAACTATGCTTTGATTTATTTTTACCAAGATAGCTGTCAATCATGTATGGCGCAGTCCATGATTAATGAGGAGTTGGTCAAGGATATCGATATTAGGATTAAAAACATTGATGTCGGGGACCTTAGGCATCGTAAATTGGTATCGATGCTTAATATCACATCAACCCCAACGATGTATTTAATCAAAAAAGGGGAACCGGGAGAAATGCAAATTGCCAGTGGAGTGGTTTCAGTACCGAACCTAATCAACCGGCTATATAAAACAATCAGGTTATTGGAAGGGGATAGCAGCCCTCAAAATTTCAATTTGAATGCCAAGGATGAAGGAACCGTCTTGGATTATACCAAATACGAAAAGGACGAATAATGAATAAATCCATCGAGCTCTTTCTCCTGATTATTTTGACCTTCACGCAAGTCGTAATCGCACAAACAACAGTGATTGATATCACTAGAGATAAACTGGCAAGACTGGAAAACAATACAGTTATTCTTGAAGAAGGAGAGCCTTTTTATATTTTAGACCAGGTAGTGGTAACATTTATCGATGAAAAGTCTGAAATAGAACTTGAAGTAAAACCTGAAGTAAAATCAGGTCAGCCTGAAAGCACCATAAAAATAAACGAAACAGGTGAAAACGAAAAAAAGGTTAAGCAGTTTACCATTTTGTTTGATTTTGAAAGTTCGGTCATCAAACAAGATCAAATCAAGCAATTAAAAG
>Ga0233437_1004825_pt1 | contig 15423 bp, 8 predicted proteins | sample SI_122_August201_FD_182714 | JGI IMG/M metagenome (GOLD analysis project Ga0233437, IMG submission 182714) | Seawater microbial communities from Saanich Inlet, British Columbia, Canada - SI_122_August2016_200_MG | ecosystem: Environmental > Aquatic > Marine > Inlet | place: Canada: British... | reverse complement strand
CCCAGATCATTGATATAGGAAACAGGAGTTTTTGAGCCAATATCCCAGGATGAAAAATCAATCCCCCGGGCCGTTAAAAAATTGGCCCACTCCCCTTTTTTATCGCGGATAAACTCTGATTCATCATCTGATTCCGCCACATGGATGGAAAAGGGCAGTGTCTTTGAAGCAGCACACTTTTTTAATGCCATAAGCAGTTGAGGAGAAGATGTATGGGGGGCATGGCCTGCAACTGAAAAAGAAACGGAATCATTTTTCAGGGTAAGGACACCCGGGATATCTGATCCTAAAAATTCGCGGAAAAAAACACCGTTTAAACCAGAGTCTTCCATAAGTTGCCGGCTTATTCCCAGAGTTGAAACATCACCTAAATAAAGGGTACCTGATTCTAATAAATCCTGAAGAGAATTTTGAGCTGCCTTTATCAGTTCTTCTTTGCCCATGGCATCTCGTTTTTCAAGAAGCAGTTTAACCCAGTGTTTAAATCCTTTGTCAAAGGGCAAACTATTTTTTAAGGCAGACAACTCCAGGTGCAGGTGTGCATTCACAAGGGGGGGCATTAATACGCCCGGACCATGATCAACGCTCTTTTCTTCTGGCCGGCCTTTGTGGACGCTGCGAATCAATCCATTTTCAATTTCAAGATATCCGTTCTCAATAAGGGTATGGGCATCCTTCATTATCCAGCCGGCGCGATGGAGTTCTCTTTTTCTACTGCCTTTAATACGGATAAGCTTTTTGGAATTCAGTATCATAGCAGGTTATAATAGCAGTCCCTTTGACAAGGTTCAAAGCCAGCCCTTGTGATCAATCGTATCAATTCCTCTTTGGGGAGCATAAAGTCAACACCGGCGGAAGCCACAACATTTTCTTCAATCATGGTGCTGCCCATATCGTTTGCACCAAAAAAAAGTGCGGTCTGGGCGATTTTATCTCCCTGGGTCACCCAGGATGCCTGGATGTTATCAATATTATCAAAAAACAACCGGCTCATGGCCAGAACTTTCAAGTATTCCACGCTGGTCTTTTTTTTAACAGAAATCTTTGTATTGTCCGGTTGAAAGGTCCAGGGGATAAACGCGGTAAACCCATGGGTTTCATCCTGGAGACGTCTGAGTTTATCCATGTGCTCAAAAATATGGTGATCTTTTTCAACATGTCCGAACATCATTGTGGCACTGGACCGCATTCCCTGCTTATGGGCCTGCCGCATTACTTCCAGCCACTCTTCCGAAGAGCACTTGTCAGGGGATATCTTTTGCCTGATATCATCACACAAAATTTCCGCACCCCCTCCCGGAACAGAGGAAAGTCCCGCCTCTTTTAAAATAGACAGGGTTTGAGCAATGGACAAAGAAGACTTTTTAGCGATAAAATCAATCTCAGGGGGAGAAAAACCATGAATATGAATATCAAAATTGTCTTTGATACAGGTTAATAGATCCGTGTAATAGTCAATTTCAAGGTCCGGGTGCATGCCCCCCTGCAAAAGAATCTGGGTTCCGCCAAGGTCAATGGTTTCAGCAATTTTATCAAACAGATCCTGTTTTGAAATAATATATCCATTTACCATATCTTTTGTTACAAAAAATGCACAAAACCTGCAACCCGATGCACAGATATTTGTATAATTGATATTTCGGTCCACCACATAGGTGATAACTTTATCCGGGTGATAATAAAACCTTTTCCGGTTTGCAAGGCTTGCCAGGGTCAAAAGATCAGCCTGTCTGAACAGGGCAAGACCTTCGTTGATATCGATTCTCTCGCGTGCCAATATCTTTTCAATGATTATTTGCAAATTATCCATTTTAATCGCTCAACTCATTAATGGGATGATAAAAAGAATCTCTTTCAACAGGTTCAAACCCGGCTTTTGTGATCATGTACACCATTTGCTCCTTTGTAAGACCAAGGGCAGATTTTGCACCGGCCATATGGGTAATCCTCTCTTCAATGATCGTCCCATCAAGATCATCCGCCCCAAAGCTTAAGGCCACCTGGGCCAGTTTTTCCCCGATCATTACCCAATAGGCTTTGATATGGTCAAAATTATCCAGCATAAGGCGGGCAGCTGCCACATTTTTGAGATCATCCACGGCCGTTGTGGGCGGAATCTGGGTAAGTTGTGTATTTTCAGAATGAAAGGCCAGAGGAATAAAAGCTGAAAACCCGTGTGTTTCATCCTGTAATTCTCTCAAAGTAATAAGGTGATCCACTCTTTCTTCAATGGTTTCAATATGGCCATACAGCATGGTTGCATTGGTTGTGATCCCGGCCTTGTGAACCGCCCTTATAATCTCAAGCCAGCGTTTGTGGTTGATTTTTTTTGGAAATAATTCTTCATGGATTCTTGAATTTAATATTTCAGCTCCTCCACCTGGCATCATTTCAAGCCCGGCCTGCTTGAGCATTTCAATCGTCTTTTCAATGGAAAAACCTGCAAGTTTGGAAAGATAATCAATCTCAACACTGGTAAAGGCTTTGATGGTGGCACGGGGTCTCACTTTTTTCACGGTCTTTAGCAGATCAATAAAATAGTCAAATGTTAAGGATTCATTTAATCCCCCAACAATATGCAGCTCATTTACGGGCTCATCAATGCGTTCCAAAAGCCTTTTCTCAATTTCATCAATGGACCAGGTATAGGCGCCCTTTTCTTTGCGGTCCCTGGCATAGGCGCAAAACCTGCACCTGTTTTTGCATACATTGGTATAATTTAAATGCTGATTATAAATATAAAAGGCTTTATTGCCATGCAACAACTTTCTGACATGGTTGGCAATCTGACCTATACCGATCAGGTCATGGGTTTCATAAATATAAATCCCGTCTTCTTTGGAAAGACGGGAACCTTTTAAGACTTTTGAATAAATTCCTTCAAGTCTTTTATCAATAAAAGATGTATCCATTGGTATTTCTTTTTTTTCCTCAAAGCCCTGTCTGATGGATATTTGCATGAGGTTAAGCGTTTAGCATCGAAACAAATATCCATCAGACAGGGCGGGTTCAAGCCTAAGAGCTGAATAATTACAAATATACTTATCCATTAAAAATTCTTCCTGATATTAATCTCCCTGGTTTATTTCAAAGATCATATCTGCAATATTTGAAGCCATCTGGGCCACCTTTTTCTCCTGCTCAGGACTGATTGGAGAATCTGGATTCAGATCCGTATCCGGTGTATCGGAAGTATCGGAAGCGTCCACTGCGTCTACTGTTTCCAATTTTTCCAATGTTTCCAATGTTTCCAATGTTTCCAATGTTTCCAATGTTTCCAATGTTTCCAATGTTTCCAATGTTTCCGATGTGTCCGATGTGTCCAATGTTTCCAATGTTTCCAATGTTTCCGATGTGTCCGATGTGTCCGATGTATCCGATGTATCCGATGTGTCAGATGTGTCAGATGATTCCAATGTATCTACTGTATCTATTGTATCTATTGTATCCGCATCTTGAAACAAATTGTCTTCACCCGGTTCTTCATCCTTTCTTCCAAAGGTAGAAATATCTAAACATTCGCCCTGCCTGTTAACCATCACAGATAAGGGAACCTTGATTTCAAAATCAAATTTATAGGCAATCGTATCATTAAAGACCACAAGGTCGCCATTTTCACATTTTATTTTCTCTTGAAGTGTAAAATTATGTTTTTCCATGAGCATTTTTCCAATGGCTTTCCAGTCCAGCGCTGCATTTATCATATCGATAAACTCTTTTTCACTTTCCTGAATGCTCTCTGAATTTATAAGTTTCATAAAACACCTCTTTGTTTAAAGAAAAAATGCAATTCCTCAGCAGCCCTTAAATATGCCTCAGCTGCCCGGCTTTTTATGTCGTGCAGAACAACAGGGATCTTTAATTCCATAGCTTTTTTAATAGCTGCATCATTGGGAATAACTGTATTGTAAACCAATTCTTTCACATCAGACAAATTCTGATTTTCAATAAAGGATTCAATTTCTTTTTTAGTTTCACTCCTGTTGAACAAAAAACCGGCTATTTTTAAAGGAACATTATGGGTTGTCCGAATATATTGTACCATTCGCAGCAGGCAATGAAAATCTTCAATAGTATTTTGATGTACAGACATACAGACCATCAGCCAGTCAGCAGCCGTCATTGCTGAAACACTTAAGAAACTATAGGATGACGGTGAATCAATAATAATATAATCATAATCATCTTCAACATCTTTTAAAAAAAAACGAAGAATCTTTTCATTCCCAGAATTTTTTGCCAGTTTCAAGGCAACTTGAAACAAGTTAAATCCTGAAGGCATTATATCCAGGTCCATGATCCTGGTTTTTACAATTGCATCAGAAACCTTTGCCCGACCAGACAGAACTAAGGTAATATCACCCTTATAATCCACATCCCTGATAGCACACCATTGTGTCGAACATGCCTGGGGATCACAGTCTATTAACAGGGTCTTTTTCCCAAACAAGGCTAATGATGCGGCAAGATTTACGGCTGTAACGCTTTTTCCAGTTCCACCCTTCTGACCGGCAATTGTAATTATATTACTCATAACCCCATACCTTTAGCATATTTATCTGAAAATTCAATCCTCTATTTTACCCAATTTTCAGAATAAGATCCTTTAAAACCCGATGAAATATCCTGAGTGAGTTGAAATAATGGAGTGAATATATCATAATGCAAAATAATATCAAACCATAAACAGGAGATTAAGGCCTCAATCATAGGATTTAAAAAATATTTTCTAAACTGTGCTGAAAAAATATGGATGAATTAACCCAAAATTATATTGACTACCTTATTATTGAAAAAGGCCTGTCAAAGAACAGTCTTGTGTCATATTCATCAGATCTTTCAAAATATATCACCTTTCTTGAAAAAAACAATATTCATGATTTAAATGAAGTGGATACCACCGTCATTCTGGCCTGGTTGATAGAACTTACAAAAAAAGGCCTGTCATCCAGATCAAGGGCCCGGCATATAATTACCATTCGCGGCTTATATAAATTTTTAATGGCTGAAAAAAAAGTGACAAAAAGTCCTGTAAAAGATGTCGATATCCCCAAAACAGGCCTTGCCCTTCCGAAAATCATGACCGTTGAAGAAGTTGCAATGCTTCTTGAAACCCCTGATATAAGAAAACCCAAAGGAATGCGTAATTCAGCAATGATGGAAATTATGTATGGTGCAGGTTTGAGGGTATCTGAACTTATCTCCTTGCAACTTCATGACATTAACCTTGATGCAAATTTTGTAAGGGTCATGGGAAAAGGTTCCAAAGAACGCATCGTCCCATTTGGTTCAAAGGCTAGAACCATTACTCAAAAATGGATCAAAGAAGGTCGTCCTTCCCATTTGAAAAAAATTTCAACCCCTTATCTCTTTGTTGCAAGGGCGGGAAAACCTATGACCCGTCAGTCTTTCTGGAAAATCATAAAAAAATACACCCTCATCGCAAACATATCAAAAAATATCACACCACACACCTTAAGACATTCCTTTGCAACTCACCTGCTTGAAGGTGGTGCTGATTTAAGGTCGGTTCAAACCATGCTTGGCCATTCCGACATATCGACCACGCAGATTTATACCCATATTTCAAGGGAATACCTGGTTAAAATGCATAAAAAATACCACCCGCGAGGCTGATTCAGTATTCAAGTTTTTTTGAATTTTTAACGACCTCAACTATCTCCATGGCCAGGACCTGGGCTGCATCAATTGTTTGTATAGGAAGTATGCTGTAAAGTTCACTGAGTTCTGTGCAGGCGACAATTGCAGTTTTAACTCCTTTTATTGAAAGATGTTCACAGACTTTTTCATATTTATTACAAACACCTGTGCCCATATTCCCTTTTTTGACTTCTTTGATTACATCAAACAAACTATCCTGATAATCAGGATCAGGCCATATATCCTTGATACCCAGTTTTTTCAATCTTTTGCTGTAAAGTTGTGTCATGGCCACAGCGGGAGATGCTAATATACCGATTTTATCCTGGCCGGGAAAATTGATTTTTACATGAAGGGATACAATATCTATCAGATTAATGACAGGGATGTTTACTGCATTTTGAATTACATCATAATAATAATGAGCTGTATTGCATGCAATGACAAGAAAGTCGGCTCCAAATGATTCAAGACATTTGCCCATATCTGCCATGCAGGGCCCGGGATCTTCTCCATTACCTTCAATAATGGCTTTTATCCTGGACGGAACCTTGGGATTATTATCAACAATACACCGGATATGGTCAATGTCATCCAATGCAGGTGTCAGGCGAATAATGCGCTTCATAAGATCAATAGTTGCCCCAGGTCCCATACCACCGATTATTCCCACAACTTTTTCTTTTTTTACCATACTCTTTATATTCCCTACTCTTTATATTCCCTAAAACTTATACCTTTCCCTGGGAATATCTTTATGACAGCCCAGTGGAGACTCAAAATACCCAAGTTCTATATTTTTATCTAAAAGTTTCCAAGTATTCATAAAGAGCAGGAGATCCTCCAGTGTGAAGGAACAAAACATTTGATCCCTTTTTAAACCCATTTTTTCTAACCAGGTCAATTAGACCGGCAGCTGCCTTGCCCGTATAAACCGGATCAAGAAGAATGGCTTCGTTTTGAGAAAAAAGTTTAACTGCTTCCACCATGGAATCGGTTGGAAGTGAATACCCCGGTCCCACATACTGGTCAAAACATATAACCTCATCCCTTTTAATAACATTTTTAATTCCAAGTTTTTCTGCTGTTTTCCCGGCCAGGTCAAGAACAAGCTCTTCCTGGACATCCTTCACCCTTGAGACATTAATACCATAGACAGGGATGCCTCCATTTACACCAATCATTCCGGCAACAATTCCGGCATGGGTTCCTCCAGATCCGGAAGGAACAACAATATAATCAATTTTTAACCGCAAATCATTTAGCTGGGCCATGGTCTCTTCGACACAGGCTGCATACCCGAGTGCACCAATATCATTTGAAGCACCACCAGGGATAATATATGGATTTTTACCTTCTTTCTTTAGTGCTTCAAATTTTTTTTCCATTTCAGCCATCATGTCAGACCCGGCTTCTACAACCCCTATACTTTTTACACCCAAAAGTTCAAAGAGAAAATTATTGCCGCTTGCCTCTTGTTTGTAAGATTTTTTTACCCTTTCTTCAAGAATCAGGTGGCAATCCATTCCTTCTTTGGCAGACCATGATGCTGTAAGGCGTGCATGATTTGACTGAACCGCCCCGCAGGTAATTATTGTGTCGGCACCTTTTTTTATTGCATCGGCAATGCAGAACTCAAGTTTTCTTGTTTTATTCCCCCCACCGGCGCCGGGAAGCAGATCATCTCTTTTAACATAAAGGCCCACATCATCACCCAGAATTTTGCTCAATGCCGGCATAGATTCAATGGGAGTTGGACCCTGAAGGTATTTTCGTCTTGGAAATTTTGTAAAATTCATTATGTATCCTTTTTCTTTTTTAAACAATAAAGATCCCTCACAAAAGAAGAACCGGGGAAAAGCCAATGTTATCCAGGCTATGTATCTTCTTTCATAAATAATTTATTATTGTAATAAAATCAATCGCTGTATCATGAATCCTATGCAGTATCGAGGGAAGTAAATGACCCTGATCCACCATCAAGGTACCATCTGCTGCGTTGACTGCGGTCGTTCCTCCCTGCGGAGTATGAATTATACGCCTCACTCGTCACTCCTTGTCGCCTTGCATCTGGCACCTTGCTGATGGCCAGGGATAGTGCACAACCCCATGGCTCAGCCAGCAAATGAAAATTTGATAGTGGATTTGGGTCGGCTATATACCGGTCACTATCACATGCAGGAATCAAACAGGGCAATCGCATGTAACTTTTTTATGATCACTCCATACCAGTTCAGGTCAGTTTACCTTTCCTTCGCTGGATGGGACATGTTGACAGGTCCCAAAAGGCTCATCCAAGGCAAACTGACCTGAACTAGTTGCTGTGCCGACAATTACAATCATTGTAGCGGATAGCAGAGCACAATATTGTGTAATTGTTCAGCCCGTTAAAAAAATTATCCCCAAAGCCCTGTCTGATGGATATTTGCAGGAGTTTAAGCGAATAGCCTCGAAACAAATATCCATCAGACAGGGCGGGTTCAAGCGCAAGAGCTGAATAATTACAATATTGTTTACATGCGTTAGCCCTGAGGTATCAAAAACACAGTATTGATTCTGCAGGTCCTTTTATGGTAATAGAGATGTCTGCCTTAAAAGAGCAGCAATAAAACTCTTTTTACCTCAATTTTACAGGGAACCTATATGCCTGATGAAACCCAAAGCCCTTTAAATCATCTTCTCATGAAGGTGAATAAACCCATTTTTGCTATTCAGACCGATAATACAATTAATTTTATAAGCAAAAATTTTGATTTTTTTACCACTGGATTTAAGGAAAACACGGGAAGCCGGATCTTAGCCTTTGTCCCTGCTGTCCGGCTTGAAAGCCTTGGTGATGAGAGTTTTAAAAAACGGCACAAATTAAAATATCCCTATATTGCCGGTGCCATGGCCAATGGAATAACCTCTGCCGCCATGGTAAAAACCATGGCCCATAATGGTATGATGGGTTTTTTTGGTGCAGGCGGTCTTTCCATTAAAAAAATTGAAGAAAATATTATTGACTTAAAAACATGCCTTAAAGATATGCCCTTTGGATTTAATCTGATTCACTCCCTGGGTGATCCGGATCATGAAATGGCAACTATTGACCTTTATTTAAGGCATGGGATCACAAGAATAAGTGCAGCAGCTTTTATGCGCATAACCCCTGCCCTTGTATATTATCGAATTAAGGGAATTTACAGAGACAGCCGGGGTTGGATTGTCACACCCAATAACATTATTGCAAAAGTATCAAGGATTGAAATTGCCCGGCAGTTTTTTTCGCCGCCCCCGGAAAAACTGGTAGCTCTCCTTTTGGAAAAGGGATTGATCACACAAGAGGAGGCAGATTTATCAGCATATATTCCCATGGCCCAGGATTTGACGGCAGAAGCAGACTCGGGCGGGCATACAGATAATCGCCCTGCACTGACTTTGCTACCCACCATGATGGCATTAAAAAATGAATTCATGGCAACCTATCATTACAGAGAACCCCTGTGTGTAGGACTTGCCGGAGGTATTGCCACTCCTGAATCAGCAGCAGCAGCCTTTGGAATGGGGGCAGCCTATATACTGACTGGTTCAGTCAATCAATCATGCGTTGAAGCAGGTATATGTGATGATGTTAAAAAAATACTGTGCCAGGCAGAACAGGCAGATGTTGCCATGGCCCCTGCCGCAGACATGTTTGAAATCGGCGCCAGGGTGCAGGTGTTAAAACGCGGAACCCTTTTTCCTTTGAGAGCTGAAAAATTATTTAAGCTTTACCGATCCCATGATAATTTTGATGACATCGACGAAAAATCAAAAAAAGAAATACAGGAAAAATTTTTACAGGCAGGATTTGAGGATGCCTGGAAATCGACAAAGGATTTTTTTCTTAAGACCGGAAACATGAAAGAAATTGAAAGAGCCCAAAATGATTCAAAACATAAAATGGCACTTGTTTTCAGATCTTATCTGGGTCTTTCTTCCAAATGGGCCATCCAGGGCAATTTAAAAAGGAAAATGGATTACCAGATATGGTGCGGCCCTGCCATTGGCGCATTTAACCAATGGGTAAAAGGCAGTTTTCTTGAAACCTGTGAAAACCGGAAAACCGCTGAAATAGCTTTAAACCTGTTGTTTGGTTCCTGTATATGTATAAGGGCATCTATTTTAAAAGCCCAGGGGATCAACCTGCCCATGGGAACAGGTGTATTTAAACCCATGAAACAAAAGGAGATTTGCACTTTTCTTTAAACTTTTTTTGTAATTGTTCAGCCCGTTAAAAAAAATTATCCCAAAAGCCCTGTCTGATGGATATTTGCAGGAGATTAAGTGTTTAGCATCCAAACAAATATCCATCAGACAGGGCGGTTTCAAGCGTAAGAGCTGAATAATTACCATGTTTTTTTATGTAAAACTTTTGTCAAATGCAGGCCTGTTGCAGTATTTATAAAGATTAAAATTGTATAATATTTTCCATGAAACCCATGGAGAATTCCCCTGAAAGGCCCTGTATTGCCATCGTCGGAATGGGATGTATATTCCCAAAATCCAGCAATTTAAAAGAATATTGGCATCTTTTGTCAAATGGGATTGATGCTATTGCTGACATACCCTCTGATACACACTGGAAGTTAAAAGACTATTTTGATAAAGATCCCTCTAAAGCTGATCATACTTATTGCAAAAGAGGCGGCTTTCTTCCCCCTATTGATTTTGACCCTTCTTTTTACGGAATTCCACCCAATAATATTGAGGCAACAGATACTTCACAGCTTTTAGGGCTTGAAGTCGCAAGGATGGCACTGGAGGATGCCGGGTACCCACTTAACCATCCTGACCTTGAACACAAAAAGGTCAATGTAATTTTAGGGGTTACCGGAACCCAGGAGCTTGTGATTCCACTAGGGGCCAGGCTGGGACATCCTATCTGGAAAAAGGCTCTGGAAGACTCTGGAATCAGTGGACAAAAAAAAGAAGAAATAATTCAGAGAATCCAGGGGGATTATGTCCAATGGCAGGAGAACTCATTTCCCGGCCTTCTTGGCAATGTTGTTGCCGGCAGAATTGCCAACCGCTTAAACCTTTGCGGGACAAACACTGTAACCGACGCAGCCTGCGCAAGCTCTCTTGCAGCAATCCATACAGCAGTGATGGAACTTGTTTTTGGTAAATGTGACATATCTATTACCGGGGGAGTGGATTCCCTGAATGATATTTTCATGCACATGTGCTTTTCAAAAACCGGGGTTCTGTCCCATACCAGTGATGCTAAACCCTTTTCAAAGGATGCCGATGGAACTGTCCTTGGAGAAGGAATCGGCATGCTTGTATTAAAACGTCTAGAAGATGCGCAAAATGATAATGACAGGATTTATGCACTGATCAAAGGTATTGGTACTTCAAGCGACGGCAAAACATCCGCCATTTATGCCCCTGAGTCAAAAGGACAACTCAAGGCATTAAAAGAAGCTTACAGGGAAGCCGATATAGCCCCCTCCACAATTGGACTTATTGAAGCCCATGGAACAGGAACAAGGGTGGGCGATAAAGTAGAATTTTTGGCCCTGAAAAAATGTTTTGATGCTTCCTCACCAAAAAATCAAATCGCCATTGGGTCCGTCAAATCAATGATCGGTCACACCAAGGCTGCGGCAGGGGCTGCCGGGATTATAAAATCTGCTTTGTCCCTGTACAACAAGGTCATTCCCCCGACCTTAAAAGCCCTGGATCCTGACCCGGAATTGGATATTAACAATTCTTCCTTTTATTTAAATTCTGAATCCAAACCATGGGTATCAACCCCTTCTTGCCCCCAGAGAAGATCAGGAGTGAGCGCATTTGGTTTTGGAGGCAGTAATTTCCATGTTGTGTTAGAAGAGTACAAACCTTTAAAAACACATATTTCCTGGGATGGAGCCATACAGATTGTTGCATTTTCAGCAGACATCAAAAAAGAGCTTTCAGATAAAATTAAAATAGTAAAAACGATTTTAAATGAAACAAAAGATGCCCAGGAGCTATTCCAGGAAACTACATTCCAGGCATATGAATCGCGGCGGACATTTTCAGGTTCACATAATTTCAGACTGGTGATGGTTTATAAAAAAGACGATGATATTCAAAAAAATCTCAGCCAGGCGCTAAACTGTATAGATGGTGAAAAATCGCCCCGTAATATCTATTTTTCCCAGGGTAGAAAAAAAGGAAAACTTGGGTTCCTCTTCCCTGGCCAGGGAAGTCAGTACACTGGTATGGGAAAAGACCTTGTTTCAATATTTCCAGAGGCATTAGAGGCATTGGAACAGGCAGCCGATGTCTTTTCAAGACAAAACAAATCATCAAAATTTAAGCCTTTGCAGGATTATATTTTCCCTTTACCCCAGCATTTGCAGACAAAAGATGTCTCACAAGAAAATCTTCGTCAAACCGACATTGCCCAGCCAGCCATCGGGGCAGTATCCCTTGCCATGATTAAGATATTAAAAAGATTTGGTATTGAACCGGAAATAACCTGCGGCCACAGTTTTGGAGAGCTGTCAGCTCTTTGTTCAGCCGGCTGGATGGATGAAAAATCTTTTATCCAGCTTGCTTCAGCCCGGGGCAGGCATATGGCAAAAGCCGGTTCCCGGGATGGGGATTCGGGCAGCATGCTTGCTGTTAAAGCCCCTTTGGAAGATATTAAGACCTTGATAAAACAAGAAAAACTTGATGTCATCCTTGCCAATAAAAACAGTCACACCCAGGGAGTTTTATCCGGGTCCACCAGGGAAATCCTCCGGGCAAAAAAAATCTGTAAACAAAAAAAGCTGCGGGCCATTAAACTTCCCGTTGCAGCAGCATTCCACAGCAAACTTGTGAACAATGCCGCAATCCCCTTTAAAAAAATTGTGTCTTCAAAAATTATTTCTCCCACAAATGTTGATGTTCTTTCAAATACCACTGGTAAAATATATGGTAAAAAAGAGACAGACATCAAAAAAATGCTTGGCAATCAACTGGCAAATCCGGTCAATTTTATTGATAATATTGAAACAATGGCTGAAAATAATGTCTCTACTTTTATTGAGGTCGGCCCAAAAACTATTTTAACAGGCCTGGTCAAATCAATATTAAAAGACACATCTGTAACAGCCATTGGAATAGACCAGTCATCGGGAAAAAAATCCGGAATAGAAGATCTTGCCCATGTTCTATGCATGATCGCTTCAAAGGGATTTGCAGTTGACCTGACCCAGTGGGAAGATGTGGCAAATAAACCAAAGCAAAAAAAAATGAGTATACAGATTTCAGGGGCCAACCCTAAACCAAAAAACAGGTGCCCTATTCCAAAATCAAACCCAAGCTCAAATCCAAAATCGAATCCGGAATCAGGCACAAGCTCAAATCCAAAGTCAAATCAAGACTCATCACAAAATAAACCACCTAATAAAAACAGGTCAGTTTTAAAAGGATCTGATATGAACTTTCAGACTACAGACAAGGCAAACCCAAAAAACAATACAGCCGGCAGTCATAATTCCCATGCATTGCAAGCCATGAAAATGGTTCAACAGGGACTTGAAGCCATGCAGATGCTTCAGACCCAGACAGCCCATGCCCATGAAAAATTTCTTGAAACACAGTCCCAGGCAAGCAAAACCCTGGCAAGCATGATGGAACAGACCCGCAATCTTGCCCTTAATCCATCCATTGCTTCATCCCCGGCTTCTTCATCAATCGCTTCTTCATCAATCGCTTCTTCATCAATCGCTTCTTTTGATAGTGCCCCTTCAGCCCCTGCAACTGCATCTGAAGAAGACAGACCAGAACCTCAAACCATGTCTGATAGCCAGGAAAACTATTCTGCCAAAACCCTCCAGGCCGTTTCAAACCGCAGTGCTGCAAAGAAGCATGAACCAAAAGCCCGGATAAAAAGAACACAAACTATTGAAAAATTTATTACCCCTGAACCTGAAACTCATGTAGTTGATGCTGTAATTGAAACTCATGCAGTAGATACTGAGCCTGAAACTCATGCAGTTGATACTGTAATTGAACCAATTTTATTTGAGATTATAAGCCGTTTGACAGGCTTTCCTGTTGAAATGCTGGAAATATATATGGATATAGAGTCTGATCTGGGCATTGATTCTATAAAAAAAGTTGAAATTATTTCAGAGCTTGAAAGAAAGATCCCTTCCTGCCAGGGATTAACCAGCGACAATATGGGGTCTGTCAAAACGCTGAAAGATATATGCCTTTCCATACAAGACAAAAAAAGCCCTTTTATGGAATCCAATACCCTTAAAACCTCTGCCGTTAAAATCACAGAGGATAAAGACCCGGCCATAAAAACAAGGAACCCGGGGCAGGATGGAGGTGGTATGGACCAACTTGTTTCAAGCGTCCTTATCAATACTATCAGTGAATTAACAGGATTTCCAGTTGAAATGCTGGAACCATCCATGAACCTTGAGTCAGATCTGGGGATTGATTCAATTAAGCGGGTGGAAATTCTTTCAAGATTAGAACAGGAGCTGGATCATGTTGAAACCATTTCTTCTGACGATATAGGAACCTTGAAAACCATTGAAGAAATCATTATTTATCTGACAAAGAGTGATGCTGATTCCAGTATCAAACCTAAACCAGATGTTGAATCTAAAAAAAATATCGCTGCTGTTAAAACTGAACCTGGAAAAAAAAACTCTGTTGTCCGCCTGGACAGAAAACTGACCAGGCAGATTGTTTCTTTAAAGGAATATCCCACCAATCAGATCAGGTTCTACAATGGCGCAAGAATAGAACTGCCGGTTAAAAAGAAAGTCTATATTACAAAAGACAGCTCAAAAATAGCTGCCCTGCTTAAAACCAAATTTATAAAATCTGGGATTGATACTGAGCTGGTTGATATCAGCAAAGGGGACATACCTGAATTAAAGGATGCTGCGGGCCTCGTCATTTTACCCGATGCTTTTGGCAAACATGGTCATGATACTGCCTTAAATTTCTTAAAATCCGCATTTCTGCTGGTAAAAAAGAACGCAGGTTATCTCATGGAATCTGCTACAGAAAAAGGTGCCTTTTTATCAACTGTTTCCTTTTTAGGCGGAAGGTTTGGGTTTTCAAAAAAAATCTTTCACACAGATCCTTATTACGGCGGCCTTGCAGGGCTTGCAAAGACAGCCGGCCTTGAATGGAAAAATATATTGTGCAGGGCATTGGACATGCCTGATTCCCTTGAAAAATGCATAGAGAATGCTGAAGCCGCGGTCGCTTTAATGATGACCCATGGCACTGTCGAAATGGGACTGGATGGGGACAGCTGTAATATTCCAACTCTGGTGGACCAGAAGTTAATTGAAACCCCACTCAACCTTACTCCGGATGATGTTGTTGTGATTACCGGGGGTGCCAAGGGCGTGACCGCAGCATGTGCCATAGAAATGGCTGAAAAATATTCACCGGTTATTGTTCTTATCGGAAGGTCTAAAGCCCCATTTGTCGAACCGGAATGGGCCGAAAATATTAAAGACCCCGGCATACTGAAAAAGGCCATACTGACCCATGAATTTAAAGGCCGGTCACCAAAACCTTCTGATATACAAAAAATATATAAAAAAATCATGTCCAACCGGGAAGTTAAAAAAAATATTCAATTGATGACAAAAAATGGTTCAAAGGTAAAATATTTTTCAGCAGATATTAGAAATCAAAATGAAATTAATGCTGTTTTTAATGAAGTACGTAACGAGTTCAATCATGTAACCTGCATAATCCATGGTGCAGGGGTTCTTGAAGATA
>Ga0233437_1004824_pt1 | contig 15424 bp, 15 predicted proteins | sample SI_122_August201_FD_182714 | JGI IMG/M metagenome (GOLD analysis project Ga0233437, IMG submission 182714) | Seawater microbial communities from Saanich Inlet, British Columbia, Canada - SI_122_August2016_200_MG | ecosystem: Environmental > Aquatic > Marine > Inlet | place: Canada: British... | reverse complement strand
ACCTTGCAGTTGCCCCCTGGTAAGTAACATTTCGATTTGATCTTCATCTTCCAACAACACTTTAACTCGTCCCAGATCTTGTTCAAACCGCACCATCTCATCAGCTCGTCCCGCTCTAAAACTTTGTCCTGTGCTAGCCAAACAAACCGCTTCCACGATCGAGGTTTTACCACTGCCATTACTACCCACCACCATAGTCACATCTTCGCCCAAGGTTAAATCAAAACTTGAATGAGATCTAAAATTTTCTAGACTCAACTTCTTTATCTGCATCTTGAAACCGATTATACCCTGCGTCCACTTCTAGATAGCTACCCCCTGTCATCCTCGAACGAGCGAAGCGAGTATCGGGGATCCAGAATAATCCTGTGTTTTGTATTAGACATTTACACTCAATGTGAAACTCATAATACATAAACTTATAACAAAACTCCCAACCGCCGTTTAGACACATTTCGTATAAAGTCTAATACATTACATAGTTTTAAGCGAAACGTGGTGCGGGGCGGGGATCCAGTCAGGCTCGTCAATTTAGACGCTCCTCAAATTGTATTAATCAAATGACAGTGATCAAAATACATTTTCCAACAAGCTTATTACTTCTGCTCTATATTAAAAAGGCCAGATTTAAGAGCAATTCTGCCTGGAGCCCTTAAATTAAAGGCTTTGTGAAACTCGCTACCTTTAATCGTCACCCCACCCCGATCTGTCTCAAATCTAACTTCGGCCGTCACTCCACTAGAACTGTAGGTAACCGATACACTACTTACCTTACTATATCCCCCACCTAGACCATTGGCCTTATCCTTGAGCTCGTTCATGGAGTAAGGATTGCCACCCCAACAACCACCCGCTGGTGTAACTCTGTCGTCACTCTGCCCATGCTTAATAATCACTACCCAAGCATTGATAACATCTGCCATCTCCTCACCAGTTAACCAAGGATGGGACCGACCACAAGTCACTCCACCTCTGCTTTTATACCAACCCTTATAAAACCAAGGACTCTCTGCAATCTTTTCATAGGCGCTGGACGTCCAACCAGCTTGTCCATTCTGGGTATCCCAAAATCCAGGTGTAGAGTGACCATTACCACTGTAAGATTCTTGATATCCACCAGAAGTACTAGCATACCAAGTGGAAAATGGTGAACCATTGGCATAAACTACTTTGCCCCTAGTTTCGTTGACCGCTCTCTCCCAGTTACCACCTTTGGGATTGGGTTTGAAAACTTGACAAGCTTCTGTAGCACAGATGGCACTTCCTCTGGCTAAAGCGTAACTTCTAGCAGCGATGGCTTGGGCTTTAAGTGCCTCCATACCTCCCTCATCTCCCCAACTACCAGGTACTTCATAGATTCTCTTGGCATACTCTTCCAGTGAGTATGTGCCATATCCAGTCACCGTAATCTGTGCATCTGGGTTGTGATCTTTTATCTCAATTCCTCCACCATAATAAGCTTTAAGAATCTGCTCATAACTCTGCCCACTCTTGGCTCTACCCAAAGCTCCGTACTGACTCATGCCTCTAAAATGAGGCGCTCCAAACGAAAAGGCGGCAAAAGCTGGACTAAAGCCAGGATTGTAGTCTGGTCTGCTAGCAGGATCATCTGCCAACGGCACATCTCCCACCGTAGTTTGAAAAGTGCTAGACTTTTGAGACAAGATCTCCTGCTGTTTGGCAGACAACTCTGCAATTTGGCTAGACAATTTCTGCTGATAATTCTTTGCTTTAGCGATCTCTGCTTTAAAAAACACCGCCTGGCTATCCAGTTGTTTTTCTAGTCCTGCCAAAACTACCTGACGTTCTTCATATGCCAACTTATCCCGCTCCAGACCCACAATATCTGCACCAATGGCTTGAACCAACTGTCTATCTTGGGCTTTAATTGAGCTTCTGTAGGCTAGATCTTTGGTTAATTCCCCAGCTGTATCACTAGCAATGATAGCTAAAAATGGCGTAGCCATCCTACCTCTTTTATACTGCTCCAAGACTCTTTTTGAAAATAACTGATAAGAAGCCATTAGTTCTAGTTCTCGTTGCTTAATTTCCAGGGCTGCTTGAGTGGCTTGTTTTTTAGCTAGATCAATTCCAGCCCGAGCAGAGTTAATACTGGCCACCAAGCCATCTAGCTCGTTCTCCAGAGGTTTGGTAGCATCTTCGGACAACTTTTTAAGCTTTTCCAACCCATCAATCTGTTGCTGTAGATCTGCTACTGGATCCAAAGCCCAGGTAGATAGATCTTGTAGATTGTAACCCGCAACCTTCACCAATCCTAAAATCATGATTACGATTAGTAAAAAGCCTAAGTTTGTGGTTAGATTTATCTTGGGCATAGTAATATAATACAATAGACTTGTGGCGAAATATGAAATGAGTTTATTGTGGATAGATTTTATATTATTTTCGCCCTTTTAGGTGACGATAGTAGCCAGAGCTACTTGAGGAAGAATAAAAAGGCGAAAATACATAAAAGATGCCATAAGTAACCATCGTCCTTATTTCGCCACAAGTCTAATATAATATCCGCCAAAAAAAAGCCAAACACAAAAACATGAAGTTTCAAACGATAAGAAAAATACTACAGAGCTTAATGGTGTTTGTGGTAGCGGTAGTTGTTGTGGGGAACGCAAATCAAGCAAGTGCTGGGTGTACAAGCGATCTATCCTACAGTAACACTATGGAAGAAATATATATCTCGAACACCCCTTCGATAAATCACTACACTGTCACTATTAAAGATATTACTCCCAACAGAGATGTTTTATACAATGGACAAAATTACACTCTAAAAGTATTCGTTAAGAAGGCTGTGGTTATTACAGGAAATTTGACAGAAGTATCTGCAACCGCTCAAGATGGAGTGGTAATTTTTAATGTGGATGAAAATACCTATCCAAAGCTTTTTAAAGTCGCTAAAAATGGGAATACTTTTAGAGCTGAATTTAACTATGGCAGGACTGGCCTTAATGGGATAACTGGTTGCATGGCTGGTACATACTCAATTTCAACAGCTAAAGTTAAGGAAGTATTCATATCTCAAAATAGAGATACTGATGGTGATGGTTTTGCTGATGCTGTTTGCTATGGGGGCTCGCTTGGAGGATGCCTAAACAACTCAAAAGTAGTGGTTCAATCAAAAATAATTGACGCCAATAATAATCCTATTACAAATAAAAATGTGACATATGAATACCATATAGGAAGAATACCATTTCTACAAACTGATACAACTGATGGTGATGGTTTGTCTAGTATAGAAATAGAAAAGTTAGTGTCTGGAGATTATACAATAAAAATCATTGTTGATAATTTTGCTATTTACCAAAGCAAGTTTGTAATTAACAACAATTGTGCTAGTAGCAATCCCTATCAGTGTGTTCAAAAGCCTACAAACTTAATTTTAGAAAGTGGAAGTATTGTTGAAGAAAAGAAATTTAAAATTTGTAACCAAATTGACGCAGAAAAGTTTCAGGATTTAAAAGATAAGTGCAGAGAATGTGTGGGTGGAGATGATGGGCGAGCTGGTGTCTGGACAGCCATCGGCTGTGTTAAAAAAGACCCAGTAGAGATCGTCCAGAATTTAATAAAAATTGGCTTGGGTATGGGCGGAGGGGTAGCTCTACTCATGATTTTAGCCTCTGGCTTTGTCTTCTCCACTTCTCAGGGAGATCCTAAAAAGACTGGTGATGCCAAAGAGATGTTGGTGGCCGCAATCACCGGACTACTATTTATAATCTTCTCGGTCACAATTCTGGAGTTTATCGGCTACTCGGTATTTAGAATACCCGGGTTTGGGGGATAAAATAAAAACAATATGAACAAAATGAAAAAACTGCTCTTATTTTCACTAGTTGGATTGTTATTTTTGATAGCTGGAGTTTCTCGTGTTCAAGCAGCTCAATGCGGAGTAATTGGTGACGATGGCTTCTTCTGGGGTTTATTTACCCCGGCATACTGTGAAATAGATAGTAATAACAGAGAAACATCCTACACCTACTGCAATGAAGATGAGGTTGGTCAAGACTGCTGTATTCCCAATACCCCAGAGGGTGTGCAAGCATGCCGAGCATATGTAACCCCAACTCCTACACCACCTATTGATTACTGTGGAGAAATTATTGGCAGAGAATGTCTTCAAGCAAATTCACCTAATAGCATTCTGCTGGATAATGGGTTTTTTTCCAGGTGCAATGAATTGTTCCCAAATCCTCTAGTGCCTCAATCGGGATGGTTGCCTGCTTGTTGTACAACTTCAAATGATTGCAGTCGTATCAATGGACCAACATTTACTCCCACTCCCACTCCTATCCCTACTTCCACCCCCAACCCCACCCCTCAACCCAAAGCTTGCGGCACCAAATACCCCCTTACCAACAAATCTAACTATACATGCAAGTGTTCCTGGGAAGACAACATGGAAGATGGCGAAACTTACTGCTGCGGCTGGCTTGACCCCAGTGATGATGCAAAATGTTTAACAGAAAACCCAGGTGGCATCCTCCATCCCTTTGACCCTCCATCTAGTGAAACCTTTGACTCCCTTAATCCCTTACGCATAGGCGGTGGAGATAATATTAGAGATGAAGCCAAGTCTTCCCCTTATGCTAGCGACTTCTCTTCTCCAGGAGGTATTGTTTCTAGACTACTGGAGTTCATCTTCCCGCTAGCTGGTCTCATTCTGTTTGTGATGATCGTTTGGGGCGGATTTGAAATGTTAGTCGGTGCCCCGGGTAAAAAATCTATCGAAGCAGGCAAACAACGCATTACGGCAGCTATAATTGGCTTTATCTTACTTTTCTCATCCTACTGGCTGATGCAGATCATCGAGGTGGTATTTGGTATAGTGGTACTCTAAAGTTATGCTCAATCTTATTTCCAAAGTTTATGCTGTCTCACCAATCCCAACTGATGGATGTAATCCTGGTCAAGAAGATGGCATTAATCTAGCAGACTGCCTTAAGTTAAGTGATAGCACCCCTGTCAGTGAACGATATGACTCCGTTAGTTTTCTGGTTAACCTATTGGTACGAAACATCTTTGTAGTAGCAGGAGTAGTACTGTTCCTCATGTTCTTTGTGGCCGGCTTTCAGTTCATTGCTAAAGGGAAAGAGGGAGCTGGAGAAGCCAAGCAGATTGCTACCGCCGCTATCTTAGGTTTTGTGATTATGTTTAGTGCCTACTGGATTATTCAACTGGTTCAGTATATTACCGGAGTAAATATATTAATTTAATACAATAAGCTCTATGTCACTTTTTACACTCATCGCCCAAGCTCCATCCCTACAAGATGCCATTGGTACTATAGATACTCCGCCCGGTATTGAAGAACAAATGGCGGCTTCAGGCAACAGTAGCGCTGGCGTACTTGAGACAACTGGAAATAGCAGTGCCTTGCTATTTTTTATCTCCAACCTTCTCAAGATTGGTACTATCCTGGCAGGAGTCTGGGTATTGTTTAACGTCTTGCTGGCTGGGTACGACTTTATTTCTTCCCAAGGCAAATCTGATGCCTACTCCAAAGTCAAAGACAAACTTACCATGAGTTTAGTTGGTTTACTGCTTATCATAGGTGCTTACACTATTACCGCTGTTTTAAGCCTAGTCCTGTTTGGGGATGCGGGGTATATATTGAATCCGGAGTTTTAATTATATGAATCAACTATTTAAGCAATTATTTTCTTTTTTGCTGATGGGAGCTGTGCTTATTGGAGTATTGTTCCCGATAACAAGTAAAGCAAACTCTGTTTCGGCAATAACATGTAGCCCGGGCATGTGCGGTGATGATTGTTCATATAATAAATGTGATGATGGATGTTTTTCTGCCGGACAATGCATAGATAATAGAAAGTGCGGACTGGTTCCATATGGAGGCTTTGATGATGATGTTCGAGCTTTAGGAAAAACTGAAACGAGATGTGGCTCGTATATTATTGGTAATATTGACCCTCCCATAGGTGTAGATGCATATAACAATGATGACCCAACTGTAGAAAATATTGGCATTATCGTCTTTTTTTCCCGCGTCCTCAATATCTTTACCATCGTGGCGGGATTGTGGGTGATGATGAACTTTATTATGGGTGGATTCGAGTTTGTGGTCAATGCAGGCAATAGTGACACCATGAGCAAGGTCAAAGACAAGCTCATTTATAGTTTAATTGGCATAGTTATCATCGTAGCTGCCTACTCTGCTGCTGGCGTTATTGGTCTAATTTTCTTTGATGATGCTAGCTTTATTCTTAACCCAGATATCAGTCAGTACTCGGCTCTAGCCCAGTAATTGGGAGTTAGGTATACTTAAATAACATGAATCAATCTTTTACAAAATTAGCTCAGTTTGGCCCCAAAGGTATAGAGCCACCTGTGGTCAATGATTACACTCGAGATGCCTCTGTGGATCAGACCGCTTTTTCCAATCTAGAAACCATCATTTCCAACGTGATAGGGCTGATCACCACTATCGGTGCCATCATGTTTATCCTCTACTTTATCTTGGGGGCTATCAGCTGGATAAGTTCTGGTGGAGATAAGGGTAAGTTAGAAGGTGCTCGCAACCAGATGATGCATGGGGTGATTGGATTAATTGTAATGGTGAGTGCCTATGCTGTGATTGGCTTGGTGGGCAATATTGTGGGTATAGATATTATTGGCTTGGGCACACAACTATCAAAATTAGTACCTAACGTTGGACCATAATGAAAAAACGCACACTTCAATTAATACTTCTATTTATTTTTGCCTTTTTGATGTTTGTTCCCTCCATAGTAAATGCAGAAATCGTTAATCCAGCCGTAGGCAACCTAGGCGGATGTGATGAATTTGTTGATGGCAAATGTGAAGCAGGAGACCTAGAAGATCCCAGTAGCAATATTGCCTTAGCCAAATCTGGTGGCTCTTTTCTAATTCAGTTCGTTAAACTTTGGCGAAATATCATTAACATTGGCGCCATCATGGTTATTCTCTACTTTATTTGGGGAGCCGTAGAGTGGATTAGTGCTGGTGGTGATAAGAGTAAACTGGAATCTGCTCGCAACAAGATGCTGCATGCAGTACTGGGGCTTATTATATTAGTTAGCTCATTTGTAATTATTGGCTTTATTAGTGGCGGCTTGTTTGGTGATAACTTTGACATTCTTAATCTACAGTTCGTTACTCCAGGAGAAGCTACCTAGTTATGTCAAACTTGAACCTCCCCACCAAACTAGCCGCCAACCTTGACTTTAACATTGGTCAAAAAGCTGGTGAGATTGGTCTACCCATGATCACAAATGCAAATTCTGGAGCAAGTGCCTATCAATCTAACTTTTCTCATCTACTCTCCAGCATCATGAGTTTTGTGATGGCCATTGCCGCCATCATGGTCTTGCTCTATCTACTCTGGGGAGCAATAGAGTGGATTACTTCTGCCGGAGATAAAGGCAAATTGGAATCTGCTCGCAATAGAATTACCCAGGCAGCTGTGGGAATTATTGTCCTATCTGCCACAACTGCCTTTTTTGTAGTGTTGCAACAGTTTTTGGGCATCAAGATATTAACATTTGTTAGTGCAGGAACACCTATTTACAGCAATGCTTGTTTTCCAGAATCTTTCTGCAACAGTTCAAACGCGGGTTCAAAAACTGGTCTTAACAACTGTACCGAAGACTGCACATTAACAGGAAATATTTGTTGTCAATTTGATACTGGCAGGCGTCATGAATAACTACCAAGATATCCGGCTTGACTAATCAAAAAGACACTCTATATAATACAAACTACAAAAAAGTCTGGTACAAACATAAAAAAGGAAACCTATATGAAACAGACACTTACCAAATATGCAGTTGCGACCTCTGTGGCTACCGCCGGACTTATGGCTAGCCCCATGGCAGTCTTTGCAGCAGAAGGAGATGGGGTAAACATCGGTTCCCTGACTCTCTCCCAAGGCTACGCCTCAAACATTGGTCCTATTATCTCTGGTGTTTTAAGCTTTATTATGGCTATCTCTGCTCTGCTAGTCTTTCTTTACCTTATTCTAGGAGGTGTCCAGTGGATCACTTCTGGAGGAGATAAGGGCAAGACAGAAGAAGCTCGTAATAAGATTACAGCCGCAGTGATTGGTTTAATTATTCTAGCCGCTGCCTATGCTGTACTTAAGATTATGCTAGGTTTCTTGGGACTAGAAAGTATTACAGGTGCTTTTCAAAAAGTCAAAGTGATTGATGGTGTAGAAGGAATTGCCAACTAGCCTTCTATTTATTTTAGACAATATAACCCCGCACCCTACTCCGCCAGCCGGCGGAGTGCGGGGTTTTTTTATCCCGCACCTCATCCGCCTCCGCCAGCTGGCGGATTGGCGGAACAGAGTGCAGGGTTACTTGACATATTGGCTTTATTTACCGATAATGCTATTGAATACAAAACTGCCACCGGCATGAAAGAAAATATGAAACAAAAAATCGTAAAATGTTTGTTTTTACTAGCTACAATCTTTGTTGGCTTTTCTATTAACGCTGGAAGCGTCATAGCGGAGACTCAGACTGTAGCAGAGGCAAGGGCTGCCGCTGCAGCTGCGGCTGCAGCTGGAGACGGCATCACCATCGGTGAACTTGAAATCACCCAAGGATACGCCTCAAACATCGGTCCTATTATCTCTGGTGTTTTAAGCTTTATCATGGCTATCTCTGCTCTGCTAGTCTTTCTTTACCTTATTCTAGGAGGTGTCCAGTGGATCACTTCTGGAGGAGATAAGGGTAAGACAGAAGAAGCTCGTAATAAGATTACGGCTGCTGTGATTGGTTTAATTATTCTAGCCGCTGCCTATGCTGTACTTAAGATTATGCTAGGCTTCTTGGGACTAGAAAGTATCACTGGCGCATTCGAAGAAGTTAATAAGATCGCTCCAGTTACCGAAACTGTCATTTAATTCAAGTAAAGTTCAGACTTTTTCCCCCGCTATTATGGCGGGGGTTTGTTTTCGTCCCCGACACGAGTTATAATAACTGTGTAGTAAAATACGAAGCAATGATGAGTTGTCATTCTCCCCGCTGGCGGGGGGAATACAGGATTAACAATTTAAACCCTGGATCCACGCTTCGCCTTGCCGAAGCAGAGCGAAGGCAGGCTACTCGCTACGCTCGATCGAGGATGACAAATCAAAAGTAGCCTTTCACCTTATGTTGCTACAAGATATAATATAACCATATGACAATTAAAACCGTTTTCTCAACCATTTTTTTATCTAGCTTAATGGCTGTTGGCCTGCTACTTACTCCCCAACCAGCTTTGGCTAGTGGACTCCAAACCAATACCGCCTCTGGCTCCGGCCAAGTAGGTACCAAGACTGTAGATGGAGCCACCTATCTCACAACCAGTGTCAACAACCAGGGCGGACTCTTTTCAAACCAAGGTGTAGAAGAGACTTTCTTCTCCCTACCTGTGGGTTTTGCTAGAAGCTTGGGGATCTGGATTACCAGTGTGGCTAGTTTAATGATCGCCATTATTGTCTTGTTAGTTTTCTTCCAGCTGATCATGGGCGGATTTTCCTGGATTACCTCTGGAGGAGACAAAGGCAAAACAGACGAAGCTAGAAATAGACTGGTAGCAGCTGTAATTGGACTACTCATCATCGCTGCTTCTTACGCCATCTTGATTGTCCTGCTTCGCTTCTTGGGCTTTGAGTCCATCACTGACGCTTTTGATAACGTGAGACCCATCAACTCCAGCTACACCGTCTTGAGATAATCACTGGCATAAATATGCTCAACCTACTTAAACGATCTTACCAAGCTATTACTACTGCCACCCTAGCCCTTCTTCTATCTGCTTCTCCAGCCCTGGCTCAACAAAAAACCTGGGGCGGTATCTGCGTTGGAGGTACAGATAAAGACGTGGCTACTATCCAAGGCCTGGAGTGTCTCATTGCCAACATCTTTACCGTCATTATTACTCTCATTGGTTTATCTGCCTTTGTGATGTTTATTCTGGGATCAATCACCTGGCTGACCGCTGGCAGTGACACAAACAACATGGAAAAAGCCAAGAAATCATTTACTTATGCCGTGGTGGGTATAATAGTGGCCTTAAGTGCCTTCATCATCATCAACCTTATCGCCTCCTTTACTGGGGTGAACATTATCCGCAACTTCTCTATTCCTAACTCCAATCTAGGTATGCAGTCTCCATAAAGACCTTTCAAGCACAATTAAGCAACTGTTCCAATAGCTCGTCTCTAGGTATAATGAAGATAGATGAAAAAGCTGATAATATCAGTCGTGTTTTTTGTGTGTGCTCTGCTTGCCCAAGTCTTGACCCCAACCGTACTGGCCAATGATCTGGACGGATTTAAAAGCGACGTACTATTTCTAGCCAACAATCCATCTGTGGAGGGTGTGCTGTTTTTTGTACCTTTTGGCTCCAATCCGGATCCTAGTTTTGAAAAACACCGAGTAGATGAAGCTAGTATGGACTTCATCTGTGACAATGATTGTAGTCAATATAATATTGGCGCTAACTTTGGAACTTTTTACAAAGGCGGTAATTACAAAAGAGCTCGCCAGCACCAGATGAACTGGGCTTTAGAAATTGCTAACCTAGAGAGTAATAATTTGGGTTCAATAGCGGGGGTAATTAACGACGAGGGCATAGAAAATGTCATAGTTCGAATAGGTGTGGGTAACAAGAGTTTTGGTTTTAATAGTGCTCATGACTACGTAACGTTCTTGCAACAACTTTCTGGTGCAGTGCATGGAGCACCATTCTATGCCATTGCCGGACCCAACGAACCAGATATTGAAACCTGGTCAATCCCTGGGTGCCAACCTCCAAACCAAGCAGATCCTGCTCCTGTTCGTCATGCCTTTTATGAGTGTGCAGCTCCCCAGTTAAAAGAATACATGGATATTGTGATAGCCGGAGCTCCTAGCAATGTCAAACTCCTCTCTCCTGCTTTCAACATGACTAGTTTTATGTTTCATGATGATACTGGTCTCAAAGATGATGATGGCAACAAACTCATAGATGGTATTCCCATGGCCATGTTAAGACATGGAGCTAACTTTGGTGGACTCCATGCTATCGCTGGCAACCTCTACCCCAACAACAACACCATGCAAAACTACTGGAACGACGGTATCGCTCCCGTCATAGCCCAGCTAGGAAAACCTGTGGTGATTACCGAGACTGGTCCTTGGGGTGATAGTCTAAAAACTGTCCATATTGGCTACGACACCAGCATCTATGATGAGTACGACACCACAGAAGATGAGTTTTATTTAAGCCCTATCCGTGGTCTAGTAGAAAAAGACGTTGGCATGATCAGGCGAGACTTAGTGGCTCAAGGCTACCAGGCCTACTGTGCTGCACCTCGCTACCGTGCCAATTTACGAGTTGGGTCAAAAGAGATCATAGAGAAGTTTCTTCAACTATTCTCCTCTCACACCCTAACTCTTGACTCCACCCAAGTTCTAGACTTCACTAACGCCAAAACTCCTCTTTGGCGAAATGTGGATGGAAAAAGATATCAGTTCGCTTCAATAGAAGAGTTTTTTGGTTTTGAAGACACTAAAATTCTCAATCCATCGGATGCCGAGATTAGATCTGGAGCAATTAACTCTCTACTTAGCGATGATCAACGTTGCACTCAGTCAATTGCTCTTCTAAAACAAGTCCAAGAGATGTGCAACCGCCTGGTAGATCCCAGTAGCTGTACTTTGCGAGACCGGCCTATTCCAGATTCTGGCTTTACCTATCAGACACTGTATGAAGCTGTGGATACCCTACCAGAGCCAGATTCAGACAAATATCAAAGCTCTTGCCACTACTGGTCAAACGAGATAAACACCAGCCAAACTCAAAATGTGATTAGAGCCCTGGAAACAGCTCCCCTTTATCTAGACAGAGTTTACAGAACTGCTTTTCTCATAGTAGCCATCGAGCAAATCCCAGAACAACGCAACAAAGTCTTTAACTTTTTCTTGGGTAATAACAAAACAGCCGACAACAAAGAAGTGATTGTGATTTCTTTTAAAGTTCCAGATGTGGGTACCAATGCGGGCAACAACATGCCGGGTGACACCTATCTAGACTGGGCAGACCCATTAACTTTAACTAGAGACAGCCTTATCACTCAAGATGCTCAAGAAAACAACACTACCAAACGCCTAGATTTTGTGTCTGCCCTGCAAAATTCGGCCGGCAGTGCTTTTAATCAACAAAAGTCAGACAGAATTTACTGCAATGACAATGGTGGTGGATCTGGAGCAACCACCCACTGCAACCCTCAAACAACTCCTCTGGGTAGAGCGGTGGTGGATATCGTGAACGGCCAAGCCAGAAGTTCCGAGTTGGCAAACAAAATGCTTTGTGATGATTTTGACCTGGAAACATCGGATATCATTAATGATCCAGCTCATTTGAACTCCAGCCCTGCTTCACAAACCCTTTTTTCCGATGAATTTGGTAGACAGTTGGTGTCCCAACTTTTACCAGAGTCTGCTCAAACTACCCTTAATTCAAACTGGAAGATTAGCGACAATACTTATCCCAACTTGGGTGACAGCAAAACAAATATAGATACTTACCTTGTTTATCCTGTAGGAGTAGAACTGGGAACGGTAGAGGCAGCCTTGTCTGGCGCCTTCTTTACCCAAGATGAGCTCAAGTCTTTAAACCGGGATGACCCTTACCAACGCCAGGGCTTTGAGATGGACGACACCATACAAAACTTTGATGGAGGAGATGACTCTCACAGCTTCAAAGATCCGGATGATCTAGAGGAGTATTATGATCTGGTCAACGACCCAAACAAAACTACACCTCTATATAGGCCGAAAGAGAAAACATTTTCTGGGTCTGTCAGCGACATAGTTCAGAAACCTGCCCGCATCTTGGGGGGAACCTTGGGCTACTGGATGCGTACTATACAGCTTGGTCTACACAAACTTGTTTCTGTCCCCCACCAATACCTAGCTACCTGCAAAACTACAGAGGAGTTTCTACTGGGCAAGTGTGGGGGTGAAGATGTATCTCCCAAAATTATTAAAGACACCACTCCTATCTTGGCTGATATGGGTCAATACTGTGGTGCGGAAACTGCTTGGATTACCAACACTAGTGGCAATTACAAAATTAAAAGAATGGGAACAGTTATAGATGATGTGACATCTCCAGGTTACTTTGTAAACAGTGGTAGCCCACTTAAAATAGATGCTAGAGCTTTTACTGTAGATGGAGCAACATTGGTCACCACCAACAATATAGAAACCATGAATCCAGGCCAACAGATTGCCAATGGTAGGTGTGATGGTGCTGGAGCTCATGTCAAACTTAAGTATTTACCAGATATTGCTCATTCGCCTGGCAAGCTCAACGTCGAAGGTTACTGGGACACAGATGGCTATCTTCTAGAATACTCGGGCGCTGTTACAGATAATATTGCCACAAATCTAGGTTTTTCTTTAAATGTTAAGCCCGGTTACTACAAGTTTTTCCCAGATAAGGCCGGCTGTTTCTCCAGTAATGTGGTTCACGTCAATAAAGATGGAACCTGGACTCAAGACAACAGTAATTCAAGTTACTTCCAGATGACTAACAGCACAACTCTGGGTCACACTCACTATTGTGGTCAAGTAGTTATGAACTCCAACATGCCTGGAGCAGGAGACAAGCAAAAACTAGCAGAAGATGTGAGAGGGTGTAGCTTCAAACCTCCTTACCATCTAGAGCTTAACGGGGCCTGCGGTGGTCTAAGTCATGATAACGAGTCTAACCTCTGGGAGACTCTAAAAAGAGATGATAGCCCAGATGAGCCTAAGCCTACTGGAAAAGACGACAATCCAGATGAAACTAAGCCTGTATTGAGCATAGCTGGTCTAGCCAGATATCAGAATATATTCAATTTTTCATTTATCCAACCAACTGGTGGAGAGTACAAATGCGACAATCTCTTCCCCAATGTAGTGGCAGAAGTTGAGTGTGGCAAGCCATATACTGGCAACCCCTTGGGCTGTGATGTCTTGTCTCAAAGTTGTGCAGTAGGAGTCTCGAACTGTGTAGAAAAACCAAATCATCCCTGTACAGTAGAAAACTTGCAGGCCAAGATAATGGCCTATGTAGAAAAAGAGGTGGCAGCTGGAAGGGGCAAGCCAATAACTAGCAAAGAAGCTCTTGGTCGAGCCCAAAGTGCTTCAAAAATCTGTCTTAAAGAAAGTACTGGCGACGCTACTCGCTTCAATCAAGGTTGTGTAACCAATGAAACTCTTGACTACAGTGTGGGGTTATTCCAGATAAACATGTTGGCTCATGACTGCCACGAGACTTTTATAGATTTTGGCACTGCCACCAATCCCTGGTGCATTCTAGACCCTAGTCCAGAAGCTACTAGCAAACGTGCCGACTGCGTTATACAGCTCCAAGATCCAGACTATAACATTCAAAAGATGCTGGAGTTATCTAGCGGTGGTACCAACTGGTTTCCATGGAAACATGCCAAAGACATGTGTGAAATAAACTGAAAAGTTTCCTCGTCATCCCCAAAGAGTGTCAAGTCTTTTCTGTCATCCTCACTCGAGCGTAGCGAGTATCCAGCCTTCGCTTTGCTTCGGCTAGGTAAAACGGGGATCCAGAATGATTCTGTGTTTTGTATTAGACTTTATATGAAATGTGTCTAAACGGCGGTTGGGAGTTTTGTTATAAGTTTATGTATTATGAGTTTCACATTGAGTGTAAATGTCTAATACATTACATAGCTATAAGCGGAAAGTGGTGCGGGGAGGGGATCCAGTCAGGCTTGTCAATGTTAATCCTGGATTCTCCCCCGCCAGGGCGGGGAGAATGACGACAAGCGTCAATACAAATGCTTCTACTAGTTATACTTTCTGGGTTGGGGGGTGATCTTGGCTTCTTTTTTCTTGGGTTTTTTCTTTAATTTGCTAGTTTTAATCGAACCCAGCTCTAGATCTCCGCCAAACTTTGTTTTGGGCTTAATCTTGCTGGTTTTTTTGCCAAATATGTCGGAACCATTTTTAGGTAGTGATCCTGGGTTACTTGGCATGTTGACTGGCTTAACAACTCTTCTTGCTCCCGCCTTCATTAACTCTGCCACAACTGCAAAAGTTTGGGCGTTGGTAGTGCGTGAACCAAAACAGTTGGTGGCTTGTTCTATGCCGGCCAAGATGTTGGTAGCTGGATCTGGAGATAAAGATAAACCCAGTTGAGTTATTAGTTCATGAACTGCTTCTGATGTGCTGGAGAAAGGACTAGTATCTATCTTGACTGTGCCAAAATCTGTTTCAAAGACATGAAAAGAAACCAACGGCGTGTTTTTATACAACTCTTCATAACCAAAATAAAGTTGATCTAGTTTGTCCAGCTCACTAACTCCAAACAAAATAAGTAAGTCTGCGTCCGCCCCGGTCATTGAGTACTCAACCGAATCAGGGTC